>WNGG01003621.1_pt1 | contig 17403 bp, 10 predicted proteins | sample 5400661 | NCBI WGS metagenome assembly WNGG01 (sample SAMN13153372, study PRJNA577476) | soil metagenome | isolation source: 100 cm soil or saprolite under Garry oak tree replicate 1 | place: USA:California | collected 2016-06-15 | reverse complement strand
TCCGCTCCATCGCGGAGCGGGTCGGCACACCCGCGTACGTCTACAGCGCCAACCTGATCCGGGCCCAGTATCACGCGCTGCACGACGCGCTCAAGGACGTGCCCCACCGCATCTGCTACTCGGTGAAGGCGAACGGCAATCTCGGCGTCCTCAAGGTGCTGCGCACGCTCGGCGCCGGCGCCGACATCGTGTCCGTGGGCGAGCTGCGGCGCGCGCTCGCCGCCGGCTTCGAGGCGAGCGCGATCGTGTTCTCGGGCGTCGGCAAGACGGCGCCCGAGCTGGACGAGGCGATCCGGACGGGCGTCGGCTACCTGAACATCGAGTCCTCGGCGGAGCTGGACGCCGCCATCGCCGTCGCGCGGCGCGGCAAGCGGCGCGCCTCCCTGGGCATCCGGGTGAACCCGGACGTCGCGACCGAGACGCATCCGTATACCAAGACCGGCGAGAAGACGGCCAAATTCGGCGTCCCGTACGACGAGGTCGTGAGCGTGGCGCAGCGCATCGCCGCCGAGCCGCTGTTCACGCTGCGCGGCCTGGCGATGCACCTGGGCTCCCAAATCACCGATGTGGAGCCGTACCATCGCGGCACCGTCAAGCTGCTCGAGCTGGTGACGGCGATTCGCGCGTCGGGCATCGGCACGATCGACGCGCTCGACGTGGGAGGCGGATTGGGCGTGCGCTACCACAACGAGAAGGCGCCCACCCCCATGGCGTTCGCGGACGCCGTCGCGCCCCCGATCAGGCAGGCGGGGCTCGCCCTGATATGCGAGCCCGGCCGCTACCTCGTGGCGAACGCCGGCGTGCTGCTGACGCGTGTGCTGTACCGCAAGCACGCGGGCGGCAAGGAGTTCGTCGTGGTAGACGCCGGCATGACGGACTTCGTGCGACCGAGCCATTACAACGCCCATCACGACCTGATTCCGCTCGAGGACGGCACCCGGCCCGAGGAGGTGGTCAACGTCGTGGGCCCGATCTGTGAGTCGGGGGATTTCCTGGCGCTCGATCGCAAGCTGCCCGCCGTCGTGCCGGGAGAGCTGCTCGCGGTGCTCGGCACCGGAGCCTACGGCTTCGTGATGAGCTCGACCTATAACCAGCGACCCCGGCCGCCCGAGGTGCTGGTGGAGGGCGACCGCTACTACGTGGCGCGCCAGCGCGAGACCCTGGACGACCTGCTGCGGGGCGAAGTGCTCGAGCCGACCACCTGGTATCACGGTGGGCCCGCTGGCGGGAAGGGCACGGGATGAACCGCGTTCTCATTCTCGACTACGGATCGCAGTTCACCCAGCTGATCGCGCGCCGGGTGCGCGAGGCGCACGTGTACTGCGAGATCCACCCCGCCGCCCGCGGCACCGACCTCGGCTTCATCCGGCAGTTCGATCCCCGGGGGATCATTTTCTCGGGCGGGCCTAATTCAGTCTTCGATCCCGGCGCTCCCAGCGCCGACCCCAAGGTCCTCGAGCTCGGCGTGCCAGTGCTGGGGATCTGCTACGGGATGCAGCTGGTGGCGCACCTGGCGGGCGGCGAGGTGAAGCCGTCGCGCCAGCGGGAGTACGGTCGCGCCGACGTGACGGTGCGCGAGGCGGTGGGTCTGTTCGCGGGCTTCGAGCCGGAGGCGTGCATCACCGTGTGGGCGAGCCACGGCGACCGGATCGAGCAGCCGCCGCCCGCGTTCCGGGTCACGGCCTCGAGCGCCAATGCCCCGGTGGCAGGGTTCCAGCACGAGACAAAGCCGGTCTTCGGCATCCTGTTTCATCCCGAGGTCGCGCACACGCCGCGGGGGCGCGAAATCATTCACAACTTCCTGTTCCACGTGTGTGGGTGTACGCCTGATTGGACGCCGGGACACTTCATCGACCAGGAAGTGCAGCGCATCGCGGCGTTGGTCGGGCCCGAGCGCCGGGCGATCTGCGGGCTGTCCGGCGGGGTGGACTCCGCGGTGGCGGCGAGCCTGGTGCACCGCGCCATCGGCGACCGGCTCGCCTGCATCTTCGTGGATCACGGGCTGTTGCGGCAGGGCGAGCGCGACCAGGTGGAGCACACGTTCCGGGCGCACCTGGGCATGGATCTGCGGGTGGTGGACGCGGGCGCACGTTTCCTCGAGGCCCTGGAGGGCGTGGACGATCCTGAAGAGAAGCGGCGCCGGATCGGCCACACGTTCATCGATGCGTTCCAGGACGCGGCCCAGCACGTCCCCGGCGACGTCGGATTCCTGGTGCAGGGCACCTTGTATCCCGATGTGATCGAGTCGGCGTCGCCCTCGGGCGGTCCGTCGGTCACGATCAAGACGCATCACAACGTCGGGGGCCTGCGGCCCAATCTGCCGTGGAAGCTGATCGAGCCGTTACGCGAGCTGTTCAAGGACGAGGTGCGCCAGGTGGGCCGCGAGCTGGGCCTCCCGGAGGAGATCGTGGGGCGCCATCCGTTTCCCGGCCCGGGACTCGCCATCCGCGTGCTCGGCCCCGTCACGCCGGAGCGGCTCGAGCTGCTGCGCCGGGTGGACGCGATCTACATCGAGGAAATCCGCGCGGCAGGCCTGTACGACCAGATCTGGCAGGCCTTCGCGGTGCTGTTGCCCATCAAGTCGGTGGGCGTGATGGGCGACTTCCGGACGTACGATCATGTCGTGGCGCTGCGGGCGGTGACGAGCCGGGACGGGATGACGGCGGATTGGTACGCCTTCCCGACGGAGGTGCTCGGGAAAATCAGCAATCGGATCATTAACGAGGTACGGGGCGTGAATCGGGTGGTCTACGACGTAAGCTCGAAGCCGCCGGCGACGATAGAATGGGAGTGAGGCGTTGTCGGGTGATTCGTTGTCGGGTACTGCGTTGCCGGGTACTGCGTCGCCGAGTAGACGCCTCATCCGGCAACGCGTCATCCGGGAACGCCTCACCCGACAACGCCTCACCCTAGATATTCTTGTCCTCCAGCAGCTTGAGGAACTCCTGCGGGGTGCCGATCTTGGCGAGCTTGTCGGGTACGTCTGATTCTTTCGCGAACTGGGCGATCTTACCGAGCACCGGGAGGTACTGGTTGGACACTTCAAGCGGGGGGGCCACGATCAGAAAGAAGTAGTTCACCGGCTTGCCGTCGATCGCGTTGAAATCGACCCCCTCGAGCTTGCGGCCGAAGGCGACGCGCAGCCGGTTCACCGCGAGCGCGCGGCAGTGGGGAATCGCGATGTTGTGACCGATCCCCGTCGAGCCCAGCGTCTCGCGCCGCTTCAGCATCTTCACGAGGGTCTGCTCGGCCTTGTCGTCCAGACTGAGCAGGCCGACCAGCTCCTTCAAGACGTCGTCCTTGGTGCTGCTCTGCAGCAGCAGGTTGATCGCGTCTTGGGAAAAGAACTCGCGCAAGCGCACGTGCGGTCTCCAGTGCGTGAACGGCGGCCAAACGTAATGAGTGGTTGCTCCTCGCGCAACGCGTCATTACGTTGTGAGCCATGGACTTCCCGTATCGCACGGGACACGCGTTCCCGCTGTTCCTCGCGCCCATGTCGGGCGTGTCGGAATCGCCGTTCCGGCTGCTGTGCCGCCGCTTCGGCGCCGACGTCGTGGTGTCCGAGTTCATCTCGGCGGTCGGGGTGGCGCGCGGCCTGGAGCATCTGTTCGACGACATGCGTTTCGAGGAGGCGGAGCGACCGATCGGCATCCAGCTGTATGGCGCCGACGCCACGATCATGGCCCGTGCCGCCGAGATGGTGACCGCGGCCGTCAAGCCCGACTTCATCGACATCAACTTCGGCTGCCCGGTCAAGAAGGTCGTCAAGAACAACGGTGGGTCGGGGTGCTTGAAGGATCTGGGGCTGGTGCAGCAGATCATCCGGGTGGTGCGAACTGCAACGCACCTGCCGGTGACCGTGAAGATCCGCAGCGGCTGGGACGAAACTCAACGTGACCCGGTCACCATCGCCCTGCGCTGCCGCGAGGCGGGTGCCCAGGCCCTCACCCTGCACGCGCGCACGCGGACGCAGATGTTCTCAGGGCAAGCGAACTGGGACGAGATCGCCCGCGTGGTGGAAGCGCTCGACATTCCGGTGATCGGCAACGGCGACATCACGACCGCGGCCGACGTGATCGCCGTGCGGCGCCACACGAACTGCGCCGGCGTCATGATCGCCCGGGGCGCGTTCGGCAACCCGTGGCTGTTCGCTCAGGCGCGGGACCTCGTGGCGGGGCGGGCGCCGCGCCCGGCTCCCACGGCCGCGGAGCGGTTCGCGGTGGCGCTCGAGCACGCGCGCCTGGCGCTGACGCTCCAGGGGGACACGCGCAAGACCGCGCTCGAGTTCCGCAAGCACTTCGGCTGGTACACGAAGGGCGTGGCCGGCGCCGGGAGCCTGCGCGAGCGGCTGTTCCAGATCGAGTCGATGCGCGAAGCGGAGGCGATTTTCGCGGCCTATCTGGCCGGGAGCGCGGTGGGGCAGGCGGCGTGAAGCTCGACGACCTGTCCCGCTTCATCGAGCGTCTCCCCTTCGCCAGCATCGATCACCTCCGACCCCTGACGCAGGGGCACGAGGAAGTCATCTTGTGCCAGGGCAAGACCGCCGAGCAGGTCGTGGCGATCGCCGAGCGGCTCGTCGCCGCTTCCGGCAGCTTCCTCGCGACGCGGGCCGAGCCGCCGCATCGCGCCGCCCTGGCGGTCCGGTTTCCCAAGGCCGAAGTGGGGGAGCTGGGGCGCACGGTGTACCTGCCACCCGAGCCTGAGCCCGAGCCGACGGGGCGGGGCACGATTCTGATCGTCACCGCTGGAACGAGCGACCTGCCGGTCGCCGAGGAAGCGGCCGTTACCGCCCGGGCGCTGCGTAATCGCGTCGCCCGGCTCACGGACGTCGGCGTGGCCGGCATCCACCGCATCCTGACCCAGACCGAGCTGCTGCGCAGCGCCGCCGTGATCATCGTGGTTGCTGGGATGGAAGGCGCGCTCCCGAGTGTGGTGGGGGGACTGGTGCCGGTTCCCGTGATCGCCGTCCCCACGAGCGTGGGGTACGGGGCCTCGTTCGGTGGCATCGCCGCGCTGCTCGGGATGCTCAATTCGTGCGCCTCAGGCGTCACCGTGGTCAATATCGACAACGGGTTCGGCGCCGCCGCCGCCGCCAGCCGCATCAATCACGCATGAAGCTGCCCCCCGCGGGGGTTTGGGTCGGGCGCGGACTGGCGGCGCTCGGCCTGATCGCCGTCGTGCGCGCCGTCCAGGCGGCCGACGTGTGGGCACTGGTGGCCGCGCTGGGCGGGTTCGTGGCCGCCACCGGGCTGGCGCTCGGGCCGATCGTGCGCTCCTGGCTCGCCGACCAGCCCGTCACCGTGCCCTCGGACTTCGAGCACGCGCTCGACTTGCTGCGCCGGGCGCACGGCGCCAGCGCGGGCTGGGCCGTGGGACTGGCCGCCGGCGATCTCGAGGTCGGCGGAGCGTCCGACCTCGACCGCGCCGTGCGCGAGCGCGGCGCAGCGCTGGTGCAGCTCGCGTCGGCGGACGGCCGGGCGCACGTGGCGCGCGAACCCGCCGGCACCTTTGTGGCCGTGGGTGACTTCCCCTTCGGCGCGGGCCTGTTGCTGCCGCGGGGCGACGGCGGACCCCAGGTGGCGGCGGTCGCCGACGAGCTGCGCCGGCTGGTCGCGAGCATGCGGCTCGCGCAGCGGCACGAGCCGGGGGAGCAGCCCGGGCAGGTCGTGTCGCGGCAGCTCGCGGCCCTGGCGGGCGGAGCGCTGACACTCGAGGGCATCGCGAAGGCGGGCGTCGAGCTGGCGCACCAGGTGGCGCAACGCGCGGCGGCGATCGTGCTGCCCGCGGCCGGCGCCGGGCCCGGGGGCCGCGTGGTCGCGCTGTCGGCGGGCGCGGACGGGCGGCTCGATAAGCTGGCGGTGCCGTCCGAGGCGCCGGTGATGCGGGCGATTCATTCGGGTGTCCCCGTCGCCGCCCAGGGCCCCGATGACATCTTCGGCGCCGCCATTCCCGACCGCCGCCGCGCGGAGCGCGCCGGCACCGCCTATCCGCTGCGGGACGGACACTTCGTGATCGGCGCGCTCGTCGTCACCGGGCCGCCGATCGCGCCCGCCACGCCGGCGGCCGACGTGCTACAGCGACTCGTTGCGGACCTCGGCTCCCGGCTGGCGGCAGCGCGCGCGGTCCACGAGGCCGAGCAACGCGCGGTGCGCGATCCCCTCACAGGGCTCGCCAACCGCCGCGAGTTCGACCACCGGTCCGCTGTGGCCGCGGGCAAGCCGCCGGCGTTCGTCACGCTCGTGTTCGTCGACATCGATCACTTCAAGCGCTTGAACGACTCGCTGGGACATCAGGCGGGCGATTCGGCGCTACGCCACGTGGCCGACATCCTGCGTCGCGCGGTGCGCGACAACGACCTGGTGGCGCGGATCGGCGGAGAGGAGTTCGCGATCTGGATGCCGCACACGCCGATCGAAGTCGGCCTGGAGGTGGCCGGGCGCATCCGTGCCACCGTGGAGGCCTCGGCGTGGCGCTGGAACGGCCAGGCGTATCCGCTGACGTTGTCGTGCGGCGTGGCGAGCTATCCCGATACGGTGCGAGACCTCGCCAACCTGCGAGGCGCGGCCGACGCGGCGCTGTACGCCGCGAAGCAGGCGGGCAGGAATCGCGTGGAACGGGCTCACGGAGCTGTGACGCGATAGACCGGATGGATCTCCCACAGGGCGCGCACCGATGCGTTGCAGCGCCCGTGCTCACCGTCGATTTTGTCGCTCCGTCGCCCGCCACGCCGGTGCTGTCCATCGAAGAACGCTGCTCCGCTCACGCGCGCCCGAAACGGTCGCGCGATGACGCCGCCGCGGCGAACCTTCCCGTCGCCGATCAGCGAGTCGAGCGCCGCCCGGGCCGGCGCGTAGCGGAGGCTGTATTTCGGGGCCGGGATCTCGACCACGATGCAGGAGTCGGAGGGACTGTCGGACCGCTCCGTGAGCTCGACGTGCCAGTCGCCGTCGTCTTTGAGCTTGTCGACCCGACGCACCCACGCGCTGATGTCGTACACCTCGCGCTCGCGCTCCGAGCGAGCAGCGCACCGGTCTCGCGGCCCGAGGTCGGGCGGCGTCCAGGTCGCGAGCATCGCCGCGACCGAGGCCGGCCGTGGCGCGAGGTCCGCCAGTGCCGTGTCGATCTTCTGCGTCCAACGGTAGTGGGGCTCGCGGCACTGTTGCGCTTCCGCGGGGCCGCCATGCAGACCCACCAGCGCGAGCCCGATCACGCTCGCCGCGACGTCAGGTCGCAGCACCGGTCAGCGCGAGGAGGCGCTCCTGCGAGCCGCGGGGATCCGCGCCCGGCGTCGCCGTGCGGCGGCGATAGCCGCCGTCCGGCTCCAGCTCCCAGGCGGTCGGATCGGCCAGCTCGTCCTCGAGGATGCGGTCGAGCCGGGCGCGGCACGCCGCATCGAGCACGGGCGTGACCACCTCTACCCGCTGCCGGAGATTGCGCGGCCGCCAATCGGCGGAGCCGATGTAGTACTCGGGATCGTTCCCATTGGCGAAATGGTAGACGCGAGCGTGCTCGAGAAACCGCCCCAGAACGCTGACGACGCGGATGCGGTCCGACAGGCCCGCCACGCCGGGCCGCAGCGTACACACACTCCGCACCAACAGCGCGATCTCGACGCCCGCCTGCGACGCGCGGTACAACGCCTCGATGATCTCAGGATCGGCCAACCCGTTGAGCTTGGCACGAATGCGCGCTGCCCGCCCCGCCCGGGCATGCTCCCCTTCCCGGTCGATCAGCGCGATCAGACGCTTCAGCAGGTAGGTCGGTGACACGAGGATGCGCCGAAACGGCGTCTGCGGAGGCTGCGAGGATCCCGACAGCTCGTTGAACAGATCGTTCACGTCCGCGCCGAGGGCCGGGTCCGCCGACAACAGGCCCAGGTCGGTATACATGGCCGCCGTCGCGGCGTTGTAGTTGCCGGTGCCGATATGGACATAGCGCCGAATGCCGCCCGCTTCGCGGCGCACCACGAGGGCCGTCTTGGCGTGGGTCTTGAGCTCGACCAGACCGTAGACCACCCGGATGCCCGCTTCTTCGAGCTTGCGGGCCCACTCGATGTTCCGCTCTTCGTCGAACCGCGCTTTGAGCTCGACGAACACGAACACTTCTTTGCCGTGCGCGGCCGCGCGCACCAGCGCGTCGACGATGTCGGAGCGCCCCCCCGCGCGATACAGCGTTTGCTTGATCGCCAGCACCTGCGGGTCGTCGGCCGCCTCGGCCACGAGGCGCTGCACCGTCGTCTCGAACGCATCGTACGGGTGATGTACGAGGACGTCCCGGTCGGCCAGCACCGCGAAGATCGACCGGCCGGCCTCGATGGGCGCGCCGCCCTGGTGCGGCGCATAGTCGAGCCCCGGGAGCGGCAGGCGAGCCAACTCGCGCACGCTTCCGAGGTCCACGAAGTCGCGCGCCTCGTACACGTCGTCCGAGCCGAGCGGGCTCGTCGACGCCGCGTCCTCGTACTGGAGCTCGCGCAGCAGCAGCTCCCGTACGGAGCGGGGCATATCCGCCGCCACCTCCACTCGCACCGCCGCGCCGAAGGGTCGGCGCTTCGTTTCCTCTTCGATCACCTGCAGCAAGCTCGCGGCGTGGTGCTCGTCGAGCTCGAGGTCCCCGCCGCGCGTGACGCGGAAGGCGTATGCCTCCTCGACCACTCGCCCGGGATACACCATGCCGAGATTGGCACGGATGACGTCCTCGACCGGGACGAGCCCGCCGCCGTCCGCCAGGTTCACGAAGCGGGGCAGGGTGTCCGGCACCTTCAGGTAGGCGAAGTGCACCGGTCCGGCGCGCGAGTCCCGCACGAGGGCGGCGAGCGAGAGCCGCAGATTGGGCATGACCGGGAAGGGATGCCCGGGCGCGCGGGTCAAGGCTTGTGGCGTGACGAGCGGAAAGATCTGGTCCGTGAAGTACTGCCGCAGCGCTTCATGCTGCGTCGCGGACAGCTCGTCCCACCGGAGAATCCGAACGCCGTGCTCCGCGAGCGCCGGCCGGCAGACCTCGCTGAAACAGCGGGCCTGCCGCTCGAGCAGCGCACGCACACGGATCGCGATGGCGTTGAGCTGCTCCTCTGCCGCCGGTCCGTCCGCGCCTCCCAGCGTCGGCCCCCGGCCGCTCGCGCGCTTCAGCGCGGCCACGCGCACCATGAAGAACTCGTCGAGGTTCGCGCTCAGGATCGACAAGAACCGGATGCGGGCGAGCAGGGGTACGCCGGGATCATCCGCCAGATCCTGCACGCGCGCGTTGAACTCGATGAGGCTGAGATCGCCGTTCAGAAAATGATCCGGACCGGCCCGGTCGAGATCGGAGAGCGGAGAGCGCAACGCGAAGTCGGACAGGCGCACTCGTCGCTGGCTGCCGCCGGGCAGCGTCGCCGTAGTGAGCGTGGGGCGGGGCGCCCGCTCCGAGAACGCGTCCGACCGTGCGGCCACGGTGAGGGCGGCGAGGGTGCGCGGATCGCGCAGGGACGGCGAGCCCGCGCTGGCGAGCAGCTCGCCCAACGGCAGCCATTGCAGGCGGCCGTTGCGGTCGGCATCCCGCGCGCCGGAAACGCGCCGGGCCAGCCAGACCTCGAGGACCGGCCGCGTAGTCCCCGCGGGCGCCGTACCGAGCAGGCGGATCTGGCCGTCCGCACTGCCGAAATGCGCGCGCAAAACCTCGCGACACGTATCCTCGCCGCTACCGCCCCGGACGGGGAGCGTGAGCGCGCCCGCGTCCGCGAGCATTGCCACGCATCCCTCGGCCAGGACCACCACGGCCACCTCGCGGCTGCCACGCGCCACCTGCGCCAGGTCTTCGCCTTCGAGATCGCGGAGCAGCTTCTCGGCTCGGTCCACCTTTCCCACGAGCAGTCGACGCAGGCCGTAACGCTCCTGGAACGCCCGGGCGACACGCTCCAACCCAGGTCGTCCCGCCGCGAGCTCCCGCAGCTTCACCTCTTGAAACGTCCGTGCCAGCCGCCGACTGCGAACCGTCACGGCGTCGTACACGACGTCGTAGCGCGCGCGCGCAAACCATCGGGGATGGGTGTGCCGCAGCCGCCGCTCCGTTTCGAACGCGATCCGGGGAACGAGCAGGGTCGGCTCGATGAGGGCACGCAGGCGGCGCGCCGGGTCGGACATCCCCCGGAGTGCTTCCTCCCCTTCCAGTTCCGTGACGTCCGCTTCGAACGTCTGGGGCAACACGAGCGGCTGGCCGCCCTCCCACCGGCCGACGGTGCTCAGCGTGAGGATGCGCCGATCGTCGACGCGCGTCCGGAACCGGCAGCTCACGCCGCGGCGCCGCAGCGTCCAGTCGGCAGAATCGAAGTAGACATCCCGCTGGAACATCTGCTCTACCGGTCCGGCGTGGAGACTCAACGGCAGCGCTTCCGTCACCATCTGGTTCAGGAGCGCCAGGTTCGGCACGTCGCCCGTCCATGCGGACGTCATCGCTAGAACGGGAATCCCGCCCGCACGTACAGTCGCGTGCCCTCAACGCTGTGCGCCGCCGCCAGGGACACGGTGTTGGCGGTACTCAGGAACGCGAACCACAGGCCGCCGCCGGCCGCCGCGTGCCAGCGGTCCGAGGTCTCCCCGGACAGGTACACGCGTCCGGCGTCGCCGAGGCCGAAGACACCGAGCTCTCCCGGAAGCAAGAGAAAGAATCTCGCCACCGACAACCGCAGCTCTACGTTCCCATACACGGCGGCGTCGCCCGCAAAGCGATGCTCGACGAAACCGCGCACCGTCGTCGCCCCGCCCATATAGGCCGCTTCCTGCAGAGGATAGGTCCCCCACACCCGTTGCGCCGCGACTCGCACCGCGAGCGTCGGGTGCAACGGGATTCGCGCGGTGAGGTACGAGCGCGCTTCCGCATGCCCTTCGCCGAACGGCGTCGTGACGTCGAGCGCCTGCGGGTACCAACTCCCGCCGACCCCGAGCCACAGCCCCCGGCGCGCGGCACGCGGGTCGTCGCGCGTGTCGAGGTGGAAGTCCGCTGCGCCGCCGACCTGGCCCAGGTCCCTGACGCCATACGGCCGTGCGGCGTCGATGAACGTGCCCGGCTCGAGGTTGGTGTGGGCAAACTTGGCAACGGGGCCGACCGACAGGTCGACCGTAGACGACAGCGGAAAACGCAAGGCGGGGGCGAAGAGGTACTGCTGCTGTTTCACCTTATAGAAGTCGCTCGAGCCGGCAGTGGCGGTTTCGTTGCCGAAGCCGTAGAAGCGCAACACGTCAATTCCGGACGCGCGCAGCTGCAGCGTCACGACTGCGGGAGGCACGATGCCGCGGAACTCTCCCGCGAGCTCCGCGCGGAAGGTGCGGGCGGCGGTCGCGTACCCCGCCCTCACTCTCATGCGGGAGTTGTACGGGAGCCGGCGGAACTCGTACCCCGTCCCCAGAGCCCCGGCCCCCACGAACAGGCCCACGTCGGATGTGTAGCCCAGCCACGTCAGCGGCATCCAACGCGAGCCCCAGTCGCGCGGAAATCCGAGCGTCGAGGTGTCGCGCGGTGGCTCGTCGTAGTGGCGTGGATCCACGGACGTTCGTGGCCCCGTAACGAAACGGTTCTTCCCACGGTCGTCGTAGAACCGCGTCGTTCCCGCGCGCGAGGAGTCGATCAGCTCGTCGTCGCCTCCGCCCCCGATCACCCGGACCAAGGGCCCCGATCCATCAGACCCCCGCACGATGGCGCGGTCGTCCCCACCGTGCAGGAAGAGTCGGACTTCTTGCGTCTCGCGTCGGTCGAATGTCCGGCGGTAGTACGGCTCCCCACCGGCGCGGGCCGAGAGTCGCACGGCCAGTCGCCCGCCCCCGAGCCGGTCGACCTCCGCCAGGTCGGCCTCGTCGGTGGCATGAATCTCCACCACCCCGGCGAGCAGGGAGTAGTACCGGTCCGTGATCCGCGGCAGCTGATCCCGCCGTCGCCGCAACGCCCGGCCGAGCGTCGCGCCGTTCTTCGCGTAGTACTCCGGTGGCAGCCGTCGGACGGCCGCGTCGATCACCGAATCGGAGAGACGCGACTGCAAGGCCTTCGCCACCGAGTCCCACACCGGCTTCGCGAGGTCCACCAGGAGGCGCCGGTCGGGCACTTGGCCAGCGAAGGTGAGACGCCAGATACTGGGATAGTGGTCGGCGAAGCCGACGACTTGCGGCTGGTAGAAGCCCGTCAGCCACACGAGCACGCCGTCGAGGCGCGCGAACGCCTGGTCGCGGTCGCGCGGGATGGGGCGCCACCAATGAACGTCGGCGGAATCGAAGCGCGCCCAGCGCCATTGATCCTGGTGCCGGTCCCAGTCCCCGATGAAAACGTCCATCAAGCGGGCGGCCAGAAACGCGCGCGAGTCCACCCGGTGGCGCGAGCTCCGCTCGAGGTGCTCGAACAGCTTCCTGGTATTGGCGAGATCGACGGCCCCAGGGACCGTGGGCTCGTTGTCGGGTCCTTCGGCCGGGCGCTCTTCGATCATGCCCAGCTCGCCGGCCTGCGCGCAGGCGATACCGGCGAGGCGGCGGTCGTCCGGCAGGACGAACAGCCGCGGCTCCGCATTGAGCACGCCGGCGGCGTCGAGCAGCGGGGCAACGACCAGCGGGGCGCCGGGGTGGGCGGAGCTGATCTGATCCTGGATGATCGCGCGGACGAACGTGGCGCGCAGCTCGGGAGGGAGTGCGAGCGTGGGGTCCTTGTCGACGGAGCGGAACGCGTACTCGCGCCCATCCGCCCCCGAGAAGTGCAGTGTTTGCGTCTGGCGCCGACCGCCGCACCGTTCGGGTGTGAGCCCCCTGGCGTAGCGGGCAAGGTCGAGTACCTCTACCGCGAGGGGCGTCCCCCACAGGTCGCGGTAATGGGCGCCCAACAGGAAGCGATGCAGCCACCCCGCCTGGTAGCGCGCTCCGGCAACTACGGTCCGCCGGGCCGGCGAGTCGGCCGGGGCCGCCGTCTGCCCGTGAAGGCCGACGGGTGTGAGCGCCATCGCCAGTTGGAGCCCGATCCGCCACCCCGGCCCACTCAGTTGAGCCACAGCCCGAACTCCTCCGTGGCGTTTCCAGCGCGATCGACGACGATCACACCCAAGCGCGCGCGGCCGTCACGCAGGAACGCGACGCGCATGAACCCGCTGGCGCTCCGCGCGAACTGGGTGCCGTCGAGTGGGGTGACCCGGTCACGATGCCCGAAGATGCCCGCCCCGCTGACGAGCTCGTAGCGGGCGCTCGTCCCGCGGATCACCTGGAGCGCGTGGTCGTGCCCGGCCGCATAGATGAGCGGAGCGGAGCCCGCGAAGGCGCTGTCCAGGGCGGCACGCATCCGCTGGTACGCCGCGCTCGGAGCATCCTGGCTCGAGATGCCGCTCTCGCGGGCGATCGGATACACCGAGCCGATGAGGGGAAGGGGGAGCCACAGCCACGACTTCCACGCCCGCAGGGGAAACACGTGGTCCTGCCACCCGAAGTGCCCACCGTGGGGGCCGCCACTCAGCAGCGGGTGGTGGGCGATGACGACCACCCGGCGCCCGCCTGCCGTGCCCAGCGCCGCTCGCAGCGAATCGATCACTTCGTGCTCGGAGCGCGCGGGGCACGACGAGGCCAGGCCCTGCGGCTTGAGTCCATCTTGTAGCCACCACTCGGTGTCGAGTGCCACGAGGCGCACGGCCGCTCCGACGTCTACGACGACGGGCCCGGGGCAGCCGCCGCCCGGCAGCAACGCGGCGCGGGCGCCGCCCTGCGTCGCGACGAAGCGCTGCTGCCGCCGCACGGCATCCCATCCTCCTGGTCCCTGCCCGTCCCAGTCGTGGTTGCCGGGCACAAACACCCCGCGCGCACCGCTGGCTCGCACGACGCCGAGCTCGGCGCTGAGCCGACGCTCTGCTTCGGGACGACTCGCGGCGCCCGAGTCCGGGAGCCCGCGTGGGTAGATGTTGTCGCCGAGAAACACCACGACGGCGTGGGGCGCGGCGGTCGCCGCGGTCCGGAGCGCCGTGAGGACCGGCTCCGAATCGGGTGGCGCCGCCGCGGCGCCCGCATCGCCGATGAGAAAGAGCGTGACGTCCACCGACCCATCGGGCGCGGCGGGCAGCGCCACTGGAGCGGCGCTCACCTCCCGCGACACGGCGCAGCCTGGCCAACCGATCCACAGCGCCGCCAGCGCGGTGACGCGCAGCCGCGCGGTGCGTGCCACTAGTCCTGGCCCCCCTTCAGCCCCCGGAGCGAGCGGAATTCTGCGGCCACGATGTCCGGCGCACCATGGGCCTTGAGGGCGTCGACCAACGCCGCGGCAAGCCCGTCGTCTTTGAGCCGGATCAGGTACTCGAGCGTCGACGTCCCGCCGTGCGACGGGACGATTTCGGCGAGCTTCCAGCGCTTGACTTGCTCATCGAGCACGCCTTCGGCCACGCGCTGCGCCGGCTCGACACGGGCGGCTCGGATCAGCAGCGCGCCATTGAAGCGTTTCTTCCGCTTGTCGTCGGCCGCGGCCTGGAGGTGCGGCTCCAGCCTGACGGCGCGGTCCGCACCCAGCCGGTCCGCGTAGATGTTCCCGACGTTCAATCGCCAGAGCGCCAGGACGGTCGCGTTGAAGACGAGCGACATCACCGCGGCGACGATCGGGACATAGACTCCTGCCGCGAGCCCCACACCCAGGGCGAGGTAGATGTACACGACATCCTTGGTGTCCTTGAGCGTATTGCGAAACCGGATGGCCGCCACGATCCCGCCGAGTGCGAAGGCCAGGGCCAGACTGTTCTGGACGAGGATCAACGTTCCCGCAACCGTCATCGGCAGGACGATGACGGTCTGGACCACCGATTGGTCGTAGCCCCGCTCCTGCTTGGTGATCATGTAGACCCACGCCGTCGGGACCATCAGCGCGAGCGCGCCGATCATGGAGAGGAACGTGATGAGGGCGAGCGCCGTGGAGCCGAGGCTGGCCGGCCCGGGGGTCCCCGTCGCCTGTTCGAGCGCCTCTTTCTTGCCGACCGCGCCGTGGACGGGGGAGAGCTCCTGGAAGCGCTCGAACAAGTCGCGCAGCTGCGGAAAAGCCCGCACCAGCGCGATCGTCACGAGGCCGAGGACGATGTAGTACGCCGCCAGCCGCACGAAGGGGGATTTCCAGATCCGGCCCATAGCCCTCGTTTCGATTGCGAAATAGAAGGGCCGGTGCGTGGGTTGGCTAGATGCGTCGCTCGCCCGGCAGACGGGAGATCGCTAAGTTGCGCCCATGTCGGATGTGCTGGAGACCCTGCGCGCCAGCCTAGCGCCCCGCTACGACGTCGAGCGCGAGATCGGCGCCGGTGGCATGGCCCGGGTGTTCCTGGCGGTGGAGCAGCATCCGCGTCGCCGGGTGGCGATCAAAGTGCTCGACCCCGAGATCTCCACGCGGCTCATGCGCGAGCGGTTCATCCGGGAAGTGGACCTCTCGTCGAACCTCAGCCATCCGCACATCGTCCCGATCTTCTCGGCCGGCGAAGTCGACGGGCTGTTCTACTACGTCATGCCCTACGTCGAGGGAGAGTCGCTCCGACATCGGCTGTTGCGGGAGCGACGGCTGCCGCTCGAAGCGGCCCTCCAGATCGCGCAAGACGTCGCCGACGCGCTCGCGTTCGCCCATGCCCAGGGCATCATTCACCGCGACATCAAGCCGGAGAACATCCTGCTCTCGAGCAACCACGCGATCGTCGCCGACTTCGGCATCGCGCGCGCGATCAGCGCCGCGGGCAGCCTGACGCTCACCCAGGCGGGCCAACCGGTCGGCTCGCCCGGCTATATGAGCCCGGAGCAGGCGATGGCCCTCGGGGATCTCGATGCCCGCACCGACATTTACAGCCTCGGCTGCGTGCTGTTCGAAGTGCTGGCGGGGGAACCGCCGGCGCCGAGCATGACGGAACGCCGGGTGCACAACTGGACGGCATTGCAGACGACGCCGGCAATGCAGCGAGCCGCGCCCGACGTCGCGCGCGCCGTGAAGCACGCCATCTCCCGGGCCCTCGCCCCATTCCCAGATGACCGTTTCCCCACGGCGACCGAGTTCGCCGCGGCGCTCGGAGCACCGGCGCATCGCACGAGCGTGCCGACGCGCGGCATCTTCGCCGGCAGCCGGGGACGGAGAACCGCGCTGGTCCTGGGCGGCGCCTTCGTCCTGGTCGGCGCCGGGGCGGCGGTCCTCCTGCTGCGCCAGCGCGCGCCGTACCTCAACGACCGTCGCGTGGTCGTGGCGGTGATCGAGAACCACACCGGGGACCGCTCGCTCGACAACGTCGGCCACATGGCGGCCGATTGGGTCACGCAGGGCCTGGCCCAGACGGGTCTCGTCGAGGTCGTACCGTCCGTGTCGGTGATGAGCTCGTCGCTGGTATCCGGCGAGCACGGACCCGGCCATCTCGATGCCGCCGGCATCAAGCGCCTGGCGCGCGAGACGGGTGCCGGCACGGTGGTGTCGGGCGCGTACTATCGGCAGGCGGACAGCATCCGGTTCCAGGTCCAGATCTCCGCGGCGAAGGACGGCACGGTGTTGCGCGCATTGGACCCGGTGGCGGGACCGATTGCGCAGCCGCTCGGCGCCGTCGAAGCTCTGCGGCAGCGCGTCATGGCCGCACTCGCGACACTGTTCGACTCCCGGCTCAGCCGCTGGGCGACCATGGCGAGCCAGCCGCCGAACTTTCAGGCCTATCAAGAGTTCATCGCGGGCCTGGACCGGTTCGTCCAGTTCGACATGCGGGGGGCGATCGCCCACTTCGAGCGGGCGGCCGCCGTGGACACCACGTTCCGGCTGCCCCTGATCTTTGCCGCGAACGCCCACCTGAATCTGGGTGAGTTCGCCGCGGCGGAATCCACCGGCCACGCGCTGGAGCGGCACGTCGAGCGGTTCGCCCCACTCGACCGGTCGTACTTGGCGTGGGTGCTGGCGACGTGCCGGGGTGATGGGCCGGAGGCGCTGCGGGCCGCGCGCGCGATGGCGAATCTCGCGCCCGGCTCTGAGGCGCTCTACCTGCTCGCCGAGGACGCCATGGCGCTCAACCGTCCGCACGAAGCGGTGGACGCCCTCGAAGCCCTCGGCCCCGACCGCGGGTTCACCCGCGGGTGGTGGGTGTACTGGTACGACCTGACCACCGCGCTCCACCTGCTGGGCGACCATCGCCGCGAGCTGCAGCAGGCGCTCGAAGGCGTGCGCCGGTTTCCCGACAACCCGCAGATCCTGACCACGGAGGTCCGGGCCCTCGCGGCGCTGGGCCGGGTGGCAGAGCTGAGGCGCCGGGTCGCCGCGAGCGTGAACTTTCCTCCCGCGCGAGGCTGGGCGCCGGCGGACGTGCTGCTGCTGGCCGCCGTGGAGCTGCGGGCGCATGGCCACGCCCCGGAGGCGGACACGACGCTGGCCGAGGCTCGCGACTGGCTGGCCGCCCGTCCGCCCGCAGAGGCGGCCTCCCAGGCGCACCAG
>WNGG01005182.1_pt1 | contig 17409 bp, 26 predicted proteins | sample 5400661 | NCBI WGS metagenome assembly WNGG01 (sample SAMN13153372, study PRJNA577476) | soil metagenome | isolation source: 100 cm soil or saprolite under Garry oak tree replicate 1 | place: USA:California | collected 2016-06-15 | reverse complement strand
TGACCTGCCTGCAGTTTAGCCTTACGTGATGAAGAGCGAGCCTCTGAAGAGACAGCAACCCGGTGTTTCAATGAGCGGGTTATGAGATGATGTGTCGCATGGACATCCAGCGCAATGCGCTATGTTCATTAAACGAGTAGGGAGCAAGCGCTTGGCGGCGTAGCTCAGGTGGTTAGAGCGTGGGATTCATAACCTGCGAAACGCCTTTCATAAGAAAGACTGTGAATCCATTTAGTTCGTGCCCCCGAAATAACCGCTCGCCAAATAACCCAAATAAATAACCCAAATAAGCCTCGACTGCCGCGGACTTATCTGTTAGCATCCTAGTGTAGCTCAGCAGACCGGATGCTGCTGTTGATGTTGTTTCCAGGAATCTCCCGCTGACTTTTTTGGAGAGCGTTTGACGCTAATTTCTCATCCTCTTTCCCGCAAAGCCTAGGAAGTTCCTCATAACCAGTTTTAGGAGAACTATGGGTAAGAAAATCTACGTCGGAAATCTGTCGTATCAAACGACGGAAGGCGACCTCACCTCCCTGTTTGAGCAAGTTGGTCAGGTCGATTCGGTTAACGTAATAACGGACCGTGACACCGGCCGCTCCAAGGGCTTTGCTTTTGTTGAGATGAGCACTGAGGATGCTGACAAGGCTATCACTCAGCTCAATGGAACAGAGGTCAATGGGCGCACGCTTACGGTCAATGAAGCCCGGCCTCGCGAGGACCGCTCAGGAAATCGCGGTGGCTACGGCGGAGGACGCAACAGCGGCGGTCGCGGGGCCCGCGGCGGCTACGGAAGCCGTTACTGAATACGGCCGATACGCAGAATTAGGAGCGATGGATGGGATCAGCGAGAGTTTGCATCCTGTCCATCTCTCCTGAATCTCAAGCTGCTCGGAGACGATTGCGCGGACCCAAGAATAAACTCCAACCAATCTGCACCCTTCAGCAAACACATTTCAATCAAACCACTGCTTCGATAAATACAACAATCATCGAACAGTGCACCGAAAGTGAGATTCATGAGTTTAAACAGTTTTAGCAAGCTGGGCCTCTGTGCGCAGCTTGTGGATGCGCTAGAAAGCCTAGACATCAACGAACCAACAGAGATTCAAACGAAGACCATCCCGCATGCGCTTGCAGGACGAAACATAATGGCTTCGGCGGAGACAGGCTCAGGTAAGACGGTGGCCTTTCTGCTCCCGATCATTCAGCGGCTGGGCCGGCCCGGCCCCACGCGCTCGCTTGTGCTTGCGCCGACGCGAGAGCTTGCGCTCCAGATTGAAGCAAACGCGAAAAGCTATGGCCGCCCGGCCGGGCTTCGCACGGTAGCGGTAGTGGGCGGCGAGAGCCTGCCAAGGCAAGTCAAGGCGTTGCGCGCCGGAGCGGACATCTTAGTTGCTACTCCTGGGCGCCTGAACGATTTGATAGAGCGAGGCTCGGTCCCGCTCAAGGCTATAGAGGTGCTCGTGCTCGACGAGGCGGATCGGATGCTCGATATGGGGTTTCTTCCGCAGGTCAGGCGAATCATCAGGCATCTACCCACCAAGCGACAAACGATGTTGCTGAGCGCTACCCTTTCAAGGGAAATTGAACAACTTGCGCGCGAGTTGATGACGAGTTCGGTGAGAGTCGATGCAGCGCGCTCAGCTACGACCGTTGCGACCCTCACCCAAAAAGCTTTCCCCGTGCTCTCGCATGCGAAGACACCTATGTTGCTCGCACTGCTCAGACAGCACGCGGTGGAAACGTTTTTGATCTTCACACAGACCAGGCGCGAAGCCGACAGGGTGGCCCGGATTCTGACGGCCAATAAGCACGAAGTTGTCACGCTCCACTCTGATCGCAATCAGTCGCAACGCAACAAGGCGTTGGCGAGTTTTCGTTCCGGGCGCGCGCGCGTGCTGGTCGCAACAAACGTTGCGGCGCGCGGCATTGACGTGGACGACATCTCGTTCGTGGTCAACTACGAGGTGCCTGCGACTGCTGAAGATTATATCCATCGCGTCGGACGGACAGCCCGGGCGGGCCGCGATGGCGCGGCACTCACGCTGGTGAGTCCGGAAGAGGAACCGACGCTCGCGTCTATTGAACGCGTCGCCGGGATCAGGTTGGAGCGGTCGAGGTTGAGCGGGTTTACAGATGGCAGGTCTGAAGAGCAGATAAGACTGACGAGCGAGATCGCGCGACTTCGCTCGCCGGGGGCGCGCTCATTCAGAGCGAGCCGGGCATCGCGCTGATGTTTTTTGCTTGTCGCGGCCGGCAAGCATGCGGTTCGAAGATTAAGGACGACTGTGGCTAGGGGTTGACGACCTCGCCACACGTCGAAAGAGGTGGTGCTATTCCAAGAGAAGACATGATCCCGGTTGATGGAACCGTAGTCGAGTGCATGGGCAACGCTACCTTCAAGGTGAGGATAGGCGAGGGGCACGAGGTACTGGCCCACCTATCGGGCAAGATGCGCAAGCATTACATCAAGGTTCTCGCAGGCGACCGAGTGACCGTTGAGTTGTCGCCTTACGATCTGACAAAAGGACGCGTAACTTTCCGGCACCGGAGCTAGCAGGTTCCTTGCATCGATCATCCCAGCTGTCGCAGCTTGAGCTTGAGCCGGTGTGTCAGCTGGGAGGAGTCCGCTCGTAGTAATCTCAAGGCTAGTATTTGCGGAGCCGTTTTTCTTTCTAAGGCCTCGTATAGCTTGCGCGTTCCAGACAGCCATCGTATTTTACTTACACGGATTTCAGGCATTATCCACAGTCGGTAGTTCTGGGTTGTCTAAGAAGTTCAAAACGGGAGTCACTATTTTGCGAAAGCTACGTATTGGGATCATCGACCTCGTCGCCAAAGGTCGTAGTCGATCATTGTTTGCGCGCCTGATGAACGCCAATCTCGCAAGCATTATGCCCCAAGTCATAGCCGTGTGGTGCGAACAAGAAGGACACGACGTAACATTCGTGTGCTATACAGGCTTTGAGAATCTGGTCGAGGAGTTACCGGACGACGTCGACCTCGTCTTCATTGGCGCGTTCACTGAAGCTGCGCAGCTAGCGTACGCACTGAGCAACCTGTTCAGGTCCCGGGGCGCCATTACCGTGATCGGCGGCCCCCACGCCCGCTGCTACCCACAGGACGCTGTGAAGTACTTCGACTACGTTCTGGGGTTCGCAGACAAGGCGACGATCCGTGACGTTTTGCAAGACTGCTGCGAGCATCGGCCAACCGGCGTGCGTGTCGCGGCTCGGCAGCAGCCGGCGGAGCTGCCAGGAGTGCGCGAGCGCTGGAAGTTCATCGAGCCGACTCTTCGCAAGGCGCCTCTCATAAAGATAGTTCCCATGATTGGCAGCCTGGGGTGTCCTTACACTTGCAGCTTTTGTATCGATTCGGTCATTCCATATCAGCCGCTGAACTTCGATGTGATCAAGGAAGATTTGCGCTTCCTCTCCCAAAAATTCAAGCGGCCCCGAGTAGCCTGGCACGACCCAAACTTCGGCGTCCGCTTCAACGACGTTATGAATGCCATCGAGGATGCCGTCCCGCCCGACAGCATCGATTTCATCGCCGAAAGCAGTCTGTCACTTCTATCAGAGCCGCACCTGAAGCGACTCAAGCTAAATGGATTTAAGGCACTCCTGCCTGGAATCGAGTCGTGGTACGACCTGGGCGACAAATCGAAGACCGGCAAATTGAGGGGGATCGATAAAGTCCGGCAGGTCTCCGATCACGTCAACATGATCTTGAGCTATGTGCCCTACATCCAGACCAACTTCGTTTTGGGACTCGACGTGGATGAAGGAGCAGAACCCTTTGAGCTGACGAAGCGATTTGTGGACAAGGCGCCAGGAGCGTTTCCTGGCTATTCGCTTCTCTCCGCGTTTGGACAGGCCGCGCCTGTGAACCTGGAATATCAGCGCGCAAACCGTCTTCTTCCGTTCCCGTTTCACTTCCTGAACAACAATCAAGCGATGAACGTGAAGCCGAAGAACTATTCCTGGCCTGACTTCTACGAGCGGGTGATCGATCTGGTCAAGTACACGTATTCAACGCGAGCGATCTTCAATCGCTACCGAGCGACTAAGGCTATGGTCCCTCGGTGGATGAACGTTCTGCGGGCCGTGTCGTCAGAGGGATTTGGCAGGATTAAATATCACACTGAAGTGCGCCGACGGTTCGACACCGACCGGCAGTTCCGGCGCTACTTTGAACAGGAGACAACCGGGCTCCCGCAGTTCTATGTGGACCTCGCGCGAAAAGATCTCGGACCACTGTGGGACTGGCTGCCGGACGGAGCCATGGAACATGACCCGAACGCCTATCTCAAGTCCGTGATAATGTGAGTCAATTTTTATTTCAGTTAATTTCAGTTTTACTTTATGGGTCGTCGACGAGAGCTAACGGTTGCAGAAAGCCGGTTTGAGACGAACCCGATCCGACACCTGGCGGCATCAGATAACTATTCCAGCAGCAACTATTCCAGCAGCAACTATTCCAGCAGCTGCTTGACAAACAATCCGTTTATCTATACAGTCAGTCACGAACCGAGCTTAGCTTACTCTATTCTTCAGCTTCTCTGGAATTATCCAGTCTACCTGAATCCAACAGCTCACCTTCAAAGGAGCTAATAATGTATACACGCCATGTGACTATGAAACTGAAGCCGAATTCTGCCCCGGAGTTAAACCGTTTGATCGAGAGCGAGATTCTCCCACTGCTTCGCAAGCAGCCGGGCTTCCGTGATGAGATCACTTTCGTTGCGCCCGAGCGCTCGGAAGCAGTAGCAATCAGCATCTGGGAGACAAAAGAGAACTGCGAGAATTACAACCGCAACGTCTATCCCGAAGTGCTGAAGATTGCGGCGAAGTTCGTCGAGGGAACGCCTAAGGTCGAGACCTTTGAGCTTTCCAACTCGACAACCCACAAGCTTGCCGCCAAGGCTTGAGGTAGGTAATGCTCATAATTCGAGAGGGCGGAATCGTCCGCCCTCTTGTCGCACCCTTGCTCTCCGACAACGAACGGAGATGCGTTCGGGTCTTATGTGACCCGGCCGATCAATCGCTTGAAGAGCAGTCAATCGTTCACCGTGTTAGACCGACCGTCTCCGCCCGCGACCGTTCCCGCGAACCGCTCGGCCTGCCTCCAACTCAAAACAAAGGGAAATTGTTATGTCAGCTAAATTGTTTGTCGGTAATCTCTCATTCGAGACGACCAGTGATGAAATACGCGACCTGTTCAGCGAAGTCGGCGCGGTCGAATCGTGCCAGGTGATAACAGATCGCGAGACCGGCCGGTCGAAGGGTTTTGGCTTCGTCGAGATGAATTCGAAAGCGGAGGCTAATACCGCGAAAGAAAAACTCAACGGGCAAGACCTGCACGGGCGTGCGCTCAAAGTGGATGAGGCGAAACCCAGGATTGACAGCCGCAACAACGGCGGCGGCTACGGCGCCCGGCGCTACTAACGTGGTGTCGGAAGGTTCGTTCAGCACAAGCTGGGCTGAGAACGGAGCCTTTGGCGATCTTCTCAGCCTCTCTTAGAATCCGAGATATCACTTACGAAGGAGTGATCAATGCGCAATCGAAAAAAGTTGCCAAACCTGAAAGCGCGTTATGCTGGCGGAGTGGCACGCCGGGCGGCGTTTTTCGGTTTCATCGCGGCGGCGCTCATCGGGCCGTTCGTCCTCTTAACTGTCGGCGGGAGCCAATCGAACAACCTGCCCTGGTACTTCTGGGCGGGAATACTGCTCTTGCTGTTGCTGGTCATATGCGTCGGCTTCTTGAGGTTCACCCGCGAATCGCATGATGCGGAAGATATTTCCATCAGCCCGGACCGCCGCTAAACAAATGGCTTGGATCGCCTGGGCGCTGGTGAGGCGCCCTATGGAGATCTCTTTGTTGCGTCAACGCGCACGAAAAGATTTGGCGAGCACCTCACGGGAGTAAGACATGAAAGAAGCTAAGAAACTGCGCGAGAAAAGATGTCCGCTTTGCGAAAACGAATATCCTGAAGAGGACAACTATTGCGGAGACGACGGGTCCGCGCTGGAACAGGTGCGAGCAGTCAGTGGTAACCAGCTATCTCCATCAGCCGGAACGAACACCACCACCGGCTTGGAGCCGGCTTCATAAATCAGCCGGTCAATGGTTGGCTTCTGACGTTCAAAGTGCGGCGTGACAAGTATGCTTGCGCGCCGGCATCGAGTCCCTTTTGAAGAAACATTAACAGCCACCAGTTGAGCTGCTATCATCGACACCATCCGAACATGAGTCCGTGAGTTCCAATCGACAAGAGCTGATAGAGCCCGCCTGGACTTCGAACGAATGAGCAATCCGGGAAGGACGTAGCAGCAGTCGACCTTTGAAGAATGACCGGCTCAGTCGCTCGTCTCAGGGTTCGATAATAGCTCTTTATTAATCGTCTGAATAAGATCGAAGTAAGGCAGTTTGCGGAAAGAGTGATCAAACAAGTGGCGAATGTTATTCCAGAGAGCTTCCTTGAGGGTGTATCCCGTTGGAAGTATCCCATCGCGTGGGTCATCAAAACCCAACTCCATGCGAAGTGGGACCAGCAACTCGGTAAGCAAGTCTTCCTCATTATCACTTCTGGCGGCCGCTCTTGCTTGTCGGCACAAGAATGCGAAGCTTTCTTTGCTGATGTTCGTCATCGATTCTCCTCGGCTCTTGCGCAATCCGCCTAATCCCGTTCTAAGGTGTCGATTCGATTTCCCGGATTAACTCGCTATCGGGTTACCTGCTTTGACGACGCTTCCCGACGATTCTATTTTCAATCTCCTGAATTGATTCAACTAAGGAGATCAACGATACGGGTTGTTGGATTGTTCGAGTCCAACGCAAGAGAGTTCAACCTGCGGACCGTTGGAGAAATCTTCAAATCTGATTTCGGCCTCAATGCCGCAAGAAACTTTTCGCATGACGTGAAGCAGTTTTCAGGCGCTCAGTCTAGCTTGAGTTGCGAACAATTCGAAGTTGAACCGGGGCGTTTATTTTATTCAGCTCGTCTCTCAGCTCTTGAGATGCTACGAGTTGATCTTCGTCAACCCCCCACAATGGCCACCACTCAGTGGATGTCAGTGGGTTGTTGACCTCGAAGCGCCATAGCGTCTGCTGTTCCATAGTCATACCGGAAACCGCTTAAATGGTACAAAACCCGGTTCTGAGCAGTCTGTTCAATATTAGACAGAATTGAAATTAGTTCAGTGGGAACCAGTGGCTATTCCCTGAACACTTTCACTACCGTCGAGGAGGGCTCGCGCCGATTGGGCGATCTGCGATTATCTGCGATTCTTTCTTTAAACTTGATCCTCCAAACCACCCGCTTTGTTTTCACCCCCTTGCAGGCCCGTTGTCGGGAAAGGTTGGTCTCTGTTTCCATAAATGAAAAAGTTGAGAACTGTTTATTATTGAACAGCGCCGCTTTAGTCGGAGGTGTATACTAAGGTAGTCGATAGCATTGGCAGCCAAAAGAGAATCGGCGGAAACAGGCGGAAGAAGTATGATTCAGCGAACTTCTCATTCGGATCAATTCAAAGAACAAATGCAGGGATCGTTGCTCAACGAAACAAAGAACTCGAGCGTTATGAAGGTTCGCAAGCACAATCATGTCTACACGATGGGGGATGAACGCGAGACGGTCTACTTCATCGAGAAAGGGCAGATCAAACTGGTCATGGTTTCGGAGGAGGGTAACGAATGCTTGCTCGCGATCCATGGCGAGGGGGATGTTTTCGGTGAGCTGTGTTTATCTGGAGTTGGCGGCCGGTTGGAAACGGCGACCGCAATGGAAGACTCTTTCTTGAAAGAGATCCCTTGTCGCAAGTTTCTCGGGCGCCTGGGTAAGGACTCGCTCCTCGAAGGCTTCATCAAGTATCTGGCTGTGCGGGTTGCGGACCAACAGCAGGTTATCGCCAACTTGGTGACGGTTGATAGCGAGCAGCGCCTCGGGAAGACGTTATTGCAAATCGCCAGAAAGCTCGGCAAAAAGGACCCACGGAGCATTCGCATCGAAGTCAAGATTTCTCACGAAGAATTGGCGGCCATGGTAGGCACTACGCGGCCGCGGATCAGCGTGTTTATGCAGCGATTCCGGAACCTCGACCTCATCGAATACAACACCGAACACCATCTGATTATCAAGGAACACAAGCTCACAGCTTACCTCGCATCGATTCTCTAGACTTGGGCCAGACAATTCCGTTCACCACCAATTCTTCGAGAGTGTCCAATGCCACTTATGACAAATACGCACGAGACTCAACCGCGCGATGACCGAAGCTTGAAGTTCGCGGGCAATAGCCAGTTCCAGGTGGAAGTTCGGCGGCGGATCGACGAGTTTTTCCAAAGCACCGGGCGGCGGCAACGTGACTGTCCGCAAATGTACGTGAAGACCGCGCTCCTGCTCGCCTGCTTCGTAGCCTCCTACGCGTTGTTGGTTTTTGTGGCCGAAACGTGGTGGCACGCGCTCCCGCTGGCGATCGTGCTGGGACTGGCCACGGCGGCTATCGGTTTCAATGTCCAGCACGACGGCGGGCATCGGGCGTACTCGAATCACGATTGGGTCAACAAGATGATGGCGATGACGCTTGATGTGATCGGTGGAAGTTCCTACCACTGGCACTGGAAGCACGACATCTACCATCACACCTATGTAAACATCACAGGCCATGACACGGATGTCGACCTCGGCGGCCTGGGACGGCTCTCGCCTCATCGCAGACGGCTCTGGTTTTATCGCTGGCAACAATATTACCTCTGGCCGCTGTATGGACTCATGGCGATCAACTGGCATCTTGTCGGTGATTTCCGCGACATGATCCCGGGGCGAATTGGAGAGCATCGACTGCCGCGCCCGAAGGGCTGGGACCTGGCGGTTTTCGTCGCCGGTAAGGTGAGTTTTTTTGCTGTAGCGTTCGGGATCCCCTTGCTGTTTCATCCCGTTTGGGTCGTAGCCTCTTTCTATGCCGCAGCAACGGTTGTGCTCGGCCTGGTGCTTAGCGTTGTCTTTCAATTGGCGCACTGCGTGGAGGAGGCGGAATTTCCGCTGCCGCAACCGGGCACCGGGCAAATCGAAAACGCGTGGGCGATACATCAGGTTGAAACTACCGTGGACTTCGCGCGCCGCAGCAGGGCCGCAGCCTGGCTCCTGGGCGGTTTGAACTTTCAGATCGAACACCATCTGTTCCCTCGAATCTGCCACGTCCATTATCCGGCTATCTCGAAGCTCGTTGAGCAGACCTGTCGGGATCTCGGGGTGAGATACAGTGAACACAAGTCCTTCTGGTCAGGTGTCGCATCGCATTTCCGTTGGCTGCGACGGATGGGAATGTCAGACACAGTCAGGTGAGAAGCGCACCGAGGGATGGCATCAATGTATCGGGGCATTTTGCTAAGCGGCGACATTCGGATGCAGGCGGTTTTGAACATCTCGAAAGTCATTCAGTGTAAGAGTCGCCCTCACACGTTGGTTTGTGTGGTGGGCGATATTGCGTGGGCTCTGTGTTGTTCATGGACGGCGGGAAGGGCCGTAATCCTTGATCGCGAGCGAATACAGCCGCGAGTGCCTTAATTTCAAGAGTGTCCAATATTGTACGGAAATGAACTCGGTAAAGGCGTACGCTTAGATGGATGTAGATGGAGAAACACTCTGGTCTGCGAGATCTCCGAAGTGATGGAAGAGACAAAGTCAGCAGCCGAGGAGCAAATAGACCAGGCTCTCAGGGCGCGAATACAGGAATGCGAACCAGACCTATGATCGGGAGAGGTTCGACTCATGACCGAAAACAGAACCGAGACAGCAAAGAGGTTTCTGGCTAAAAAGCTCGATAAGCTATCTGAGCAGGAGCGCCAGGTAGTGGATAAACGGCGAGGTATGATCTTTATCGAAAAAGTCGTTTCGCAACCAGATCACACATCTGTGTAAGGATGAATATGGATGCAACGAGCGATTATGAGTGGTGGGAAACCGGCAGGGCGGCGCTGATGAAGGCGGCAGCGAGCGGCCACACTGATACTCTCACGACCGTGCTCGATGACGGTATTGATGTGAATTCAAGTATCGCCGGTGGCATTACAGCGTTGATGTTTGCGTCGCGGCGTGGTCACCTCGCCACCGTGCACGCATTGCTGGCGAAAGGAGCTGACGTGAATGCCCAAAGCGATGCTGGCCGTACAGCCATCATGTATGCGGCGACGGCTGGCTACCCTGACACCGTGCGAGCCTTATTGGATGAAGGCGCAGATGTGAGTGCACAAAACAACAATGGATGGACCGCTCTGTTGGATGCTTCATCAGAAGGCAACAAGGACGTAGTCTCAATTGCTTCGGCGGGCTTGCAAGCATGCAGCAAACTCTTTATAGGCAATCAAAGTCAACGACAGGAGTCAAAATGAACAGACCAGGAAAGATGAACAAACTAGAAGAAGCCCATCAAAGTTACCTGGAACAGAGAGCTCAAGATAAGTATGACGGCAAGGTTGACGGGCCCTTTCCGCTGAATGAGTTTCGCAAGTGTGCAGACTATCTCGGAGGCGTGCTGCAGAACGCTACGTTGGACGCGGAAGATATCGGGGACGTGGTGAGAGTCGCGCTTTCCAAGCGTGGGAAGGCTGGCGCGTGAGCCGAGTGCAAAGGAGTAGTTGTGAGATAAGTGATCTATGTCGCCACTGACAGCCAACCAGTTTGATACAGAGCGATTCGATCTTCTAACGGAAGATCGCGTATGCGTCGCGGACTACCGATTCGGACACAACAGGCAAGGTCAGCGTGACGTTTGGATTGAGAGCAGCGATAAGGGCGAAAGGTTCCTAAGCCAGATCACGTTTCAGGGAGGAGCCTGCGCGGTGCGCAAAGAAATTTACACCAGGAAGTGTTACATCCTGCGCGAGAAGACCACGGACCGCTATTACTTCCTCGATCTGAATGACTGCGGTTTCTGGTTGCACAACGAAACCTTCTTCGGCGCGGAAACTTTCTCTGGTGATGAGTCTGTGAAAATTGAAAAGTGGTTGATGAGTGACGCGTGATAAGTATTTCACCGTGAAGGAGTTCCGATGAGGCTGACTGTTGGGGAGAAGATAAATTACCCGTGTCAAGGTCCATGTCGGGTTGGTTCAGTGGTCAAGAGAGTCATTGATGGCAGTCCGATAGCATTCTATCAACTGGTTGTGCTCAATGATGGCGGCGGAAGGTTGTTCATCCCGATCGACAGGGTCAGGGCCGTTGGCATCCGACCGTTGTTAAGGAAGTCTGAGATTCCAAAGTTGCTGGACCGATTACAGCAACCAACTCAATCAGCCGACGACTGTAGACAGCGTGCCCGTCACAACGCAAAAAAGCTGACCTCCGGGTCCGCATTCAACTTGGCTGAGGTTGTCGAGTCGCTGACCGAGTTGAGCGAAACGAAGCCTCTGTCGTTCGGCGAGCACAGAACACTTGAAAGAGCGAAGAGGCTGCTGGTCTACGAGATATCCGAGGTGATGAGAGAGAGTGAGGAAGAGGCCGAGGAGCGGGTAGACGAAGCTCTCAAAGCACGAAAAGAGGAAGCGTCTCGGCATCACTGATTAGACAGACCGTGGAGAGGGGCGAGCATGATTAGTTCAAGAGAGATTATCGAATTAAACGCCGGGCGGGCGATAGACATTCTTGTGGCAGAGCAAATCATGGGTTGGCAGCTCGAAACAGATAAACCGAAATTAAGACGGCTTCAACGGTACTTTGCGCGCGATGAAAGACGCAGATGGTGGCGCAATCCGGAAGGCGGCTGGTATTGCGAGCCGCCCCCGTATTCCTCGGATATGATCGCCGCATGGCAGGTAGTCGAAAGGATGACCAGCAGGGGACAGGTTCTGTTTCTTTCTCAGAGCTCAGAGGGAAGCAAAGTTTCCTTCGATGAGCCGGGCGCTACCAGTCTCGACTGCGTTAACGGAAAAAGCGTTATAGTGGCTATATGTAAGGCCGCACTCATAGCTGATGTACAGCGCGCAGAGGTAGGTATCGGCATAGATCCTATCCTGCGCAGCGACACACCTGTTCTTGCTACTGCTTTAACTTGACCATCCGTCCCTCGGCGTATAGTCTTAATAGGTCTGTAATACAGCAGAAAGCCATCCGGTCTAAGTGGTAGCCGGCATGACTCCACGAAATGCCACTTGTGGAGTTCCCGATGCCGGCGCAAGCAAGTCACTCACACGACGGGTTACATGCCATCGTCGCTGTCGGCACGTTCACTTTCGATTCACCGCGACGGACCGAGCAGTGTCACTCCGCGCGAAAGGCCGAAAACCATGAGGACGAGTTTGGTGAATATCGAAGACGCTAAGGCACGTCTGGCTTCTGGTGAGCAACCTTATGCGTTTGAAATAAGCGACAGCATAACGATGGTCGGGCCCGCTTGTGGGTTCGGGGCGGATTATCTGAGTTACCTTCGGACAGAAGGGCGCTACGCAGAGAGTTTCGACGAGGCGGCACGATTCGCCGACGCAAGAGGCGCAACCATCACCGGAATCTGGTTTGTGAAACCGCAGCAACTCAAAGGGACATAAAGTGAGATCGACAAGACTAATGGATGAGCAGCCGTGGACTCGACCTTGGTGGCGGTACTCCGAGGGGAACGGACCGGTCTTATTTTACATTGTTTCAATACACCTGCTTGCTGTTGTGGGGTTGATCCTGTTCCCGTTACCGAGTTGGCGTGTTCTGGCAATCGCTCTTGCATTCGTCTCAATTGGTGGAATTGGAACATCGGTATGTTATCACCGTTGCCTTGCCCATCGGTCTTTGCGTCTGAATCGCGTGATCGAAAACGTTCTCATCTTCTTTACGATATTCAACGCATCGGGGGAACCAATGACCTGGGTGGCTAACCATCGCCATCATCACGCGAAAGCGGACACCGCCGAGGACGTCTCGAGCCCGCGCCACGGCGGCTTCTGGTGGGCGCATATCCGATGGGTCTATCAGTGGTCGGGCTCGGAGGTTCGCCGTTGGTGCCCTGATATCGACACGCGCAGATACAGGATATGGAGGCGGGCGCAAACTCCGATCATCGTTCTCTCGGTTTTCTTGTGGCTGGTGATGGGATGGCAGGCATTCTTTTGGATTGGCGCGATCCGATTGGTCTACGCCATGCACTTTCAGATGTTCGTTAACAGCTTACTTCACATGACGCCGGGGCTGCCTGAAGGCGTGGACTCGAGTCGCAACATCTGGTGGCTTGGTCCGTTTCAATTTGGGGCTTGGGGAGAGAACTGGCATAGAAATCATCACTCGGATTCAAACGCAGCGCGCTTCGGGCGCCGGTGGTGGGAGATCGACGTTGGATGGTACGTGATAAGCGGACTCAAAGCAATAAGACTCGCCAGCGATGTAAGGCCGACCAAACAGAGATTCGCGGAGAAATCGAAACGGTTACGAGCATCTCCCGACCATGCTTCGTTGAGCGGATACTTAGTCGAAGAGAAGCAATGAAAATGCTCGATGACGAACTGCTTCAGACCGTATTACGGGGCATAGTTACTCGCCTGAACCAGGGAGTTCTTCCCGTGCACAACGGCCACCTGCAGAATCTGTTTCAAGAAGAAGACGTGCTCGAATATCTGCTCGTCATGAAGAAAGAAGGATTGATCAGCGGTGACGTGGTTACTAAAGGCGCCGATAACGCTCCGTATCGCATGACCAACATCAGGCTGACGTATTTGGGCATCAGGGAGCTGCGATCCTAGGGGAAAATTGGAAGGAGCAATGGTGATTGCAATGATTAGTCAACCGGCGATACAGAGTCTGGTTTGTCTGCCCGTAGCCGACGGACAGGAGCGACTCGCAACGCAATTTGAACGCGATGATGTGAAGCGAATGATCGATGCTAGCGCTTCATCGAAGCATGCTGGTTTGCTGGGCAGTCAAATCACAAACGGCCTAGACACCAGACGAGAAGGAGATCAGATAAATCGATTCTTGCTTTGCGCGCTTGTCAACGAATCTTCAAGGCAAATAAAGCGGAGCGCGCAGAAGGCCGGTGCGACGTTACCAATGACTATGATAGTCAGGGGCGTTCTGCGGTCATATCGTCTCGCGGCGATCGACGAATGCGGCCCTTTGGCCGGGCCTGGGTTTGACATTTCAGGTCTCAGGCGCTTGAACGATGGGATTCTTAGGTGTGAGATCGCGCGCCATACTCGAGACAGCGTCAAGAATAGCGAGGCGCGACTTGCGCGGGCACAGCGACACGGAGATGGCGAGAGAATCAAAGTCGAAAGAGATGGACTTGAACATGCAATCGAGTTGCGCGACCGGCTGGCCGAAAAGCTCCGGTGAGCTATTCGATGCGGTCAGTATTACCGCCTTCTTGTCTGAAGGAATTGCAAGCTGGAGGAGTTATGAAAATGAAAACAGGAGACGTTCTGGTTTACAGGGATTCGGAAGCCTCTCTTCGTTACGGCACCGGGGTCGTAACATCCATAACCACTGAAGAGTATTCCATACTCTGGGCGCGCAGAGAGAGAGACCGGTCTTCCCAAAGAGCGGCGCTTGCGTCTTGGCAAGTCCAAGGTCGCCGTGCCTTTCAATGAGAACTATGACCGCGCGAAGGTTGAGTCGTTATGCGAACAGCTTAAGACATCCGGAGCGCGCAATGCGAAAGATGTAGCCGACGGTTTGGCGGCCGAGTTATTCACGAAGAAGCTTGCGCTGCGAGGCGCAGCCAGGAATGTATTGTTGCATCTTGCGGAGTTATGCAACACTCGCAGCTCCGCCTCCGACAAAGCTCAGAACATAAGCAAAGAACTCTTCTTCGGGTACGTGCTTCGGAAGTCGGATTTCGCGATTGCAGAGACCGAGAAGTGAATCAGCGCAAATAGAGTTGTGCTAGCCTTGTGATTCGTTAGAAGCAACGAAAGTTATCTGGGTAGCGGGAATCTTTCGACTGGTTTCTTCACGCGCAGCGATGAGCTTGACCTTCTTCAGCTCCGTGCCCTTGATTCCAAAGAAGGTTGCCATCTGAATAATCTGGCTGAGGCTCACGAAATCGTTTGGATCGGAGCAGAATTTTTCGATCCCGGGATCAAACTCTCGACATCCCATTCCCTTGGGCAGGTTGAGCCCGAATGCGCATTCGCCATTTGTCCTGTACTGCAAGCAGAATTCACAAATTATCATTATGCACTTCCTTTATGGATTCTAATGCGATGTCGTTGTTGCGTTCCCTCTGTTCCAACAAAGACTGAGCGCCAACATGGATTCCAGCAACCTCGGAACCCTCTGGATCGTTGGAGCTGTACCAGACTTGCGTCTCTTAGCTCTGCCCGACGAGCTTCCTTTTCCTTACGTTTCTGCAGCCTGGCTCTTTCTTTTTCGCGCTTCAGAATGGTCGGCCTTGATTTCCTAGGCATGATCGGTTCCTCTCTAATTCCTATGATCTTCGGGCCACAGCTGATTAGGACGCTGCCGAAAGTTTCTCAAGTAGTTCATTGTACTAAAGCGCCGAATTCGATGAACGTACCTGGTGCGATAACGGCTTCGCTCCCATACCCGAGGCTCATTGAAACTCCTAGCAAACCATCAAGGGTGCTTAGCTGGGTGAGCTGTTTATTTCAGTCTGTCCGGCGGATTCCAGAGAAGCTGAGAAAGGAGTTAGCTAGACTCGGTTCGCTATAACCCTACGGCATAAGAATGCCTCTGTCAAACTGCATTTCTGAATAACCTCTTTCACTCTACCGATTTGATCGGAGATCTCGAGGTTAGCCGCAAAGGCAGGAAACCGAACAGGCGATGATCGCCGACTGCCTTTAGTCCGGCTGACGTTATGCATCCGCATTGCGAACGTCAGGCTCGCCGCCAAACTGGCATTGCGTAATTCGACCCTTCAGATTTGCCGCGATGTTCAAGGTGGTGCGAGAGAAAATACATTCCTCAGGCGATTTCGAGGATTGCGATACCCACGTATCACTGATTCGGGCAAAGTCAGCTTTGGAAACTTGCCGCGCAGCCCAGCAAGCTCCCTCAGTACTTCTTCACGCTCGCGGAGTGCCCTTAGGATACTACCCAGCGCGCCCTGTCGAAAAGCAATACCCCAGTGCTCTTGTGAGCGTTATACGAGGTAATAAGACGATGTGTCGCGTGGACATTCAGAGCTACGATGCGCTATGTTCATTAAACAAGTGATGAGAAAGCGCGTGGCGGCGTAGCTCAGGTGGTTAGAGCGTGGGATTCATAAACCGCCGGAAGGTCTTTCAGTCCTTTTCTATCTAAACCCAAAACGTTCTATGTACTGCGATTTGTAGCCAGCCGGATCGCAGCCAATTTCGACGGATTTTCTCCCTTTTCTATAGACTTCTGCCACAAATCTGCCACAAAAAAAACATGCAAGAGGGCCATTCACTACTGCTTCTCGTTGTAGATCAGAAGAGCCTTCACTTGAATCCGCCTCGGTTCTCCGTGTGTCTCGACAGCCATATATCCTAATAGATATGATAGACACGGAAGTCATGATGCGGGTAAACCATCTACTCGGGAGTTCTGAAATATCCGTTTTACGGTTAGACCATCCGCCGGGGACAGAGCATCTCGACTCCGAAGAAGAGGTCTGTGCAAATTATGCTGTCAACTTTGTGGAAGCAGGCTCATTCGGACTGAGCGCGGGACTGAAGAGTTGGACGCTTTCTCCCGGAGATCTCTTTCTCAGCTGTCCCGGCACCGTTCACCGCTACACTCATCACGAAACAGCGCCGTCGGATATTTGTGTATCAGTGATCTATTCCGGAAGTTTTGTTCAAGAGATCGATCGTGCGGATCATTTCACATCAACCAAAGTCCCGGTAGCGATGCCTCCTACGAATCGGCTTGCGTTTCTTAGGCTTCGACTTACACAGTTAACGAGCGATGGCTATTCTCTCGCGCTCGAAGACTGGGCCTGCGAACTGCTGTCGGCGATTTGCGTTGTCTCGCCGAGCGGGAATCGGTTGTATCGCCCGTCACAGTTGTGTTGGTATGCGGAACGCGTCGAGGCAGTTCGAGAGTGCTTCGAGAGCCGCTATGCAGAGACTCATTCACTGACCTCGATAGCTAGGTCGGTCGGGATGAGTCCGTTCCAATTTGCGCGAGTGTTCTCCGAACTGACAGGCCAGCCACCTCACCGGTATCTGCTGGGAGTGCGTCTCGATCGAGCAGCGAAAATGCTGCTTGATGGCAAGCCGGTAACCGAAACCTGCTTTGATGTGGGATTCTCAAACCTCAGTCACTTCACTCGTTCATTCCATCGAAGGTTCGGCTGTCTTCCCTCCGCCGTGAAATGCCGTCGACACCCTGAAGGGGTGGAATCGCCTGGCGGTCTTCCTCACCATCGAAAAAACGAGCCCCTTCGCAGACATAATTAAGACGCTTCTATGATCTCGTCTTCCCATAACTGCGGGATT
>WNGG01018482.1_pt1 | contig 17412 bp, 10 predicted proteins | sample 5400661 | NCBI WGS metagenome assembly WNGG01 (sample SAMN13153372, study PRJNA577476) | soil metagenome | isolation source: 100 cm soil or saprolite under Garry oak tree replicate 1 | place: USA:California | collected 2016-06-15 | reverse complement strand
CATCTATCGCCATAGCTACTACCCCACCTGCTAAGACAATAACCATCGGCCATGGCGGCAATCTTTGAGCACGTCCTCGACCAGTCACATGCAAGGTCAACAGAGTGACGATAAAGCCCAGGTAAATACCCGTATTGCGCGCGCAAAGTGGAAGACGTTCGCCAGCAGGGTAGAACGAGTGAGTTAGTAACTGTGCACATATTCCACTATCAAGCCAGCGAAGACGATCCAGCAGTGTAGCCCCAGGTAAGAAAACCAGGACAGCAAGCAACCCGAGATAAAGGGATGCCCAAATGGCTGGGATCCAGGGGGATTGTGAGGAATCGCGTGTCTGGGGAGCCCTGGCTCTGTTACTACCAGGTGCTAAAAACTTCTGGGTCATCCTGCTTCTCATCTTTCCTGTTATATATTAATGCCCAGGTTAAAATACTGGTTCAGGTAGGGCAACAGGTTAAAGAAGATCATAATGCCTGCCAGAATCATCACCACCCCCGTGCCAACTTCGATCTTGCCCAAATAGGGCTTGAGTCTCTTTAGTATTTTGCTCATCCGGTCAAGCCCAAGGCCAAGGAGCAGGAATGGGACACCGAGTCCGAGTGAATAGGCGAGCAACAACAGGACCCCCTGTGATAGTGTTGCCGCATTAGCTGCCAGGCCCAGGATTGAGCCGAGAATAAGGCCAACACAGGGAGTCCAGCCGATGGCAAAGATTATACCTATCAGCAGTGACGCTGGATAGCTGGGACGGGCAGGATGAAATTCAAAACGCTTCTGCCAGTAGAGAAACGGTAACTTGAGAATGCCCACCAGGTGTAGCCCGATAAGAACAAGCAGGATGCCTCCGATCTCACGTAGCTGGAACTGGTACGCCCGCAGGAAACTCCCCAAAGTACTGGCAGTAGCTCCCAGTGCAACAAAAGTGAGGGTAAAGCCAAGTACGAATGCAGCCGAATGCAAAAAAGTGTTCAGCCGCGTCGGCTGATATTCCTGATCCTGCTCACCTGTAGATTGATAAACACTCTGCCCCACAAGTTGTGCAAGGTAAATGGGCACTAACGGTAAAACGCAGGGTGAGAGAAATGATGCCAGTCCTGCTATAAAAGCAACTCCGAAACTGAGTTGTGATGGATTCATCCTATTTGCAACTCCTGATTGCCTGCTATCTCTTCTTTCGCATCATAGTATAGCGTGCAATGGAACAAGGTGCAATGTTCTTGTGAAATGCCAGCGAGGGGATTGGGGCATCATTTTCCCCACTTCTTCAGTAGCTTCTTCGCCAGATGATTATCGCAAACAGCCAGTTCCTTGAGAACATAGACAACGATCGGATCGTCAGGGCTGGCCAGTTGGCCCAATGTGTTAAGGGCAGTTTCTGCCACATGTTCATCAGGGTCCAGCAGGGTAGTAATGAGTATCGGAATAGGTGAGGGAGTGTCTGACCGCGATGGCGTTTGGGCAAGGGTATAGGCAATGCAGGCCCGCACTCCACTATCGTTATCTGAGCGCAAGAGTTGCATAAGCCGGGTGCGTAATGTACGGGGCTGGTTATCCAGTATACTGAGCAGTTCCACGGCCCTTTGACGTACCCAGGCACTTGAATTTGTCAGTAGCTCTATAGCGGTCCCGTCGAGGAGTATCTCGGTACTGATTGCCGCCCGTGCCTTTTTCTGGCCGTGTACTCGTGCTTGCCAGAGCAGATAGCTGAGCGAATCAAGCGCTGTTATCTGTGCCTCCTCTTGTTGCTGCCGTAAGGTACAAAGGAGCCATCGCACAACATTTGTGCGCGTGGGAGTTCGCAGTACTCCGTGCAGCAGGCGTAGTCCTTCAATAGCCTCGATGTGTCCTGGATGATCGCTATTGAGCAGGGTCGTACCGAAGACTGCGGCTGCATATGCCCCTCCAATTGCAGCCAGCGTATAACTTGCCTGTCGGCGCACTTCAGGTATATCTGCACTCAGTAAGGCTGCGATCTGTCCAGGGAGGGTGTGGCGTTGAATCGCCTGGCGTATTGTATTCCGACTTGCCAATTGCTCCAGGGTTGCCAGCACTGCGATCTGTGAACAGTGATCAGAAGACTCTAGTAACGAACAGAGCGACGGAAGTATAGATGCCAGGGCGATACTGCCCAGTGCTCGTGCAGCATGCATAGCTATTTCGTTATTCGAATCCGAGAGTAATAGCAAAAGTAGTTTTATCAGCCGTTCACGACAGGTTGAGGAGAGATGTGCTGGCGGCTCTGTTGCCAGTACGAAAGCAGCGGCTTTCCGCGCTTCTTCAGCTGCCTCAGGATGCAAGAGTGTCATCAGTACTTCTATCCCGCTACTCTCACCGTTCCGTAGCAAGGCGTATGAGCTTGCCAGTCGCACCGAGAGAGGTTCTTCCTCACTTTGATGGGTACGCAGTGCATCTATAGTGGTTTCGAGTAACGAGCCCTTTCCGGCAAGGTTCGCAAGTGCCATTGCTGCTGCATAGCGTACCGTCTCCCATGGTTCTGCTAAGCCCCGGCAAAATAAGGATTCATAGCCAGCCTGTTCCAGTAAGCCTGCTGCCTCTATTACACTTGTCCACAGTACAGGGCCTGCTGGTTGAGAGAGAGCCGGGTGCTGCAAGAGCGCTTCAAGTGGTATCTGTGCGCGTTGACTGAGCAGAAGCAGGAGTCGGCTAAGATGTTCGTATTGAGGAGGCCACCATGGCCAGGGAGGTGAGGTAATCTCAGGATAGTTGTTCAAGGTTGTCAGGAGTAAGGGAAGCAAGGCTGGCCCTTGTCGAGCCAGTCGCTGGCTGGCACGGATGCGCAATGCATATTCGGTTTCAGGGCCAAGCAACAATGCCATGGCTGTGCGTATATGCTCCTGATTTACTATTCGCCCCGATTGCGATCTCTGGGTAGATGCTCGGTCCCCGTCAGTGAGTTCTCCAGGCATGGATTTTGCTTTCTTGCTAAAGAAAGAAGAAATAGTATACTTTGTTTTCGTTATACACCCTGGTACCAATTTTATGTTGGTGGCAGTAGAAAGGCTATGGCTTATTAAACAACCGTTGTAGCTGTTGCCAGAGATTGCGGCGTGTCTCTGGATTCTCTGGATTCTCAGGAACCTGCTTCCCCTGCTCTGCCGGAGCATTCAAGTTGTTTCCAGGGCCTGCCATCCCTGGTTCCGTCCCCCGCTCTAGCGAACTGGCTGATGGAGGTGAGGGTCCATCGGTGACCCGGGTAGTAGCTATGGGGGGAGAAGCCGTAGGTTCGCTAGCTGGTGGTTGTGTTGCTTCCAGAGATACGTCCAGGTATGGTGGGCGTTGCGCCTGTGGGCGTTTTGGCGGTTGTACTGGGGGGAGAACTCTACCCTCCCGTGCCCCGGGGAGAGTGCGCCTGGATGAATCTGCCGGTACAGTGGTGCTGGATGATCCAGGATATACAGGGGCTTTCAAGTTGAGTGCACGGAGTTCCTGGGCCATCACTATGGCGTGCGCATAACGTTCGTCGCGGTTTCGAGCCATAGCAGTGAGTATGATCTTTTCCAGTTCTGCTGAGAGTTCTGAATTGAGGGCACTCGGAGGTTGGACAGTTCCACTGATGATGGCCTGGGTCAATTCTGGTAAAGTGCGGCCAGTGAAAGGCCGCTGTCCGCTGACCATTTCATAAAGCACGACGCCGAGCGCATAGATATCGCAGCGATTATCCAGGGTCTCTCCCCAGACCTGTTCAGGAGAGGCATAGTAGAGACTACCAACCAGCGTTTTCGCAACCGTGATTTTTTGATGGCCGGGAGCCCGAGCCAGGCCAAAGTCCATCACTTTAATCTTGCCCCAGCGATCCAGCATCAAGTTTTCTGGTTTGATATCGCGGTGGATAACGTTACGTTCTCTATAAGCGGAATCGAGAGCTTCAGCAATCTGCGCTGAATATTCTGCCGCCATGTGCTGAGGGATTGTGCCATCCAGGCGCAGTAAGCTCGCAATCGTTGGCCCCTGTACATATTCCATGACGAAATAGAGGAGACCGTTCTGCTGCCCCGCGTCAAAGATTTGTACGATGTTGGGATGGTTGAGGCCCGCAATGATCTGTGCTTCGCGAATAAAACGTGCTACATAGGATGCATCTTTTGCCAGTGATTGCGGCAGTACTTTCACGGCAACTTCTCTGCCAAGTGCAATCTGTTTGCCGCGATAGACCATCCCCATCGAACCACGCCCAATCTCCTCCTCCAACCAATACCCACCGAGACTCTGGCCGGCCAGTTCGTTCATACAGTCAGCCTCTCAGTCGAGGTAATCCTTCAGGATACGACTTGCCTGTGGATGGCGCAACTTGCGGATAGCGCGTTCCTCGATCTGGCGTACTCGTTCGCGAGTGACCTTCAGCTTCTTGCCGACTTCCTCAAGTGTGTGATCATGATCGTCAACCAGGCCAAACCGCAGTTCAATCACCTGGCGTTCGCGCAGCGTAAGCTGTCCGAGCACTTTCCGAATCTCATCATGTAAGAGTTGCCGATCGGTCACCTCCACTGGCCCACGTTCTCGTGTATCCTCAATGATATCACCGAGCGTATTTTCCTCTTCTTCCGAAAGTGGAGCATCGAGGGAGAAGACTTTCTCCGCCCAGATCAACAGTTCGCTGACACGTTCTGCAGGCATCCCTAAGCGCTCACCAATGCTCTCAGGTGTCGGCTCCCGTCCAAGTTCCTGGTAGAGTGTGCGAGTCATACGCTTCACCCGCATCACTTCTTCCATAATATACACGGGAAGTCGTACAACGCGAGTCCCTTCCAGGATGGCACGAGTGATAGCTTGTTTAATCCACCATGTGGCATACGTCGAGAAACGAAAGCCTTTGCGGTAGTCAAACTTGGTAACGGCACGAATGAGGCCAATATTGCCCTCACCGATCAGGTCTTCAAGGGAAAGACCCTGTCCAACATATTTTTTCGCAATGCTTACTACCAATCGTAGATTGGCCTCGATCAATTGGTTACGAGCGTCCTTGTCCCCTTGCTCGGCTCGTTCAGCAAGATATGACTCGCGAGCTGGGGAGAGCAGGGAAATACGTGAAATCTCGCGCAGATAGAGACGCAGGCTGTCGCTTTGTGCCAGGTTGCTCAGATCTGAGTCTGAGTCTTGCTCTTGTGTGATTTCACGTTCTGGCTCGGATGGTTTATTGGTGTCAAACATCACATTTCGTTCCAAGTGCTCTCTCTCCTGGTTGCTGGAGTACGAGTTCCATTGACCTCTTCAGGTCGCAGTCAGTATAGCACTAGCGGATAGCATCCTGCAACTTCCAACCCACCTTAAGCAAGATCAGTTGAGTTTGCAGTTATTTTATCATATCTCTATGTTATTGCAAGCTTCTCCTGGCACCCATAAGCCAGGGCGAGATAAAAGTCCTTTTTTCCCGCCCACCTACCCGAGAAGAAGAGTGGTTGCGAGGACACCTCGCGCTCCGGTTAAGGGCGGCCGCCCTTAACAATCCTGCTTTTCCCGACTTTTACATCGCCCTGCCCATAAGCTCTTTCCCTGAGACTTTTTGGGTGCTCTCATCCTCATCGGCCTGCAGGCGGGCCTCTCTTGCCTTTTTGTGTCGAATTGGGAGGTTCGGGGCTCAGCCCCGAACCTCCCAATTCGACAGTTTCATGATGAGCGACCCAAGGGTCGCCAGTCTATTGGTGCTATTGAAGTTAGTCGGCTTGTTTTCGGTTCTCGACAGGTTGCTCGTCCTAATGTTTGTAAACTGGGCTTTTTTCATATATAATACGCTGGAAAGTTAGGATTGTAGAGATATGTATAAGCAATTTTTATAACCAATGTCAATGTTGGAGAAGGAGCCTGGGATGAACTTGCCACTCCCACTGGAACCAGGAACCACCATCGGTGGGCACTATTCCATCGGAACGCTCATCAACAGTGGTGGCTTCGGTTCTGTCTATCGCGGCATCGATGGCAGTACAGGGAATCGGCCTTGTGCGGTCAAAGAGACCTATGATGTCAGTCCGGCTGCCCGTCGCCAGGCATTAATGGAGGCTGGTATCCTCTTCACCGTGAGAAGCAAACACCTTCCACAGGTCTACGATGCGTTTGAAGCCAATGGCCGCTTCTACCTGGTGATGCAATTAATTGAAGGGCGCAATCTTCTCCAGGCACTACGAGATTGGAGACGAGCCTTTAATGAGCAAGAAGTTCTGACACTGTTATTGCCTGTTATGCATATGTTGGAGGAACTGCATAGCCGCAATCCGCCTATTCTTCATCGTGATATCAAACCTGGCAATATCATTCTTACGCCTAACCAGACTGCTGTACTGGTCGATTTTGGCCTGACAAAACTCTATGACCCCACCAGTAACACTCAGACTGTTGCTAAAGCTGTTTCCGAAGGGTTCAGTCCTCTTGAACAGTATACAGGGAGGACCAGCCCCCAGTCGGACATCTATGCAATGGCTGCGACGATGTATTTCCTGCTCACTGGAAAGGCTCCGCCACCAGCTGTCAGTCGTAGCTTGCGGGAAGAACTGCTTCCACCGCGCAGGCTCAATCCATCACTCTCACCACACATAGAACGAGCTCTCCTCAAAGCCTTAGCTGTCCATCCTGATCAGCGCTACCAGAGTATGCGCGAGTTTACCAGAGCATTGCAGAGCCCTGCTGATTCAGGTGCATCTGACGACCCGACCATGTTCTCGCCACAGAGAGTGCGCGATGCTGGCATGCCGACGGAGGCAGGCAGTCGCCCAAATTCGAACCCTATATCACGTCCGAATTCGAACCCCATACCGCCTCCACCCTCAAGGCCAACGCCAACTGCAAACCCGATCTCGGCACCACCTCTTTCCAATCCTTATGCCAGTGTGCAGAATCCGCCACGAGTGCCAGGTGCCCCGGTCTATCCCGTTTCCGGGCCACCAATGTATCCTGTATCCAGGCCGCCCGTCTATCCCATCTCTGGGCCACCCGTCTACCCTGTTTCCGGGCCACCATTGTATGCCGTCTCAGCGCCCCCGCCGACGTATGTAATGGCTCCGTATCAGCAACAGCGCAGTGCCTTTGGGCAGGGATGTCTCTGGGGATTGCTCCAGGGTATCGTGGCGGCTGTGCTGCTGTTATTGCTGAAAAAAGAGGCCTATTTCTACCTTGGCCTCGTGATGGGAGCGCTCTTTTACCTGGTGGCTGGATTCCGTACCACGCGCACCGGTTTCTGGGCAGTGATTACCGGCACCATTCTGTTTGCACTGACCTTTGCCATTGGTCTCTACATTCTTATTGCGCAGCAGCTAGATTATGATCAACGCCTGGGTCTCTTTTCCTCCGATCTCAGTCAGAGTGAGAGGGTCAACCGGGCTTCGCATGAGATTCTCGCTGCCTTTCCGCAACCCCAGTTTCCTCAGTCACCTCAAGCCTTAGATACAACTATCGTCGTCCTGATTATCGGTGGATTGGTAGGGGCCTTTATTGTGGGCTGGATTGGCGGTCTATTGGGTAAGTTAGCTTACGAAGCCCAAATCAAGGGGGGGAGCAGGACCTGAAGGCATGCGTTTGATGCTTACCTTGTTGTGGTACCATTATCCCTGGTACACATCAGAAACAGAGAGGCGACCGCTGGTGGTCGCCCATCGGAAGGCAGGCAACTCACTTGACGACCCAGGAACAATCAACACACAACGCAAATCCACCTGTTACAACCCCCAAAGAAGCACTTCCTATAGCGGAGCTAGTCCGAACCCTTAGCGCAGAATTGAGCCTGGTGAGTGGGCAGGTTGCACGCACCATCGCCTTGCTTGATGAGGGTAATACCATCCCCTTCATCGCACGCTATCGCAAAGAGATGACCGGTAGCCTGGATGAAGTCCAGATCCAGACCATTGCTGACCGTGCTGCCGCCGCTACAACCCTGCAAGAAGTGGAAGACCTCTATCTACCCTATCGTCCCAAACGCAAAACCCGCGCCAGCGTTGCCCGCGAGAAAGGCTTAGCGCCACTGGCCGAGATCATCCTGCAACAGCCCGAGCTCAAAGGCGAGGTAAATGCCATCCTTGAAGAGCAAGCCCGCGTCTTCCTCAATCCTGAGAAGGGCGTAGATACGAGCCGGGAAGCGTATGCAGGGGCACGCGACATCGTAGCCGAGATTATCGCTGAGGATGCTAACGTACGTGGGAGTGTACGCAGCTTGTTCTTCAAGCAATCAACCATCAGTGCCAAAGTAGCAGACCCCGAAAAAGTCACGGAGAAAGACCCGACGGGCGTGTATCAGCTGTATTACGAATTTAGCGAAGGTATCACGAAACTTGTCCCGCATCGTGTCCTGGCCTTGAATCGCGCTGAACGGGAGGAGGTGCTTCGTATCAGTATCACCTTGCCCTATGAATCGGCACAAGCTGCTATCTTGCGGCACCATCCTGTCAGAGCTACCTCACCGTTTGCCAGCCAGCTCGCTGATGCCATGGAGGATGGCTACAAGCGATTGCTTGCACCTGCAATGGAGCGCGAGGTGCGTGTCGAACTCACACGACAGGCCGAAGAACATGCCATCAACATCTTCGCTGCAAATCTGCGAAACCTGCTCTTGCAGCCGCCCCTACGAGGCAAGAAAGTGCTGGGCATCGACCCCGGCTATCGCACGGGCTGCAAACTGGCCGTTGTTGATGAAACAGGTAAATACCTCGAATCTGATACCATCTACTTGCATCAGTCTGAGAAGGCCCACCAAACACTGCGCAAACTACTGGCACAATACAATATCAGCGTCATCGCCATCGGCAATGGTACGGCTTCGCGTGAGACAGAGCAACTGGTTGCAGGACTCATTCGCGAGCTTGAGCAGGACACAGGCAAAGGCGGACAGATCGGCTATGTCATCGTCAATGAAGCGGGAGCCTCAGTCTACTCAGCGTCAGAGGCAGCACGCCAGGAGTTTCCCACGCTTGACGCAACCCAGCGTGGCACCATTTCAATTGCCCGCCGCTTGCAAGACCCACTGGCCGAACTGGTGAAGATCGACCCTAAAGCTGTCGGTGTAGGCTTGTATCAGCACGATGTAGATCAGAAAGAACTGGCAAACATGCTGGAGCGGGTCGTCGTCTCTTGCGTCAACTTTGCTGGGGTTGAGCTCAATTCTGCCTCTGCTGCCCTCCTTAAGCATGTATCCGGCATCAACTCCCGTGTGGCCAACTCCCTCGTCAAGTACCGCGAGGAGCATGGGCCATTCCGCTCTCGCGCAGAACTACAAAAGGTTTCTGGCCTTGGACCAGCCACCTTCGTCCAGGCAGCAGGTTTCCTCAAAATTGCCAATGGCGTTGAACCACTGGACAACACCTTCATTCACCCAGAAAGCTACACAGCAACCCATGCCCTCCTGGAGATGCTTCCCTCTGGCAACGACGGCAAGACGCTCAAACCTGCAGAACGTATCGCCCAGTTCCACCAGCTCATCAAGCTCCAGAGTAGCCTCGGTCGTGGCAGTCGCAACCGTGCTAGCAATGCTGCAAGTGATGGCGAACAGGCATCCTGGGCCGACATCGCCAAAAAGATCGGCGTTGGCCTGCCTACCCTCAACGACATCCTGGAGAACCTTGAAAAGCCCGGCCTTGATCCTCGCGATGCCCTCCCGGCCCCTATCCTGCGCCATGACGTACTCAAGATGGAGGACTTACAAACAGGCATGATCTTGCAGGGCACCGTGCGCAATGTGGTAGACTTTGGAGCCTTCGTTGATATCGGCGTCAAGCAGGACGGCCTGGTGCATATCTCCGAAATGGCCGACCGTTTCGTAAAAGACCCTCTAGCTGTAGTTGCTGTTGGCCAGGTGGTGCAGGTGCGTGTCCTCAAAGTCGATCTGCAGCGTGGGCGAGTGCAATTGAGTATGCGGGGAGTGAAGTAGGAGAGGATTTTGGCTGGCACCCACGATTTGTCTGGCCCCGCAAGGGGCCAGACAAATCGTGGGTGCCAGCCAAAACTAGATACTCTCAGGGAGAGAAACCTTCTCCCCTTCCTCCTTCTTCGGCAAATACCGCTCTGCATGCCCCAACGCCGTAAACGAAAAACTAAAAGGAATGAGGAAGGTAAGCACACCAATCACCGCATAAACCAGCACCACATTCCTCGTCCACTCAATGGCCAACCCACCAAGGAAGCTACCAAGGGGGATAGCCGACCACGCCAGCACGCTGGCAACGCTAATCACACGGCCCAGCATATGGTTGGGAACAATTGCCTGCCGCAAGCTCCCTGTATTGATGTTGAAGAGGATGCCCAATCCAGACATCACTGCCCAGAGTGTGAGAGCAGCCCAATACCAGTGCATGAAGGCAAAAACTATCGTCAGCAGCCCGTCCGTCATAAGCGCACCCAGCGCAACCTTACTGAAAGACCACCGCTTGCGCAACTGACCGGCCATCAGTGAGAGAACGACAACACCAATGCTCCCTGCCGAATAGAGCAGGCTCACCTGAGTATCGTTAGCTAGAAGTCGTTCCTTGGCAAACAGCACAAGCTGAGCATATGTAGTACTGCCCACGAAATTCACCAATGCCATCATTGCCGAGATGTTGCGCAACACTGGATGGCTCAGCACATAGCGCAATCCCTCAACGACATCACGGCGCAGGCTTGTTGGTTCCCGCTTCTCACCCTTGTTGAAACTGATTCTGATGAGCGACAGGGTGAATGCCGAAATGAGGAATGAGGTAGCATCAATCAGTAGAAGCGCTGAAAGAGGCACCTTGGCTACCAGCACACCGGCCAGGAGCGGCCCGACAACGCTTGCCCCAGAGTAGCTGGCCTGAATACGTCCATTTGCCGTCACCAGGTCATCCTGTTTGACCAGGCTGGGAATGGTGGCAAACTCTCCGGAATCGAAGCAAATTGTCAGCGTCGAGGCAATGAATCCCACCGCATAGATCCACCAGACGGAGAGCAGACCCAGGAATGCCATGAGCGGTATCGAAGCGATAACCAGAGCACGCGCAAGGTCAGTGAGGATCATCATGCGCTTGCGGTTCACCCGGTCTGTCAGGGCACCGATGATCAGCCCGAAGAGCAGGTAGGGGAGGAAGTTAGCGGCAGCCGAAATGCCAAGATTAAGTGCCGAGCCTGTCAGCTTATAGACCAGCAATGGCAATGCAAAGAGCGTAATCGAACTGCCCAGATTCGAGATGGTCTGCCCCGTCCAATATTTCCAGAAGTCACTACTGAGCCGGGAGGTGGATGCCGGTTTACCTGTCGCGTTGGTTGACATCATATATGCGGGTCCCACAAACATGGACACGCAAATACCGTAAACCTTTCCGTTGGGATCAGGTGGCTCCTGCAAAAGATCGTCAACGAGAGCATCAAGACGCTCCTGGTAGAACTGGACATGTTCCGGTGAGAGGCGAATATGGGGGAGGGAAGTGGTAAGGCTTGCATCTTTTCTTATAGTCGAATTGGACTCGGCTAACTCATCTCGCGCCTGCGTCAAGATATCGAGGGAGATGGATGCATTAACTTCGTACGGTAAATCGAAGGCGAAGATACGAGCTGTGCGGGTATAATACTTCGCCACGATCCCGCGCACAAGCCGACGTGCAACAACCTTCGCCAACCCTGCCTCCTCGAGTACCTGCAAATGATGGCCGATTGTGCCAGGGGGCACTTTGAGGCGATCCGCAATCTGCTTGGCCGTCGCCGGTTGATTCTGAATAATGCCCAGGATGCGCGACCGCACAGGATCACCGAGAGCCTTGAATTGCTGAGGAGTGTTAATCACCAGCTTAGGTGGCAAATTGGGCATCTCCACCGGAACATCTTCCGCCAGGACAGCAATGGTATCAATGTCAGCATGCTGTTGCGTTGCCATACTGAGAACCTCTTTCCTCCTAAGGTACTGCTAACATGGTACATCCCATGTTTGATGCATGTGCGATAAAAATAGTATGTACTGGTAATATAATATCGTCCCATGTCAAGAGGTGCGAGCGAAGGACTCTCCATCCTTGAGGTTGAAAGACGAGGAAATGGTGTAGGGGTGCAATTCATTGCGCCCGTGGGGTGGCGGGGTGCCGCACGACACAGAAATCTTCACCCAAGAGGATGGAGAGCGAGGAGAAAGCTGGAATTGCTCTGACGCACTCCCATGCCTATAATACAAGAGAGTAGAACAGTTAGAGCAAAGCAATTTCGCAACATTTTGTAAGAGAGGACCCTGGTATGGAAAAATATAGCTTTGAACGCTACCTGAACGTCCGCTCAGCCTACGGAGCCACCTTCTCTCCAGATGGGAAGCAACTCAGCTTCCTCACGAATATTACAGGAGTAGACGAGGTCTGGAGTATCCCAATAGATACACATGCACCAGTTCCCGCTTGGCCTGAACAACTCACATTTCGTGGTGAACGTGTTGCTGGCGCGGTTTTCTCGCCAACAACCAGTATGCTACTCGTCTCTGCCGATGTCGGAGGGAACGAACGGACACAACTCTATAGGCTAGATGGCTCTATCTTCACAGCCTTGACTGCACAGCCTGATGTGATTCACCAGTTCGGTGGGTGGTCACTGGATGGAAAACGCATTACCTATTCCAGTAATGAACGTGACCCTCGCTACTTCGATGTCTACGAGCGACTTCTAGATAGCAGCGAACTACGTCTGCTCCTCCAACACGACGGGACGAATTACTCTATGGGCTTTTCGCCAGATGGGCAGCAAGTGCTGGTAGGACGCTTTGATTCCAATATTCGTAACCAGCTTCTGCTGGTAGATACAGCAACAGGCGCGGTTCGCAGCTTGACACCAGAGATCACTGAAGGGCCTGCGCAACATATCTCTGCTGCCTGGTCGGCAGATAGGCGTGGTCTCTACCTGCTAAGCGATCGCGGACGGCAGTTCCTCTCGCTGGCCTGGCTCGACCTTGCGACAACCGAACTCACCTACTTGCGTGATGATCCCTGGGATGTGGAAGCGCTGGCACTGACTGAGGACGGCACACATATGGCCCTGGCGACAAATGAAGATGGCTATTCGCGGCTGGAGCTCTTCGATGTGTCAGCAGGTTGGAAAGAGCGTCGTGAACTTCCAGTTCCTGCCTTGCCCCAGGGGATTCTACGTGAACTTAGCTGGTCGCGAGACGGCAGACGTTTGGCTTTCACACTTGATGCTGCTGACGATGCTCCCGATGTGTGGGTATGGGATGTGGCCGAGAAAATACTCTGGAGGGCAACACGGAGCGCCCAGGGAGGCATCCCACGCGAAACGTTTGTGGCACCATCGCTTGTACATTATCCCACATTTGATGGTCGCGAGATACCTGCATTTCTCTATCTGCCGCAAGGCGACCCGCCACAGGGGCTTCCTGTTGTTATTCATGTCCATGGTGGTCCAGAAGGCCAGTCTCGCCCGATCTTTAACCCTGTGATTCAGTATCTTGTCGCCTGTGGCTATGGAGTGCTCGCACCCAATGTTCGTGGCAGCACAGGCTATGGCTACGAGTATCAGAGCCTTGATGATGTGCGCCTGCGTATGGACTCTGTAGCAGACTTGCGGTATGCAGCCCTCTGGCTCTGTGAAAGCGGCATCGCTGATCCCAAACGTATCGCCGTAATGGGAGGAAGTTATGGTGGCTTCATGGTGCTCTCCGCCGTTACTACGTATCCCGATCTGTGGGCGGCAGGTGCTGACATCGTTGGGGTTGCCAATTTCGTAACGTTCCTGGAAAACACCGGCCCATGGCGGCGTAAGCTCCGCGAGGCCGAGTACGGCAGCCTGGAGCAGGATCGCGAATTTCTAGAGCAGATCTCACCCATTCATCACGTGGACCGCATCTCTACCCCGCTCTTCGTCGTACACGGTGCAAACGACCCTCGCGTTCCCGTTGGCGAAGCCGAGCAGATCGTAGCGGCATTACGTAGCCGGGGAGTGCCCGTTGAGTACCAGCGCTTCGAGGATGAGGGCCATGGATTGGTCAAACGTGCCAATCGGCTCATTGCCTATCCTGCCATTGCACGCTTCCTTGACAGGTATGTGCACCAGCGCAATTCGTAGGAGCTAGAGTCCGCAAGTCAGGATCATATGCCACCGAACGGTTACTTTCCCGCTATTTATTCAACAGAATGTGATACGGAGTCCCCTGCCTGATGTGATTTGTAAATCTCCATCAAACAGGGGACTCCGTGCCATACCTCCAGCGCTCCACGGCCCGCATTGGAAACCATGCGCGTCCCTTAGGGAGACCAGTCCACCTGAATGATGACTAACTCTGCTTGATCCAGGGATGAGCCGTGTGGACCAGCTTGCGGAAGGAGCATTTATCCTGTATTGCTTTCATGATCAACTGCTTTCCATTAAGCGTCCAGGCGTACGTCCCTGTCGCTGCATCAGGGCCAAAGTATTGGACACAAACTGCAGCATTGGAGAACATCACTTGATCTTGTGTCACGTTGTATTGGGCATTGAGTGACGGTCCACCCTTTAAAGTTGCCGTATAGGTACCGTCATTTCTGAGCGTGATTGTCCAATCCCCAACGTTGCTTTTCAGGTCGGGCATTGAAGCGACATCAGCCTGTGTGATGGTCGTGGTGTAGGTCCCCACAATTGGCGAAGTGATTACTTCGGTTGTGGGCGTGGGAGTACTTACGGTGGTCGTTTTTGTAGGGGGCGCAGCAGGAGTAGAGGCTGTGCCGCCACAGGCTGCCAGGAGACCCGTCAATAGCAGGACACACAACAAAAACACCATCTTTTTCATGAGGCGATCCTCCTTGTTCTCTCGACAAGACGTTCAATATAGGGTGTCACTCGTTGCCGCATTACGAATCCGCTTGCCATACTTATCCCATCTTCTGGGGTAACGCCGAGAAAAGCGCTACACCTCCTCGCCCTGTCCCATCGGTTGGACGGCATCGAGTTGATGCAGCAGGCTCAGATCGTCCGCCAAGCCCCAGCGTTCTACAATCTTGCTCTCAGCGATACGCAGAATGTCGATCCACGTCATGGTAACCTGCCGACCTGTCGCTGGCTTGCCCAGAAACTCACTGGTATGCTTGAGGGAAACCGTGTTGTAAGCCACTACCTTGTCTCCTTCGGCAATCAGGTCATTGACGGCAAAGCGGATGTTGGAGAAGGCAACACGGTAGAGGTCAACGTTCCGTTTGAATCCTTCGAGATCGTATGTCATGCCAGGAAGGGCACTGTGATTGACTACATTGGAGGCAATCAGTCCATCCAGGGCGGACATGTCTCCCTGCAGGTACCCTTCAAAGGCTTCATACCATTGGCGGACGAGACCCTTGTTTTCTTCGAGGGACATACGCCACTCTCCTTCATGCATCCAGTGCTCTTCTGCTCTATCACAAGCATTACCAGTCACAGTGTACAGGCATCGAGCACAAAAGCACATCGTCTAGATACAGTAATTGTGCGCGACGGGAAGCAACGGTCATGTTGAGGAGAGATAGTCTAAATGGAGTAGCTCTTTCTTGCCTGCTCGAAGCAGTTTAACAGTTCATGCCGAAGGGAGGGACATGGTTTTTCACACAAGGTGGTGTTCGAGAGCATAGCGTGTCGCGGCACTGCGCGATGTAACCCCTATTTTACTATAGATCGAACGGAGGTGGGCGCTCACGGTCAGGGGACTGATGATCAGGCGTTCGGCAATCTGGGGATTGGTCAGTCCCTGGGTCAGCAGGCGTAGCACCTCTATCTCGCGTGCGGTCAAGTCATTGGGACAGGTTGACGCAGATGCTCGTTTCAGGTGAGGAGGAGATTGCAGTATCGTGGAGACAGGTTCGGACAGAACAGGTTGTTCTGGTGCAGCAAGTGCTTCCTCTGGCGTCATGGTAGCACCCTCAGCGCGTACTCTTGCGAAGGTTTCTTCATCATCGAATAGGGCACGTATTTCTGCGATTGCCTGCTCGTAATCTGCGCGTTCAATCGGGTTCATATCCCTGATAAAGATCAGGGCCTCTGCTGCTCCAAGCAGGCGCGCTGCCCTCCAGAACTGCCCTTCTGTTCTGACGACGCTCGCCAATCCGAGGAGAGAAAGGCCAACGAAATCGTTGTTTGCGACTTCGTTGCGAACCTTGAGCGCGAGAGACAGTGCTTCTCGATAGTGTCCACCTGCTTGTGTGTAATTTCCCTGCCTGCGTGAAATTTCCCCTAACAGGTAGAGTATCCAATACACGCTGCGCTGATCTCCACTGGCCCGGGCTATCGCCATCCCTTCTTGAGCGATCATCGCGGCTCGCCCAAACTCTCCGTGAAGCTGCGCAAGGTCTCCCAACCTGAAAAGCGCCATCGTCATGAGTCTCGGATACCCTATCTCTTGAGCGACAGCGAAGCACTGCTGTGCATATACTGCACCCTGCGCGTAGTCACCATGAAGACGACGTGCAAGTGTGCTTAATCGCATAATATTCCTCGCAACAGAAACCATATCGCCGACCTCTCGAGCGATGGTAAGCCCTTCCAGAGTCAATGCTTCGGACTGAAGGTTGTCACCCTCAACTAGTGCCATCCCTGCCAGATTATCAAGAGGATGTATCAGGTTCCACATTTCCCCTCGCTGCCGACTTAGTGCTAGACTCTCCTCAAAGAGTGCGCGTGCGGCCATCTCGTTACCCTGGAGTCGCAGGGTTTCCGCTAAACTATTGAGCATGAGAGGAAGAAGCCACTTGTCTTCCACCTCTCGGCTCAGGGCTACGCTCTGTGACTTTAGTGAGCGAGCTTTGTCATAGTCCAGCTGCAGTTCATAGATCTCTCCGAGAAACGAAAGTGCCAGTGCAAGCCCTGGTTTGTCCCCCAGTTCCTGGTAGAGCGCAACGCTCTCCTCTATCATCGGCTGCGCCTTCACGTCGTTGCGTAGCGATAAGGTCAGAGAGCCCACCGCGCTGAGCACTTTCGCTCGCGCTGCGGTTCGCTCTTGAGCGTGCGGCAATTGGAGCGTCCCTTCTAGCCAGCGGAGCCCCTCAGTCCACGATCCACGCATACGCCAGTACCACCAGAGTGCTCCACTCAGCCGCAAGGCATGCTCCGTCTTCTCATGAGCTACGAGAAACTCCAGGGCTGTTCGCAGGTTCCCCTGTTCTCGATTCAGACATGCCAGCCACTGCGCTTGTTGCTTCCCTGCCCTCAGGCGAGGCTCCACCCTCTCAGCAAGTGCAAGGTAGTAGTCGGCATGGGCATCGCGGGTCGCCTCTGCCTCTCCACTCATCTCCAGGCAGTCTCCCGCATACTCACGGATCGTCTCCAACATTGTGAAGCGGGGCTCACCGTCTGCCTCTGCTCTCTGTTGTAACAAGTGCTTATCAAGCAGGGACGTGAGAGCATCTAACAACGAGATATGCATATCCCCAACCGCAAGCGAGACGGCCTCCACTGCTTCCAGGGTACAGCCGCCTACAAAAACCGAAAGCCGCCGGAACAGCCGTTGCTCCTCTCGACTCAGCAGATCATAGCTCCATG
>WNGG01005853.1_pt1 | contig 17414 bp, 18 predicted proteins | sample 5400661 | NCBI WGS metagenome assembly WNGG01 (sample SAMN13153372, study PRJNA577476) | soil metagenome | isolation source: 100 cm soil or saprolite under Garry oak tree replicate 1 | place: USA:California | collected 2016-06-15 | reverse complement strand
CGGGAGGGGCCGCATCGTGGGACTAGTATAGACACAAACACGTCCTGCGAGTCGAGTGGCGGCACCCCGTGCTTGCCAGGCCATCGCTCCTCAAATAGGCGGGAAAAGCTCGCGGTCGGTCAAACGCCCACGGATTATGCTTTTTTGTGTCTCGCAAGCCTCAAGTAGAGCGCGCGCGACACGTTGAGAGTCTCGGGATCGAGGGGCAGCACGCGGGCCAACAAGCCTTCAATGCGCTCTGCGCCGCCATGATCGTCGTCACGCGCTCGGTGCTGGCTGGATTGGCCGGATCGGGCGAATGGCAGCGCAGCCGTATATGTGGCCGAACGAGAAGGCTCTGCTCACGTCTTGGCCGCCAATCCAATCCGCTCTGGCCTATATCCGCGGTCGAGAATATCTTGCCACCAACGTCGATTTTCGCAGTACCACCGGACAGTCTTGGCCAACCCGGATTCAAATGTTTCAGTCGCGCGCCACCCGAGCTCGACCTCGATTTTGGTGGGATCTATGGCATATCGGCGATCATGTCCTGGCCGATCGGCCACGTAGCTGATGAGCCGGCGTCGTGTCCCGGCCGATGAAGGCTGCAGCTCGTCGAGAAAGTCGCAAATTGCGACGACGACATCCTCGTTGGTCCGCTCGCTGCGACCCCCGATGTTGTAAGTCTCGCCAACGCGGCCGCGCTCGAGCACGAGCGTCAGCGCCCGGGCGTGGTCCTCGACATAGAGCCAATCCCGCACGTTGAGGCCGTCGCCGTAAACCGGCAGAGGTTCCTCCGCCAAGCCCCTGATAATCATGTGCGGGACGAGTTTTTCGGGAAAATGATAAGGGCCGTAATTGTTCGAGCAATTGGTCACCAGCGTGGGCAGGCCGTAGGTCTCGCGCCAAGCGCGCACCAGATGGTCGGAGGACGCCTTGCTGGCCGAATAGGGCGAGGTCGGTGCGTAGGGCGTGGTCTCGGTGAACAGGCCCGTGTCGCCGAGGGAGCCAAACACCTCGTCGGTCGAGATGTGGAGCAGTCGGAAAATCTTCTGCCCAGCTGCGTCGAGCCCCCGCCAATAGCGCAATCCCTCCTGCAGCAGGCTGAAGGTCCCGATAACATTGGTGCGGATGAACTCAGCCGGGCCGTCGATTGATCGATCTACATGGCTTTCCGCTGCAAGGTTGATCACCGCTTGCGGTGCGTACTTGACGAATAGCCGGCGCAGCGCCGCGCTGTCACAGATGTCAACTTTCTCGAATGCGTAACGCGTATGGGCGCGCGCTAGCGGGATCGATGCGAGGCTGGCCGCGTAAGTGAGCTTGTCGATATTTACGACGAAAGCATCGGTATTGGCGAGCAGGTGACGCACCACCGCCGACCCGATGAAGCCGGCGCCCCCGGTTACGAAAATTGTTGACTCCTCGAAACGGATCGCCGCTTCGACCGAATCTTTATTCGGAGGCATGAATCGCATCCTCAGGGGACTGGCAGATCGACATCAGGTATTCGCCGTAACCGCTCTTGCCGGTTCGTTTAGCGAGTTCAATGAGGTTTTCCCGAGAAATGTACCCGAGCCGGAATGCAATCTCCTCCGGACAGGCGAGGCGCAGGCCCTGGCGCTGCTCGAGGATTTCGACGTACTGGCTCGCTTGCATGAGCGAGGTGTGGGTTCCGGTATCGAGCCAGGCAATGCCGCGCCCCATGACCTCGACGTGGAGCTCACCCCATTCCAAGTAGGCGTTGTTGACGTCGGTGATCTCAAGTTCTCCCCGCTGCGAGGGCCTAAGCGACGCGGCGATATCGAGGACGCGGTTATCGTAGAAATAAAGACCCGTCACGGCATAACTCGACTTCGGCCGCGCCGGCTTCTCCTCAATCGTCAGAGCGCGGCCGGTGCGATCGAATTCGATGACGCCATAGCGCTCGGGATCCTTGACGTTGTAGCCGAACACGGTGGCGCCCGTGCGCCGGCTGGAGGCGCGGGCGAGCATTTCGGCGAGGCCGTGCCCGTGGAAGATGTTGTCGCCGAGGATGAGCGCGACTGGATCTGCGCCGACAAAATCACGGCCGATGATGAAGGCATCGGCAAGCCCGCGCGGCTTGTCCTGCGTCAGGTAGGTGAAATGCAGCCCCAGGTGGGACCCGCTGCCCAGCAGACGTTGAAAGAGCGGTTTGTCGTCCGGTGTGGAGATGACAAGAATGTCGCGGATGCCGGCGATCATCAGGGTGGACAAGGGATAATAGATCATCGGCTTGTCGAACACCGGCAGTAATTGCTTCGAAACGACGAAGGTGGCCGGATAGAGCCGCGTACCGCTGCCTCCGGCCAGAATAATTCCTTTCATTCCACCCCCTTCGCGGATCGCGGTTGTCCGTATTCGTCCTGAGGAAAGCCCCCGGCGCTCGGAAGGCCCGATGGTTAGGGCATCGTCCGCGGCCAATCAACCCACACATTCGTTGATTGTTAATTCCAGCCCGCTAAGATAAGTGCGTGTGTTTCTGCCCATCTCCGCATCGAGGCCCCAGTGAACGTCATTAAAACCCCCATCGCGGGGGTTGTTATTATCGAGCCCACGCGGTTCGGCGACACGCGCGGCTTCTTCATGGAAACCTTCCAGGCGGAGCGCTATGCCGCGGCTGGAATAACGCGTCCGTTGTTGCAGGACAATCTCTCTCGCTCGAGCCGTGCCGTGCTGCGCGGACTGCACCTGCAGAATCCAAATTCTCAAGGCAAGCTCGTGACCGTGTTGAACGGCCGCGTGCTCGACGTCGCGGTCGATGTCCGGGTGGGCAGCCCCACGTTCGGCAAGCATGTCGCGGTCGAGCTCAACGAGGACAACCGCCGGCAAGTGTGGGTGCCCCGCGGTTTCGCCCATGGCTTCCTGGTGCTCTCGGAGACGGCCGATTTCTTCTACAAGGTCGATGCGCCGTATAGCCCCCAGGACGAGATAGCGATCCGCTGGAACGACCCGGCGCTTGCGATCGATTGGGGTCTCGATGCGCCGATCCTGGCGGCCCGTGATGCCGCCGCCCCACCGCTGGCCGACACCAAGGGCCTGCCGGCATATGAGCAATAACCCATGCGGATCCTGGTGACCGGCGCAACCGGACAGATCGGCGGCGCCCTTGTGCCGCGGCTCCAGGGCCTCGGAACGGTGTTGGCGCCGGCCGAACCAGAGTTCAATTTAGCGAATCCTGCCGAGCTGGCCGCCCGCCTCGAGCAGATATCGCCCGAGCTAATCATCAATTCGGCTGCATATACCGCCGTCGACCGGGCCGAAGACGAGCGTGATCTTGCGTTTACGGTAAACGGCGAAAGCCCCGGCGCAATAGCCCGTTGGGCGGCACGACGCGGCGTCCCTCTGATCCAACTGTCGACCGACTATATCTTTGACGGCCGTGGCGAGCGGCCGTGGCGGGAGGAAGACCCGCCAGGCCCGCTGTCCGTCTATGGCGAAAGCAAGCTCGCGGGCGAGAACGCCGTCCGGGCGGCGTCTGGAGCCCACCTGATCGTGCGGACCTCTTGGGTCTACAGCGTCGGGGGGCAAAACTTCTTACTTACGATGGCCTCGCTCGCAGCCCAGCGCGCCGAACTCAAGGTCGTGGCCGACCAGGTGGGAGCGCCGACGGCCGCCGCCATTGTCGCCGACGGGATCGCGCAAATCCTCTCGCGTGATGTCGACCATATCCCCGCGAGCTTTGCCAAGGCTGGTGGAATCGTGCACCTGACCGCCGGCGGCGTTACGAGTTGGCACGGCTTCGCCTCAGCCATAGTGGACGGTCTCAAGGCACGTAACGCCCCGCTCAAAGTCGAGCGGGTGATCGCAATCCATAGTGACGAATACCCCGCAAAGGCTAGACGGCCGCACAATTCCAGGCTTGACCTTGCTCGGCTTTCCGAGGTGTTCGGCATCACGCCGCCCCAGTGGGCGACCGCTCTCGAGATCGAGCTCGACCGGCTTGTGGGGAGACAAGTGTCCGACCGTCAAGCCTCGGGATGATCTGGATTAGGGAACTCGGCTGGCGCCCTGGCGAGGGCCGTGGCACGGGGTCTTAAAGCCGAAAGGGGGCGCCTGCGCTTCGAGAGTGCCTGCCATTGGTACCGGTCGCGGCCTCAAATTCTGGCACCACGCGCGAAGCATGTGAGTCCGCGCCCAACCTTGACCCGTCGATGCCGCCGTAAGCCTTTGATCAAGAGACGTTTTTGAGCAAGCTTCGTCCGGCGCCATACCATCCTCCGGGAGGGCTTGAAGGCGTAGGAATTGGGCCGATCTTCCCCGGTTAATCGGCCCTTAGAACTTAGGCGTGCATGATCTCGTCGTCCGAATGGGACCATCGGCGAGGAGCGCGCCGCGCTGTGTCGATACCGCAGAAAACGCTCAAGAAACTGTCGCAGACCGACGAGCGCCGTCGATTTCGGCGCGTGCGCGTCAATTTGCTTGGACGCTGCATGCTCGCCGATGGCCGCGAGTATCCCTGTCAGGTTCGAGATATCTCTCCTGGCGGCATGGCCGTTGTGGCGTCGACCGCCGGCAAGGCCGGCGAGCGCGTGGTTGCCTATGTCGATGACGTCGGCCGCCTGGAAGGCGTGATCGTCCGCGTCTACCCGACCGGATTTGCGATGAAGTTCGCAGCGACACCACGCAAGCGCGATAAGCTTGCCGCCCAGCTCACTTGGCTCGCGAACAGGCAGATCCTCGGCTTGCCGGAGGACCGTCGGTATGAGCGCATTATCCCGCGCAACCCGCACACCACCCTCGTGATGCCGAACGGCATCTCGGTGATGTGCCGTATCATCGACATGTCGCTGTCGGGCGCCGCCGTCGCCAGCGAGACCAAGCCGCCGGTCGGCACGCTGATCCGGCTCGGCAAAACCCAAGGCCGCGTCGTGCGTATCAGCAGCAATGGCTTTGCCGTCGAGTTCACCCGCCTGCAGCACCCGGATTTTCTCGAAGAGAGCGTCACCGCTCCGTAAGCCCACCGGCCGGGCCATCCGCCACCAGACTAGCCCCGTGGCGAGCCCCCCGCCCAGCACCTGGAGCCTCTCTATCAGGTCGCCGAAGGTCAATCGCGCCGTCTCAGCACATCGTCCGTCACCCCTTTCGAGCCCAGCGGGCCAGCTGCTCGGCTTCGACCTTGCGGATTGCTTCCTCCAGCGCGAGGCGCTCGAGCGTGACCTCCGACGCGGCTAAGGGCGGGTCTCTCTTGCGCATTTGATTGAGCAGGCCAGCGCGAACACTCTCATAGATGCCGCGCCGCGCTTCGGCTGTGTTCTTGGCAAGCTCGGAAACAACGCGGGCAAGGAGAGGGTAATAGTCAGCCATACAGAACCTCTTTGTAGACAGCCGATTGGGAACCCGCATTGAAATCAGCGGGCCGGCCCGGTGGTGCGCACCCGACCGGCAAACCCCTACCATAGAGACCAGCGAGCGCGGCCTTAAGACGCGCGGCCATCGCATCGGACGCCGGCACGATCACGCAGCCGTTAGGGGAACTGGAGCCAAAAAAAGGGGCATATTCTCTTTTGCGGATTGGCAAAGCGGCCCAAGCAGCCATACGTCCCGCACGACGCGGAGCACGTCGAGCTTGCCAACCAGGTCGCCCAAGATGACCGCGCCGCGGTATCCGCAAAAGACCTATGCGTTGACGAAGTGCCGCCGCGGAGGCGCCACGCGCCTGCCACAGCCGGCTCAGACCCTTCGCGTCGTCAGGGTGACGCGCGTGACGTCTGCCCACCCGGCCGAGCGGCGGCCCTGGACGGCGGCCTCCCCCGCCGATCGGGGCCGCACCGTCCGGGAAAGCTCTCGACCACAGTTCCGGTTACCTCGGTACGCAGCATATGCGAACGCACCCTCGTCGTTCGGCGCAACGCCAGCCGAACGTTGCTTGTGTCGGGGGTACCTCGACAGGAGGGCCCATTATGCCCAAAGTGGCAATGGGTCTGCTTCTTGATTCGCACGACTGATTGTACGCGGGACGGGGTGCTGCGGGCGCGGGCCGAACGACACGGTAATATGTGCGAGCAAGACAGCCGCTTTGAGGCATTTCCATGAAATCCCTCTTCTGCCTCTGCTACCATCAAGACAACAAGTTACTCGGCGTTGTGATGGTCGAGGCCCGTACGCTGTTAGAAGCTCGCATGTTTGCGACGATCGACGGCATTGATCAGCTGGCGGAATTCTCACAAGGCTTTGAGCTAGACAAGGAACAGGCGTCTTTCGTCCTGCCGGCCTCGGTTGGACGGATGATCACGCCAGATGAGGCCCGTGGCCTTATGACATGGATCGAGAGCGAGAGGAATCGAAGGGACGCCCGCTCAGCCCTCGGGCAAAAAGAGGGGTATGTGCGAGGACCTCAAGACGCCGTTTAGAGTGTCCATGGACGCGCCCTCACTGGGAAAGAGCGGCCGGCAAGTCTAAGGCGCACGGTCCAACAGCGCGGGCTTGCCCAAGCGCGGAGCGCCCGAGCCGTGGCAGCCCAAGACGAGCCCATAGCGGCAGGGATCGGTGTTTGCTCTTTCGATACCGCCACCGGCCTGCGGGCGCATCTACTTCGTGACGCGCGGTGGCGTCGCCTCGGGCGTCGCGGGCGGGGACATCCCCGGTCTGCCGACCATTTTGGCGCGCAACTCGTCGGCGATGCGATAGGCATCGACACCGTTGCGAATGATCTGCGGACGGATGAAGATGATGAGTTCGGTGCGTTGCATCGATCCGGAATTGCGCGAGAACAGCACGCCCAGGCCGGGCACCTGATCAAGACCCGGGATGCCGCCGCGGCTCATGTCCTGGCGCTCGCTCATGAGACCGCCGAGGAGAACCGTCTGTCCGCTCGCAACCGCAATCGAGCTTCTCACCTTTCGCTGCGACACGGTCGGGGTCAGTGTGTTGGCATTCGATGTGTCGGCAACCCGGCTGATCTCCTGTTCGATGTCCAGCATAACGTTGCCGTTGGCGTTGATCCTTGGCGCTACTCGGAGAATGACGCCGGTGTTGCGGTAGTCAATCGTATTGACCACAGTGTTGTTCGCACTCAGGACCGTCGCCGAGCCCGTCGTGATCGGGATTTGATCGCCGACCTGCAGCGAGGCAAACTGATTATCAAGAACGACGAGCGACGGCGTGGACAACACTTTTACGTCCGTGACCGCATGCAAAGCGTCGAGTATCAAGTGCGGCTGCGCCTCGGTTCCCACCAGGAAATTAAACCCGGGAAGAATGCGGCTCAGCGCCGCGGTCGAGAGCGGATCCACCACGTTTTTGTTGAGGATCGATCCCCTGTCGTTGCTGCTTTGCAGGAAGAACTGGACGCCATAGCTGAGATTGTCGTTGAGCGTAACCTCGGCGATCGTGGCATCGATCGCGACCTGCAGCTGCGGCCGGTCGAGCTGCTGCAATGTCCGTTCGATAATGCGGTAATTTTCCTGATTGGCATAGATCAGCAATGCGTTATTGGTGACGTCCGCCGCAATTCTCACGTTGGGAAGAATGGGCGTGCCGGCGCCGGCGGCCGCAATCCCGGAGGTTACGCTCCCGCCGACTGGCCCGCCCCGGCCGTTTGCGCCCGCAGAACCCTGCCCGAATCTTGCCGCCGAGGCATCGGAGTAGCGCGCATTGAAGCTCGCGGGTGTCCCGGGCGTTTGCTGTTGCGAGCCAATCGGTGCGCCTGCCGGTTGGGAGCCGCCGCTCGATGGCGAGCTGCCAAGGCCCAGCCGCTCACTTGTCGATGCAACCGCACCTCCACCGGGTATGAGCTGGTTGGTGGGAGAATCCAACCCGCTGCTGGAATTGCCGAGGAAGATCTCGTTGAGCAACGCCGCAATCTGGCGCGCATCGCCATAACGCATGCGATATACTTTGACGCCCGTACCCGCGCTGCCAGACTTGTCGAGGCGCGCGATCCAGGTCGAGGCTGCTTTTAGCAGGTCCGGCCGACGGGTGACGACGAGAATGGCGTTTTGCCGGGCGATCGGCTGCAATTTGACGACATTTTGGCTCAACCCGCCCTCGCCCGAATCGATGATCCTTTCAAGTTCCGCGATGATCGGCTCGGGCGCGCTGTTGCTCACCGGATAGATTCCGACCGATTGACCTCGCATCCAGTCCGCATCGAAGCTGCGCATGGTATCGATCGCCGCGCGCCGGTCGGCCGCGCTCCCTTGGATGACAACCAGATTGCGCGAGGGATCTGCCCGTGCCATGCCAGGCTTGGTCCCGAAATTGTCGAGAAGCTTGGTCAACGTCTGCGCCGAGACGTATTGGACCGGGATCACCGTAATTCCATATCCCGGCTCGAGACCTTGAGGGCCATCGATCGAGCCGGTACCTGCGGCCTCCCCCGTCGGGATAAGACGATATGTTCTTCCCTCACGCACGAGAGCAACGTTGCTCACGCGCAGCGCGCTTTCGAGCACGTAAAGGATATCCTTTTTCGGAACCGGGCGGCCGGATGCGAGGCTCACCGTGCCTTGCACGCGCGGATCGATTGTGTAGCCCGCTCCCAAGATATCGCCGAGGATCGTCTTGGCGACCGTGGAGACGGGGGTATTCTCGAAATTTATGTCGTATCCCTTGGCGGCACCGCGGTCCGTTTTCGCGGGAAGCGCCCCTGTGGTCTCAGGGCCATTCTCGGTGTTCGTCTCGACCCCTTGATCGGGGGAGGTCGGCGGGACCGCGGCGGCCGGCGGAGCACCATCGCCGTAAAAGCTCACGGGCCGCGGCCCGTCCGCGGCGCTCGTCGCTTCGACGGATCTCGTGCGTTGGGGAAACCGCGGCCACAAATCGACTTCGCGGATCTGATTAACGATGCTGGGTTGAGACGGGCGCGGCCCGCTCTGAGTGTCGGTCACGCAGCCGGCAAGTACGGCGGCAAGGGCCACGAGCATGATGAATGCCCGCCCGCGCACCGGCCACAAAGATTGCTCGCGCCTCTCCATTTTGACCGCTTCTAGGGCCGGCCAAGACGGCGCGCGGTGACAGACCGGCGATTGATGTCAACAGCCGGCCGCTGAGCGCTCGTTAGCATGGCCTCGTGACCACCGGTTTGAGCCCGCCCCCGTCGAGATAGTTTCCAAACCGTTAAAGGCGCCGAATGATGCGCGGCGGATGGTAAATAAATAATTAAACGAGCGCCGTTTCATGGGTTTAGCGGATGCCCCTGGCGGTCAAATGCCGAGCGCGCAGGGTGGCCTGGTCATCAAGATCGGTCGTGGCTATCGCGCTCTCGCGGCTGGCGTTTTTACGGCCAGCGCCGCGCCAGTCGCCGTCCATGGCGACGCGACCGTCCGGCCCATCTCCTGATTGACTGAATCTTAATGCGCTTAGGCCTAATACTTCAGTGAGGCCAGTGGTTTAGTCGCGTTAATCGGTGTTAACATGCGTGTTGCAGCCCTCAAGCGGGCACCTGTCCAGATTGCCCCTAACGAGCCGAGCTTGCCACGTGAAGCCTGGCTCGAATTTGCCAGCTACTTGGCGCGCAAGTACTCGATCAGCGGAGATTTGCTGTCCAGGCTTGACCCGGCAAAGAGAGCCGCAGGCCAGCGAAAGTTGCGTGACCTCTGGGAATTGACTGACCTTTCAGCCAACGATTTTGCTGATGAGGTCTCGCGATTCTTCAAGGTGCCACGGGTCAGCCTTCCCCAGCTCCTTGCCGCCTCCCCGCTGTGCGTCCGCTTTTCCGGTCGCTTTCTTCGCGAGATGGCGGTGTACCCCTGCCAGACCGAGAAAAGCGGTGCCTACAAGCTCGCTGTCGCCGACCCCAGCGATGTCGCTGCCGTGCGTGCTGCCGAAATTGTGCTCGGCGCACCAGTCACAATTGAGGTCGCCTCATTTGAAGATATCGCAATCGTATTGTCCGAGCGGCTTGGCGAGGAATATGCGCCTCTACCCCATGACGAAGAAGCTGCGTCCGCTCGCGCTGATGATGATATCGAGAGCCTTCGTGATCTTGCAAGCGGCGCACCGGTCGTGCGCGCCGTGAATGATCTTCTGGAGAAGGCGCTGGAGTTGCGAGCGACTGACATCCACGTTGAGCCCCTACGGGGTGGTTTGCTGCTACGCATGAGAATTGACGGGCTGCTACGGGTCGTGCCGACGCCACCCGACGTGCTGCCCCAGGCGCTGATCTCCCGCATAAAGATTCTGTCAGGACTGAACATCGCCGAGCGACGCCTGCCCCAGGACGGCGGCGCGCATTTGCGCATTGCACGATCGAATGTCGATGTTCGCGTCGCAACCATGCCCACCCAGCATGGCGAATCCGCCGTCATCCGGCTGCTACCAAAAGATCGCGGCATGCTCGAAATCACTAAGCTCGGCCTATCGGCTGCCGACGAGCACAAGCTTGATCGGCTGCTTGGCCTCCCGCACGGCATCATCGCGGTAACCGGGCCCACGGGAAGCGGCAAGACGACCACGCTGGCGACTATGCTGACGGTGCTCAATGACGACACGCGGAAAATTCTGACGATTGAGGATCCGGTCGAGTACGAGATCCGCGGCGTGAACCAGTCGCAAGTCAAGCCGGGCATCGGGCTCACCTTCGCCGCGGCGCTACGCGCCTTCGTCCGCCAGGATCCCGACGTGATCATGGTCGGCGAGATTCGCGATTCCGAGACCGCCCACATCGCCATTCATGCTGCTCTGACCGGGCATCTGGTCCTCACCACATTGCACACCGAGACGGCAGCAGCGGCCGTGCCCCGCCTTCTTGACCTCGGCGTTGAAAATTTTCTGCTTCAATCAACCTTGCGCGCCGTCATTGCCCAGCGCCTCGTCCGCATTCTCTGCGAGCGCTGCAAGATGGAACGGCGATTGACCGTAGCTGATCTTGCAGCTGATCCGCGCTACCGCCTGCTTGGCTTGAACGACGGCGAGTTGGTGCATGAGCCCCGTGGATGTGATCACTGCAGCGGGACCGGGTACCGCGGCCGTACCGGTGTCTTCGAAGTCCTCGAAACGACCGAGGAGGTGCGCGACTTCATCGGCGCTCGCACCGCCGCCGGAACGATCGCGCGCGCCGCCCAAGACGCAGGAATGACCACGATGTTCGAGCATGGTGCCGCCAAGTGTCGCGCGGGCGTCACGTCCGCCGGCGAGGTCCTACGCGTCACGACCGTGAGGTGAGGCTGTGCCCAATTTCCGTTATGACGCTTTGACCCAAACCGGCGAAGTCGTCAGTGGCTTGATCTCAGCCACGAGTGCAGCCGAAGTAGCGCGCCGTATCGACTATCTCCACCTTGTCCCGATCGGAACCGTCGTCGAGGAGCCGACGACGAGCGCTTCGCGCTTTGACTTCAGTTTTGGCCGACCCCGTTCGGAAGACGTCACGGCCTTTACCCTCGATCTCGCACTGCTGCTCAAGGCAGGGGCCCGCCTCGATGATGCCCTGGAACTGCTTGCAACCACCGTGGACATCGGCCGTCTGCGCCCGATCGTCGCCAAGATTCGGTCTAGCGTTCTTTCGGGTGAAAGCTTTGCCGACGCCCTTTCACATCACCAGACCCTGTTCTCGCCGATGTATGTCGCACTTGTGCGGGTGGGAGAAGCATCGGGTACGCTCGACCGTATTCTCGAAATGCTCGCCAGCGAACGGGCGCGAGCCGAAGCCCTGCGGCGCAAGCTCGCCGATGCACTGCGTTACCCCGCGTTTGTGCTGTTCGCCGCAGGATGTGTGCTGATTTTCTTCCTGATGTTCGTGATGCCCCAGTTCGGTGCCGTCCTGCGTGATTTCGGCGGGAAGCTCGATTCGGTTGTCCGGATCTTTCTCGGGCTTTCCGAGTTTCTCAGCGCACACAAGGACCTGGTCGGGGGCACGGCAGCGATGGTGCTGCTCGCTGCGCTCCTTATCAGCCGGCAACCTCGAATGCGTGCAGCTCTGATGACTCGTCTGGCACACGTACCGGGTTTGCGCACATTGTTCGAGTTTCACCGCACCGCCTTGTTCTGCCGCAACCTTGGCGTCTTGCTCGCCGCTGGCCTCCCCCTCACGACGACTCTGCGCATTCTTGTCGACGTGATGGGTGCTGTCGAAGCAACCGCAATTTGGAGGCTCACTGCCGAGCAGGTTCGGCAGGGCGGGAAACTATCGGACGTCCTTAACGAGACCGCGACCCTACCGGCAATGGCCGTGCGGATGTTGCGGTTGGGCGAGGAAACCGGGCAGTTGCCGGCACTCGCGAGCCGCATAGCCGAATTTTATGAGACGAAGCTCCAGCGCAACCTTGATCGCGTCGTCGGCATCATCGGACCGCTCGCCATCGTTGCGATCAGCATCGTCGTCGGCGGCCTTATCGTCTCGGTCATGACCTCACTCTTGTCGGTCAGCCAGATGGTTGGCTAGGCGCGCGAGACCTTGGAGACGACCAACATGAGCCGCAAAAGCAGACGGCGATATTCGCTGCGTCACGGCGCGCGCGGCTTCACACTGGTTGAAATATTGGTGGTCATTACCATCATTGGCATGATCATGGCGCTCGTCGGCCCGCGCGTCATCAACTACCTTAGCGAATCGAAGGCCAAGACCGCGAAGATTCAAATTGAAAGCTTCGGAAGCGCACTCGACCTTTTTTACCTCGATGCTGGACGATATCCGACGAGCGCTGAAGGTTTGCGCGCGCTTCTTGAGCGTCCCGGAAACACGGCGCTCTGGAACGGGCCTTATCTTAAAGCCAACCTAGTCCCCAATGATCCTTGGGGAAGATCTTACATCTACCGCTCGCCTGGGCAGTACGGCGCCTATGACATTCTTTCGTATGGCGCTGACGGCCAGGAAGGGGGAACGGGTGCGGCAGCCGACATCACCAGCTGGACGAGATAACGACGGCCGAGGGGAGGACGGATTCACCCTCCTCGAGGTCGTATGTGTCGTGGCCATCCTGGCGATTCTCGCCGGGATAGCCGGGCCTCTCTTCTCGCGTAGCACTTCGCGGGCGCAGCTTGAATCCTATGCGATCGCGACCGCCGCTGTGCTCAAGGCCGATCGTAACGCGGCCATCCGCCGCCAGATTGAGGTCGCGACGCAAGTGGACGCTGGGTCCCGTATGGTTCGGTCTGGCGCAACCGATCGCGTCATCCGGATGCCGGGCGATGTCGCCGTCGACACGCTGTTAGCAGCCCGTTGCGGTCGAGACCGCAGCGGCGGCCGTACCATTCGCTTCTTCTCGTCCGGAATGTCTTGCGGTGGAACCATCGCGTTGACCCGGTCGCATGTCTCCTACGAAATTCGAGTCAATTGGTTCACTGGAGGAGTCGACATTGTTTCGTTCAACCGCACCTGAGAGCACCACCGCCGGCTTCACGCTGATCGAAGTGCTGGTGGCACTCTCGATTGTTGCCGTATCGCTCTCCTCTATTGGTGCATTGATCGCAACGACGGTTCGTGGCACGCGCTCGATCGAGTCACATTTCACCCGACTCGAGACGGCGCAGGCGATTCTCACTGCCCTTCCTGACCGTGAGCAGCTCGCGCCCGGCAATTTTTCCGGCGAGGTCGGCGACTACCGATGGCGGATCAATGTGTCGCCCTTCACGACCAATGTCGGCACTCGACAACAGCGCAGTGGCTGCCGAACTGGAATCGCGGATTCGTGCGTGTCCAGCGCTATGAGCAGCTCGCATTCGGACTCGAGCGGCTCAGCGCCGACCTTGCTGCCGCTCAGTTCATCCCACCGAGCCGCATGACATCACAGCCTATGTTCGATGGATTGACCCATTCGGTCACCTTCGTGCGGACTACGCTCGTCCCCCACGCTTCCCCCGGCCTTGAAATTGTGCGTTTCGCCGAAGCCGACGGCGACGGCGGCCCAATTTTGGTCAGGACGAGGGCGCCCTTCTTGCCACTGGCTGAGGCCGCCGCCGACCAACGGAACTTCGCCGACCCGGTCGTCCTGGTACGTCCACCTTATCGACTTTCGTTCTCGTATGCTGGAGCAGATCGCATCTGGCGGGACGCTTGGCGCCAAGAAACCCAGCTGCCCAGGGCCATCAAGCTGACATTACGCGAAACGACGACCCAGCGGGCACTGGCTGTCTCAACCGCCACTCTGGTGCACGCGGAAGTTCCAGTGGAGTGCATTGTCACGAAATCTCTCGCCGCGTGCCTTGAATCGCGCCATCGGCTGCCCGAATCGGCCGAGGCTGGCAAACCGCGGTCCTAGTACTGGTCAGCCCCGATGACCCCTTCTGTAAGCACTTCCACGATGCGGCGCGCCACCTCTGACGGTTTTATCGTTGTGACCGTTCTCTGGGTTCTTGGCGCGGTGGCGGCGCTCGTCTCAATTTACGCTGTTTACGTGATCGACGCCGCGGCGAGCTTCGGCGTGCACGAGGACCGTCTTCGGACAGAGGCAATGGTGTCCGCCGCCCTTGAGCTCACCGCTTATCAGGCGAGCGCGGATCCATGCCCAACGCACGGTCAGTTTAGCTTTCGCATGGGCCAAGCAACGGCGGCCGTCGAGTTCCAGTCGGAAACCGCGCGGATCGATCTCAACGTTGCGCCGAAGGAACTGTTGAGCGGATTGTTTACTGTGCTCGGAGCAAGCGACGATCAGGCAAACAATTACGCCAACCGGATCATTGGCTGGCGCAAGCCCCCGCCAAAGAGCGAGGATTCGGAAGCCTCAGCGTATCGGTCCGCAGGCCTCAAATATGCACCGCGCGGCGCTTGGTTGCCGCATGTCAACGAGCTTTCGCTCGTCCTCGACCTGCCGGCAACGCTTGTCGAGCGCGCCTTGCCATTCATCACGGTCTACAGCGGTCGTCCGCAAGTGAACGTCTTCGATGCGGCGCCGCAAGTGATTGCCGCATTGCCGGGACTGACCCGGGACCGCTTGAATGCTGTCCTTGCCGCCCGGAGCGCCGAGCCCGGCAATGCACAATTGTTGATGCGCCTGTTGGGGCCGGCCCAAACGCATGTGACGACCGAAGGCAGCAACGCGTCACGGGTCACGGTCCGCGTCTCCTTTGATAATGGCCGCCAAATGGACTCTCAGGTCGTCATTCTCGTTTTCAAGGAAGGTAGCGTGCCATTTTCCGTGCTGTCATGGCATGACGCCGAGCGCCGCGCGCACAGCGAACTAAAGGCGGCTCGAAGATGAAAGCGTCGCGTGTGATTGTCGGGGGGTTTTCCCGCTGGCTTGATTCTGTCGCGGGCGCGGCCGTCGCGTGGCATGCGCGGTTGGCCCCGCGGCACGTTGTCAAACTTGTCGAGGACGAACGCGGCGAGCTGGTCCCTGGTTCGAATCAAGATTCAGGTCCCGCGGGCAACGGCATCGGGTCTGTTGAGGGTCAGATCATGAATGATCGACCCTCCTCCTTGGCAGCGATTGTGCCAGGTAGCCATGTTGAGGTGACGCTGGAGCCCAGGCGATTTCTTTTCCAGCCGCTCGAGCTCCCCGGCCGCGCCACCGAATTCCTCGACGGTGTCGTGCGCGCCCAAATCGATCGTCTGACGCCGTGGCGTGCAGGGGAGGCTGCGTTCGGCTGGAGCAACCCCGTCGAAATTGCGGCCGGTCGGATTATGGTCACGATCGCCGCAGCCCCGCTGGCATCCCTGATGTCCACGGTCCAGGCAATTGTCGATCATGGTGCTCATTCAGTCGCTGCTTTCACCGTTTTGCCGGATCAGGCCGAGGCGGTTCCCATCAAAGTTCTCGAGCAAAGTACACGGGACGAGCTCAAGACCGGCCGAATTCGTCAAAAGCTTCTCCGTAGCCTGATCGCTGGTGGACTCGCGGCTGGCGCGGCGATCGTCGGCACCGCGCTCATCGCTGCAAATCTCGAAGTCCAACAGGAGGAGCTTGCTCGGCAGATCGCGAGCGTTCGTTCCGGCGCCACGGTCCGAGATGGTGCGATGGGCTCGGCTGCGGCTGCCCAGCAACGGAAGCATGAGTCGCCATCGAGCGTACTCATCCTCGAAACTCTGTCACGGATCCTGCCCGATCACACTTACGTCACTGAGCTTCGAATCGATGGCAACAGATTGTGGCTCACCGGAGTAACGCAAGATGCTCCATCGCTGATCCAACTACTTGAGCAGTCGGCCGGGTTTGCACGGGCAAGCTTCTCTGCGCCCACAACGCGATCCCCTTCGGACCCCGGCGAACGCTTCCAAATCGAAATCCTTATTCTACCTTCGGCCTCGCATCCATGACCAACACTCAGTCCGTTGCACGTTATGTTGTGCTCCGTCCGAACCTCTCGGCTGCGGCCTATATCGCGCTGATGATTGCGGTTGTTTTGATCGTTATCTTTTCGCTCATGGACATTGGCGAGCACTATGGTGCGCGCAACGCAGCTGCGGCAAGGCTTGCCCAACTTGAACAGCGTGGATCATTTACCTCGTCGAGGATGAGTGCGCACACTGCACCCGCTGGCTCGCCGTTCTTGGATGGACAAACGGCTACAATCGCAAGTGCTGCCCTGTTGCAGCGGATCACGAGCGCGATCACGCGAACCGGGGGCAACGTCGTGTCCTCGGAGGTGGACGCACCAAACGCACAGCCTAAGGACGGTTATGTAAAGGTCGTCGTCAACTGCGAGCTGGCGGAGCGCTCGTTGCAGCAACTGCTTTACGAAATCGAGGCCGGCGCACCGTTTCTGTTTATCGACCAGCTGGCGGCGCAGGCTCCAACCAGCTCGGGCGGGCCCATGCGAGTAATGCTTGCGGTCTCTGGACAATGGGCGGGCGCAAAATGATGCTTCCTTTCGCAGTCCCATATCCGAAGCTGGCCCCTTTGGCAGGCTTGGCCATAAGTCTCGTGCTCGTCTGTGCGCTCAGCATAGATTTGCAGGCGACGTTCGAGACGGGCACGGATCAACGCGGCTACAAAGCCTCCGTCAAGCAGCCCGGTCATAGCGGTCCCGCGCCAACGGCAAATGCGCAGGCCAATGCGCCTCGGTCACAAAATTCGAACCCGCGCAGTAGCCTTCTATGGGGAACGCCCCTCGCGTCGCTGAGCATTGCCCGGGAGCGGCCCATTTTCAATCCCGCGCGACGGACGCCGGCGGTTTTCGAGACGGCCGCAGCGCCGCCGCAGCTAGTTGACAACCAGCCCCATCGTCCGCTCCTCTCGTTGGTCGGCGCGGTTGCCGGAGACACTTATGAGGTTGCGATCTTCCTTGATGAGCAAACCAAGAGCATCGTGCGACTAAAAACGGGAGAAAATCATTCAGGCTGGACACTGCAAGTGGTGAAAGGGCGGGAAGCGACGCTGCAGAAGGATCGTGAAACCGTAACGCTTGCCATTGCGACTCCACCGGCGCGTTAGAGCGTTTCGCGCCAGCGACGAGCTATCGTTGAATCTTGGTGACGGACGGGGTCAGGCGGCAGCGGCTTGAGTTTCTCGTCTGACAACCTCAATTCCGTCGGCGAACTTTACACCGAGGATGACTTTCGGCAACTGGTTGTGTCCGTTGAGGCGACGCCAACTTTT
>WNGG01006533.1_pt1 | contig 17416 bp, 17 predicted proteins | sample 5400661 | NCBI WGS metagenome assembly WNGG01 (sample SAMN13153372, study PRJNA577476) | soil metagenome | isolation source: 100 cm soil or saprolite under Garry oak tree replicate 1 | place: USA:California | collected 2016-06-15 | reverse complement strand
AGACAATGGCGCGACACGCTCGCGCCGGAGGCTCGGAGGGAGAGCGGAAGATGACGACCGACCAGGCAACGCGGCGCGACGCGCCGACCGATGGGCCGCTGGCCCAGGTGGACCCGGAGCTTGCCGGGCTGCTCAGGGCCGAGGAGCGACGGCAGGTCGCCAAGCTGCCCCTGATCCCGTCGGAGAACTACGCGTCCCGCGCGGTGCTCGAGGCCAGCGGCTCGGTGCTGACCAACAAGTACTCCGAGGGCTACCCCGGGCGGCGCTACTACGAGGGCCAGCAGCTCATCGACCAGGTCGAGCAGCTCGCGATCGAGCGGGCCAAGGCGCTGTTCGGCGTCGAGCACGCCAACGTGCAGCCGTACTCCGGCTCGCCCGCCAACCTCGCGATCTACCTGGCGTTCTGCCAGCCCGGCGACACCGTCATGGGGATGGCGCTGCCGATGGGCGGCCACCTGACGCACGGCTGGAACGTGTCGGTCACGGGCAGGTGGTTCCGGGCGGTGCAGTACTCCGTGCGCCGCGACACCGGCCGGGTGGACCTGGACGAGGTCCGTGACCTCGCCAGGCGGGAACGGCCGCGGCTGCTGTTCTGCGGAGGCACGGCGATCCCGCGCACCATCGACTTCGCCGGGTTCGCCGAGATCGCGCGCGAGGTGGACGCCATCCTGGTCGCCGACATCGCCCACATCGCCGGGCTGGTCGCCGGCGGGGCGCATCCCTCGCCGGTCGGCCATGCCGAGGTGATCTCCACCACCACGCACAAGACGCTCCGGGGACCGCGCGGCGCGATGCTCGCGTGCACGGCCGACCGGGCGCAGGCGCTCGACCGGGCGGTCTTCCCGGGGCTGCAGGGCGGGCCGCACAACCACACCACCGCGGCGATCGCGGTCGCGCTGCACGAGGCCGCCCAGCCCGCGTTCCGCGACTACGCCGCCCAGGTGGTCGCCAACGCCGCGCGGCTGGCCGAGGTGCTCAGCGACCGCGGGTTCGAGCTCGTGTCGGGCGGCACCGACAACCACCTGCTGCTGATCGACCTGACCAGCAAGGGGGTCGAGGGCAAGCCGGCCGCGCAGGGGCTGGACCGCGCGGGGCTGGTCGCCAACTACAACACCGTCCCCTACGACCCTCGCAAGCCGTTCAACCCTTCCGGGATCCGGCTCGGGACGCCCTCGGTGACCAGTCGAGGGATGGGGCTGGCCGAGATGGACCTGATCGGCCGCTGGATCGACGAGGGCGTGGCGGCGGTGTGGGCCGGCGACGAGGCCGTGCTGGACCGGATCGCGGCCGAGGTGCGCGAGCTGGCCGCCCGGTTCCGGCCACCGGGCGTGCTGGTCCACGGAGAAGAGTAGGCCGGCCGGGGTCGTCGCGCGGGCCTGTCGACCGGTCCGGACCGGTCCAGGGGGCTACTCCCACTCGATCGTGCCCGGCGGCTTCGAGGTGACGTCGTAGGCGACCCGGTTGACGCCGGGGACCTCGCCGACCACCCGGGTGGAGATGCGCTCGAGGACCTCCCACGGGAGGCGCGCGAAGTCAGCCGTCATCGCGTCCTCGCTGGTCACCGCGCGGATCACGATCGGGTAGGCGTACGTGCGCCCGTCGCCCATGACGCCGACGGTGCGCACGGCGGGCAGCACGGCGAACCACTGCCACAGCTCGGCGTCGAGGCCGGCCCGGCGGACCTCCTCGAGGACGACCCGGTCGGCGGCCCGCAGCGTCTCCAGCCGCTCGGCGGTCACCTCGCCGATGATGCGGACGGCGAGCCCGGGGCCGGGGAAGGGCTGGCGCCCGACGACGTCCTCGGGCAGGCCGAGCTCGACCCCGACCCGGCGGACCTCGTCCTTGAACAGCAGGCGGAGCGGCTCGACCAGCTCGAGGCGCATCGTCTCGGGCAGGCCGCCCACGTTGTGGTGGGTCTTGATGGTGGCCGTCCGCTGGCCGCCCGACTCGACCACGTCCGGGTAGAGCGTCCCCTGGACCAGGAACCGCACGTCGTCGTGGTCGCGCGCGACCTCCTCGAACACGCGGATGAACTCGTTGCCGATCGCCTTGCGCTTGGCCTCGGGGTCGGCCACGCCGGCGAGCCGGTCGAGGAAGCGGCCGGCCGCCTTGACGTGGACCAGGTTGACCTTGAAGTCGCGCCGGAAGGTCTCCTCGACCTCGGCCGCCTCGCCGTGCCGAAGCAGCCCCGTGTCAACGAACACGCAGGTCAGCCGTTCACCGACGGCCCGGTGGACGAGCAGGGCGGCCACCGAGGAGTCGACGCCGCCCGAGAGGGCGCACAGCACGTGGGCGTCCCCGACCTGGGCGCGGACGGCCGCCTCCTGCTCCTCGATGATCGACACGCTGGTCCAGTTGGGCCGGCAGCCGGCCGCCTGGTAGAGGAAGTTCTTGAGGAGGTCGAGGCCGCGTGGGGTGTGGGCGACCTCGGGGTGGAACTGCACGCCGTAGAGCCCGCGGGCGGCGTCCTCGAACCCGGCCACCGGCGCGGCCGCGGTGCGGGCGGTGATCCTGGCCCCGGGCGGCGCGGCGGTGACCGTGTCGCCGTGGCTCATCCAGACGGCCTGCTCGGCCGGCAGGTCGCGGAACAGCACGCTCCGGGTCTCCGCGGTGAGCGTGGCGCGCCCGTACTCGCGCACCCCGGTCGGCTCGACCGCACCGCCGAGCGCGCGTGCCATCGCCTGCTGCCCGTAGCACAGGCCCAGCACGGGGATCCCGAGGTCGAGCAGGCCGGGGTCGAGCGCGGGCGCGCCGGCCTCGTACACCGAGGCGGGCCCGCCGGACAGGATGATCGCCCTGGTGCCACGGGCCCGGACGACCGCGGGGTCGACGTCGAACGGGACGACCTCCGAGTAGACGTGGCACTCGCGCACCCGGCGGGCGATCAGCTGGGCGTACTGGGCGCCGAAGTCCAGGACGAGGACCGTGTCGTGGCCGGCGGTGGTGGGGGTCATCGGTGGAGGATACCGCTGGCGGGCCGCACCCGACGAGAGTACCTTGACCAGCACAACGAGTCGGGGCGCCCTGCCCGCCCTGGTGCCTGGACCCAGCACCACGCAGAGCCTGCGTGGTGCTTTTTGCTTGCACCGGTTTGCGGGCGGCCCCGGATCTGGCCCGTGGGGCCGGGTCGTGGACGCGGGAGGAGTGAACCTTGCACCGAGCCGACGATCCCAGCCCGGAGCCCGCCAGCGACGCCGTCGTCGAGGACGCCGTGGTCGAGGACGAGAGCGCCGAGCCCGGGAAGACGCGACGGCGGGCCCCGGGCGCCGATCCCGAGGTGCGCTCCTTCGGCGCCGCCCGGACCTGCGCCGCCGACGGCTGCGGCACCCGGCTCTCGCGCTACAACCCGGACAGCTACTGCTCGGTGCACCGGGGTTGGGACCGCCAGGTCGTGACCAGGCGGCGCCGGGGCGACGAGGAGCTCGGCGCCATCGGCGACGGCGCCATCGGCGACCTAGGCGCCGCGGGCGACCTCGGCGCCGCCACCGAGTAGGCCCGGCCGCCGGCCCAAGGGCCGTAACGCTCTGCTGGCCGCCGACGCTCTCCGAACGAGATGCGACGACTGCCGCGAGCACACGACGCCCGGCTGGCCCTGGACGAGGGCACAGCCGAACGGCTGCTGGCCGGACGGCTGGCTTCCGCCGACCTGCCGCCAGCCTATGCCCGGGTGGCCGACCTGCTGGCCGCCGCGGCGGCCCCCCCGGACGCCGAGGAGCTGGCCGGCGAGGCGGCGGCGGTGGCGAGGTTCGCGGCAGCGGCGCGCTCACGTCCTGTTCGACTCCTGCACCTCAACCCCCGGAGGTCGCACGTGCTCGCGAAGCTGTTGACGGTCAAGGCGGCGGCGGTCGCGCTTGGCGTGCTGGCTGCCGGCGGGGTCGCCGCCGCGGCCACCGGCACCCTGCCAGCGCCCGCCCAGCAGGTCGCCCACGCGGTGCTCGGCAAGGCCGGTGTCCCCGCGTCGAGCGCGCCGGGCGCATCGACCACGACCGCGTCGAGCGCGTCCACCGCCACGACCGTGACGACCACGGCGGCCCAGGCCCATGCGGTGGGCCCGGACGCTGCGGGGCCGGCGGCGCGGGGACTGTGCCGTGCGTGGGCGGCGGGGCAGGGCGGCCAGCACGGCAAGAAGCTGGACGCGGTCGCGTTCGCGGCGCTGGCCAAGGCCGCCGGGGGCAGCGGCAAGGTCGCCGCCTACTGCGCCAAGGTCGCCGCCAGCGGCGCGGCGCCGTCTGGCACCGCACCGTCCAGCTCGGCCGTGCCGAGCACGACCGGGGGTTCGGGTCGTGGCGGGTCGCCGACCTCGGTGCCGCCGAGCATGGTGCCGTCCAGCACCGCGCCGCCCACCACCCATGGCGGGCCGCCAAGCTCGGTGCCGCCCAGCACGGGCGGGCACTGAGTCCGTCGAGGACGGGGAACCAGCCTGAAGCGGCGCGCCACGGTTGGCGCGCCGCTGTACATCTACCGGGGTGAACGCAAGCTCAGCCCATGCCCACGCCCTGGGTCCGCTGCAGCAGCTTGCCCTCGGTCTGCAGCGCCGGGGCGACCATGACCTCGGCCTTCTGGAACTCCTTGACGGTCGCGTAGCCGGTGGTGGCCATCGAGGTGCGCAGCGCCCCGAACAGGTTCATCGTCCCGTTGTTGACCGGCGCCGGGCCGAGCAGGATCTCCTTCAAGGTGCCGAGCACGGTCGTCCTGACCCGGGCCCCCCGCGGCAGGTCCGGGTGGAACGTCGCCATCCCCCAGTGGTACCCGCGGCCGGGCGCCTCGACGGCCCTGGCCAGCGGGGACCCGAGCATCACGGCGTCCGCGCCGCAGGCGATCGCCTTGGCGACGTCGCCGCCGGTGCGCATGCCCCCGTCGGCGATGACCTGGACGTAGCGGCCCGTCTCTTCGAGGTGGCGGACGCGGGCGCCGGCGGCGTCGGCCAGCGCGGTCGCCTGGGGGACCCCGATGCCGAGGACGCCCCTGGTCGTGCAGGCGGCGCCCGGGCCCACGCCGACGAGGATGCCGGCCGCCCCGGTCCGCATCAGGTGCAGCGCGGTCGAGTAGGAGGCGCAGCCGCCGACGATCACGGGCAGGTCGTAGCGGGCGATGAAGGTCTTGAGGTTGAGCGGCTCGCTCGTGGTCGAGACGTGCTCGGCCGAGACCACGGTGCCCTGGATGACGAGGATGTCCAGCCCGGCGTCGAGCGCGTACTGGTGGTACCGCTCGACCCGCTGGGGGGTGAGCGAGGCCGCGGCGATCCCGCCGGCGTCCTTGATCTCCTTGACCCGCTGGCCGAGCAGGTCGGGGTCGATCGGCTCGCGGTAGATCGCCTGCATGCGCTTGGTCGCCTCGGCGTCGGGCAGGCCGGCGATCTCCTGGTAGACCGCGTCCGGGTCGGCGTAGCGGGTCCACAGGCCCTCGAGGTTGAGCACGCCGAGCCCGCCCAGGCGGCCGAGCTCGATCGCGATCCGGGGCGAGACGACCCCGTCCATGGCCGAGGCCAGCAGCGGCAGCTCGAAGTGATAGGCGTCGATGTCCCAGGAGATGTCCACGTCGTCCGGGTCGCGCGTCCGCCTGCTCGGCACGATGGCGATGTCGTCGAAGCCGTAGGCGCGCCGGCCGCTCTTGCCGATTCCGATCTCTATGTCAGCCAACGGTCTCCCCCATCGGGCGGAATGCAAAATGGACCCGACCGGGGCGCGGTGGGTCCAGGTAGTGGTGCATACCTGAACCTACCAACGGTCCTCCCCAGGGTCAAACGCGGCCTCCGCAGCCCAGGCAACACGCTGTACCATGCGAGGGTTCACAAGAAGAGCGATCGACCCCGCACAGAGGTGCCCGTGCCTGACCCCCTCGACCCGTTCGAGCCTGACGACGCGCAACCCGAGCCCATCGACGAGGAGGAGCGTGCCTCCCTGCTCGAGGACCTGGCCGACCTGGCCGAGTTCCGTGAGGCGCTCGAGCCGCGCGGCTTCCGGGGCGTGGTCATCCCCTGCCCGGACTGCGAGGAGGACCACTTCTTCAGCTGGGACCTCCTCCGCGAGAACCTCGAGCACATCCTCGAGCAGGGCGAGCCCCGCGTCCACGAGCCGGCCTTCGAGCCGTCCGTCGACCACTACGTGACCTGGGACTACGGCAAGGGCTTCGTCGACGGCCTGCTCGAGGGCGAGCACGAGAACGGCCCGCTCCGCGACGGCTTGACCTCGCCCACCGAGGCCGCCCGGCGCATCCGCCGCGCCCTCACCACCCGCGGCCTGACCGAGGACGAGGTCACCGAGGTGCTCAGCGAGGGCGGCCTGCCGGCCGGCAGCGACCTCGAGTAGCCCCGCCGCGGTCAGGGCGCGCCGAGAAACCGGTCGTGTCCTCCGCGGCGGCGGAGCATGACGGCCGCCAGGGCGGCGCCGACGCCGGCCAGCCCCGAGGGGACCCACACCAGCCAGAGGCGGCGGCGCTTGCGGAAGTCCTGGACCGGCCAGCCGCGCTGGGCGGCCAGGTCCCGCAGCTGGCGGTCGGGGTTGACCGCCACCGGGTGGCCGACGCCCTCGAGCATCGGACGGTCGTTCACCGAGTCCGAGTACGCGCTCGAGTCGCGCAGGTCGATGCCCTCCTCGGCGGCGAGCTTGACGACCGCGTCGAGCTTGGCCGGGCCGTGGAGCACCGGCCCGGTGAGCCGCCCGGTGTAGATCCCGTCGACGAGCTCGCCCTCGGTCCCGAGGGCGCCGTCCATGCCGAGGTAGGCGGCGATCCGCTCGGCCAGCTCCCGGGGCGCGGCGGTGACCAGGTAGGTGCGGTCGCCGTTCGCGTGGTGGACGTCGATGACCCGCCGCATGCCCGGGTAGATGCGGGGGCCGATCACCTCCACCACGATGTCGTGGCCGAGCTGGACCATCTCGGCCTGGGACTTGCCCACGATGAACGCGAGCGCCGACTCGCGGGCCGCCTCGAGCCCCCGCCTGCCCTCCGCTCCGGTGACCCTGAACGTGATCTGCCCGAGCGCGAACCCGACGATGTCCCGCCAGGTGTAGAACCCGCGCCGGTACATGCCCCGGGCGAGCAGGTACAGGCTCGACCCCGGCAGCAGGGTCTTGTCGACGTCGAAGAACGCCGCCCGGCGGGTCGGTGCCCACGTCGTGCTCACCGCTGCTCGGCTTCCAGCGCCCTGCGGAACCACGGCAGCGTCCGCGCGATGCCCTCCTCGAGCGTGACCGTCGGCTTCCAGTCGAGCAGCTCCATGGCGCGGGTGATGTCGGGCCGCCGCACCTCGGGGTCGTCGACCGGCCGCGGCCGGTAGTCGACCCGCACCTCGGCCCCGGCCGCCTCGGCGACCATCGTGGCGAGCTCGAGGATGGTGACCTCCTGCGGGTTCCCGAGGTTGACGGGCCCCTCGAGGTCGCTCCAGAGCAGCCGCCAGAACCCTTCCACCAGGTCGTCGACGTAGCACAGCGACCGGGTCTGGCTGCCGTCCCCGTGCACGGTGAGCGGCTCCCCGCGCAACGCCTGCACCGCGAACGTGCAGAACGCCCGCCCGTCGTCGATTCTCATGCGCCACCCGTAGCAGTTGAAGATTCGCGCGATCCGAATCTGCATGCCATGGGTGCGCTGGTAGGCCATGGCGAGGGCCTCCGCGAAGCGCTTGGCCTCGTCGTAGACGCCGCGGGGGCCGATCGGGTTGACGTGGCCCCAGTACGTCTCGGGCTGCGGGTGGACCTGGGGGTCGCCGTACACCTCGCTCGTCGAGGCGAGCAGGAAGCGGGCGCCCTTGTCCTTGGCCAGCCCGAGCGCCCGGTGCGTGCCGAGCGCTCCCACCTTCAGGGTCTGGATCGGGTAGCGGAGGTAGTCGATGGGGCTTGCCGGCGACGCGAAGTGCAGCACGGCGTCGACCGGCCCGGAGACGTGGACATAGTCGGTGACGTCGACGTTGACCAGGCGGAAGTGCTTGCCGACGAGGTCCTCGACGTTCGCCGCCCGCCCGGTCAGCAGGCTGTCCATGCAGACCACGTCGAAGCCCTCGGCGAGCAGCCGGCGGCAGAGATGGGAGCCGAGGAAACCGGCGCCCCCGGTGATGACGGCCCTCGGCATGGTGCTCAGCCCCGGGCGTCGGCGGGCGGCGTCACGACCGGGCGCCCCACGCCGGCCACGGTGAACCCCTCGGCGACGAACGCGGCCACGTCGAGGAAGTTGCGCGCGTCGACGATGATCGGGTAGGCCATGCGGCTCTTGAGGTCGGCCGGGTCCAGGTCCGCGAACTCCCGCCACTCGGTCAGCAGCACGAGCGCATGGGCACCGTCGGCCACCTCGTGGGCCTTGGCGACCACCTGCAGCCCTGGCATGTGGGCCGCGGCCTGCTCACGGGCGACCGGGTCGTAGGCGACCACCTCGGCGCCGCCGTCGAGCAGGCCGCGGACCACGTCCATGGCCGGCGCCTCGCGCAGGTCGTCGGTGTCGGGCTTGAAGGCGAGCCCGAGCACGCCGACCCGCTTGCCCTCGAGGTGCCACAGCGCGTCGCGCACCTTCTCGACGATGTTGCGACGGGCCTCCAGGTTGACCTTGGCGACCTCGCGGAGGATGCCGAAGTCGACGCCGAGCTCGCGCGAGCGGTGGGCGAAGGCGGCGACGTCCTTGGGGAAGCAGCTCCCGCCGTAGCCGGCGCCGGCCTTGAGGAACTGGGGGCCGATGCGCGGGTCGAACCCCATGCCCTGGGCGACGAGCTCGACGTCGGCCCCTGACCGCTCGCAGACCGCGGCGACCGAGTTGATGAAGCTGATCTTGGTGGCGAGGAACGCATTCGAGGCGTGCTTGATGAGCTCGGCGGTGGCCCGGTCGGTGGCCAGGAACCGGCACCCGGTCGACTCGATGATCGGCCTGTACAGCTCATGGAGGACGCCGGTGCCCCGCTCGGACTCGGTGCCGACGACGATCCGGTCGGGGTGGAGCGTGTCCTGGACCGCCGAGCCCTCGCGGAGGAACTCGGGGTTCGAGGCGACCTCGTAGTCGGCGCCGGCGGGCGCCTCGCGCCGCATCACCTGGGCGACCCGCAGGCCGGTCTGCACCGGCACCGTGGACTTCTCGCAGACCAGGCGGAACTCGCCCACGGGCAGGTGGCGGGCGACGTCGCGGGCGACCGCCTCGACGAACCTGAGGTTGGGGCTGCCGTCCTCGCGGCTGGGCGTGCCCACCGAGACGAAGATCACCTCGCCGTGGCGGACCGCCTCGGCCTTGTTGGAGGTGAACCGCAGCCGCCCGGCGGCGAGCGCCTCGGTCATCAGGTCCTGCAACCCCGGCTCGTAGAACCAGGCCCTGCCCTGCCGCAGCAGCTCGAGCTTGGCCCGGTCGTCGTCGTCGGCCACGACGTCGTGGCCGGTCCTGGCCAGGCAGACGGCAGTGACGAGTCCGACGTGGCCGGCCCCGATGACCGTAACGCGCATGTGGTGGATCTCCTCGAGTGGCTGACCGGAAGACGAGATTCTACCGGCGCCTTGCCCTGGTGGTGCCAGCCTCGGCCAATCCGTGGGGTGCCCCTACCGGGCCGAGCTTGACGGTGACCGGCAACTGTTCGAACATACGTTCGACAAATCTCGAGGTGGCCGCGCGACCCGCCGCCGCCCGACCCGGGAAGGAGCCGGCTGATGATCGACATGGTGATCGGGCGGGACGACGCGGCGACCGTGTGCGGGCTGCTGCACGACATCGGCCGCGGCAGCGGGGCCCCGCCGGACCTGAGAGACGCCGCCATCTACTGGGCGGCCGAGGTCGGCCCGGACATGGAGCGGGGCGACCTGCAGACGGTCGCCTGGCTGCTGCGCGACGCCAGCGCCAGCGGCCGGGTCTCTCAGGTCCGGCGCGACCAGGCCCGCTACTGGGCCGCCTACCTGGAGGGCCGTATGGTCCGCTGACTGGCGGCGGCGGTCTGCGGCATCGGCCCGGCGTGCTCCCTGATGAAGCCCAGGACCAGGGAGCGCAGCCGGGCCGAGTGCGTGCTGGAGGTCAGCAGGCCGGTGCCATGCCCCTTCCCGGACAGGATCACGAGGCGCTTGTCGACGGACGGGGCGGCCCGGTAGAAGGACCGGGCGGCGGCGGTGAACCTGCCGTCCTGCGCGGTGGCGATCAGCAGCAGCGGCGCATGCAGCCGCTCGACGGCCGCCAGCGCGTTCATCTCGTAGAAGTGGGTCGGGCCCGACACGCTGACGACCCCGGCCACCGGGAGCTCCGGCGGGTGGATGGGATGGGCGGCCTCGACGAGGGACGCGGTGGCGCCCATGGAGGCGCCGACCAGCACGACGCGCTGGGCCCCGAGCCGACGCAGCTCCCTGACGCCGCCTGCGACGTCCTGGTCCAGGTTCCTGGCGACCCGCTGGTCGGGAGCGGGAGAGGCGCCGGACCCGCGGAAGTCGAAGGCCAGCACCCGGTACCCGGTGCGCGACAGGTCCCTGGCGAACGGCATCCAGCTGCAGAGGTTGAACCAGTGCTGGTGGGCGAGCAGGACGCCGGTGGTGCCCGACCCGAGCGTCACCCCGGACAGCCGGGTCCCGTCAGGGGCGTCGAACCAGATCTCCGCCGAGCGCTCGTCCGGCCGCAGGCAGCGTTGGTGCGGGAACACCTCGGACGCAGGGATGGAGGCCCCGATCCGGTCGGATGCGGCCGTCGTCCTGTCGGGACCGGTCGAGCAGGCGGCGAGGAGAACGAGAAGGGCGGCGAGGACGCCCCGACGGCCTGCTGACAGGTTGACCTCCGAAGAAGGGCGCAAAGAACCGCGGCGCTGGACGAACCGGGCTGATTCGTATCTTACGACGTGGCTGCAAGTCGAGGGGCCCCGGCCGTCGGCCGGGGCCCCTCGCGTGGCGTGACGGGGTCACATGCCCGGGTAGCCACCACCGTGACCGTGGCCGGCGCCGACGGCCTCGTCCTTCTCCTCCGGCTTGTCGACGACCAGGGTCTCGGTGGTCAGCAGGAGGGCGGCGATCGACGCGGCGTTCTGCACCGCGGACCGGGTCACCTTGGCCGGGTCGATGACGCCCGCCTTGACCAGGTCGACGTACTCGCCGGTGGTCGCGTCGAAGCCCTGGTTGTCGGACAGCTCGCGGATCCGGGCGACGACCACGGCGCCCTCGTACCCGGCGTTCCTGGCGATCCACTGCGCCGGCAGCTCGAGCGCGCGGCGCACGATCTCGGCCCCGCTCCGCTCGTCGCCGTTCAGGTCCAGCTTGTCGAGCGCCTCCTGTGCCCGGATCAGGGCGGTCCCGCCACCGGGGACGATGCCCTCCTCGATGGCGGCCCGGGTAGCCGACACCGCGTCCTCGATGCGGTGCTTCTTCTCCTTGAGCTCGACCTCGGTGGCCGCGCCGACCTTGATGACGCCGACGCCGCCGGCCAGCTTCGCCAGCCGCTCCTGCAGCTTCTCGCGGTCCCAGTCGGAGTCGGTCCGCTCGATCTCCTGCTTGATCTGGGCGATGCGGCCCTTGATCTCCTCCTCGGGCCCGGCGCCCTCCACGATCGTCGTGTCGTCCTTGGTCACCGTGACGCGGCGGGCCCGGCCGAGCAGCTCGAGCCCGACGTTCTCGAGCTTGAGGCCGACCTCCTCGCTGATCACCTGGCCGCCGGTGAGGACCGCGATGTCCTCGAGCATGGCCTTGCGGCGGTCGCCGAACCCTGGCGCCTTGACCGCGGCGCTCTTGAACGTGCCGCGGATCTTGTTGACCACCAGGGTGGCCAGCGCCTCCCCGTCGACGTCCTCGGCGATGATCACCAGCGGGCGGCCGGACTGGATGACCTTCTCGAGCAGGGGCAGCAGCGTCTGCGCCGACGAGATCTTCTGGTTGGCGATGAGGATGTAGGGGTCCTCGAACACCGCCTCCATGCGGTCCTGGTCGGTCACGAAGTAGGGCGAGATGTAGCCCTTGTCGAACTGCATGCCCTCGGTGAACTCGAGCTCGATGCCGAAGGTCTGCGACTCGTCGACCGTGATGACGCCGTCCTTGCCGACCTTGTCCATAGCCTCGGCGATGACCTGGCCGATCTCGGCGTCCTGAGCCGAGATGGTCGCGACCGACGCGACCTCCTCCTTGGTCTCGATCTCCCTGGCCTGGTTGCGGATGTTCTCCGCGACGGCCTCGACGGCCTTCTCGATGCCGCGCTTCAGGGCAGTCGGGCTGGCGCCGGCGGCGACGTTGCGCAGCCCCTCGTGGACTAGCGCCTGGGCGAGCACGGTGGCGGTGGTGGTGCCGTCACCGGCCACGTCGTTGGTCTTGGTCGCGACCTCCTTGGCGAGCTGGGCGCCCAGGTTCTCGTAGGGGTCCTCGAGCTCGACCTCCTTGGCGATCGTGACGCCGTCGTTGGTGATCGTCGGGGCGCCCCACTTCTTGTCGAGCACCACGTTGCGGCCCCTGGGGCCGAGGGTGACCCGGACGACATTCGCGAGCTTGTCGACGCCTGCCTCGAGCGCGCGGCGGGCGTCGGCGCTGAACACGAGTTGCTTGGCCATTGCATTCCTTCCTTGAGAGCACGGGGCCGGGATGCCGGCCACCCCTGTGGGGGACACGCACGGGCCGGCGACGACGCCCGGTGTGCGGAGCGGTCGTGCCGGCCCGGGCCTCCCGAGTCCCTACTTGAGGACGATGGCGAGGACGTCGCGGGCGGAGAGGATGAGGTAGTCCTCACCGCCGAGCTTGACCTCGGTGCCACCGTACTTGGAGTAGATGACGGTGTCGCCGACCTTCACGTCCAGGGGGACCCTGGTCCCGTCCTCGAAGCGGCCCGGCCCGGCGGCGATGACCTCGCCCTCCTGGGGCTTCTCCTTCGCGGTGTCGGGGATGACGAGCCCGGACGCGGTCTTCTCCTCGCCCTCGCCCGGCTTGACGACGATCCGGTCCTCGAGTGGCTGCAGACTGACGCTCATCCATTCCTCCTCTTGCGGCGTGCCGCCGCGCGGCGGCACGGCTGTCGACACGGCATGGCCCGGTGGCTGGACACGCCTTCACGGAGCGGATATTAGCACTCGCCATTGGCGAGTGCTAGTCGGCCTGGCGGGGGCGGGCGCTCGCGCGGCGGACGGCGCGGCGGCCGACCCCGGGGACGATAGGCAGGTTCGGGTCGGCACCGACGTCGAGCGGGCTGCGCTCCCCCCGCTCGAGCGCGAGCGAGCCGGCGCAGGCGACCATGGCGCCGTTGTCGGTGCACAGCGCCGGCGAGGGGACGAGGACGCGGATGCCCGCCTTGCGGGCCTCGTCCCGCAGCCGGGACCGGAGCCGCGAGTTGGCCGCCACCCCGCCGGCGAGCAGCACGGTGTCGAGCCCCTCCCGCCGGGCCGCGCCCACGACCTTGCTCACCTGGACGTCGACCACGGCCTCCTGGAAGGAGGCGGCCACGTCGGCGGGCCGCAGCTGCCCGCCGGACCGCGCCACGGCCCGCACGTGACGGAGCACGGCCGTCTTCAGGCCGGACAGCGAGAAGTCGTCGGTCCCGTCGTCGAGCAGGGCACGGGGGAACCGGACCGCGCCCGGGTCGCCCCCGGCGGCCAGCCGGTCCAGGATCGGGCCGCCGGGGTAGCCGAGCCCGAGCACCCGCGCCACCTTGTCGTACGCCTCGCCGGCGGCGTCGTCGATCGTCTGGCCGAGGACCCTGAACGCGCCGTCGGACCCCATGACCAGCAGGCTCGTGTGCCCGCCCGAGACCACGAAGACGGCGGCGGGCAGTGGTAGCGGGCCGTGCTCGATGACGTTGGCGTAGACGTGGGCGATCAGGTGGTTGACCCCGATGAGGGGGCGGTCGAGGGCGAGCGCGTACGCCTTGGCAGCCGCCACGCCGACGAGCAGCGAGCCGGCCAGCCCCGGGCCGACCGTGACCGCGAAGCCGTCGACGTCATTGAGCCGGGCGCCGCCGAACGCCAGGGCCTGCTCGACCGCCGGGTGCAGCAGGTCGACGTGGGCCCGGGAGGCGACCTCGGGGACGACGCCGCCGTAGCGGTCGTGCAGGGTCCGCTGGTCGGCGATCACGTTGGAGCGCACGCGGCTGCCGTCCTCCACCAGCGCGACGCCGGTCTCGTCGCAGCTCGTCTCGATCCCGAGGACCAGCACGCCTAGCCCACCTCTCGCGGCTCGGGGATCCGGCGCGCCAGCTCGGCCAGGCGGGCCGTGTACGCGCCGCCCTGGAGGCCCTCGGCCCACATGATGAGCGCGTCCTCGCCGGTCTCGGCGTAGTAGTTCTTGCGGATCCCGACGGGAGCGAAGCCGAACTGGTGGTAGAGGCCCTGGGCGGCGTGATTGGCCACCCGGACCTCGAGCGTGCAGGCGGTCGCGCCCCTGCGCCTCGCCTCGGTGACCAGGGCGAACAGCAGCCGTGCCGCGATCTTGCGCCGGTGCTGCTGGGGGTCGACCGCGATGTTGGTGACGTGCGCCTCGTCCCCGAAGACCATCAGGCCGGCGTAGCCCACCACGCGCCGGTGGGCCCGGGCGACCACGTAGAAGCGGGTCGAGCGCTGCACGATCTCCGAAAGGAACAGCGTCATGGTCCACGGCCGCGGGTAGACCTGGCGCTCGATCTCGAGCACCTGGCCGATGTGACGTCGGCGCATGGGGACGAGCTCGACCGCCAGCGGCGGGAGCGAGCCTCCGACGTGGCCCGGCGGCGGGTACAGCCGGCGTCGCCTGGGTGCGGCCGGCGAGATGGACGCGCTCGTCGAGGTGCTCGAAGCTGGAGGCGTGGACCGCCGCGCCCTCGCCGCACAGGAGCACCTCCTCGCGGCGGGCCTCCAGCTCGGCGGCGAGCCGGTCGGGGCGCATGACCGCGTGCCTGGTGACGCGCTGGACGCCGCCGGGCGCGTGCCGGTACAGGGCGGCGAACACCTCGCCGCGGCGGGCGTCGATGACCGCGCAGACCGTGCGGGCCGTGTGCCGATGGGCGAACGCGAGCAGGTCGAGGCTTGAGACGGCGACCATCGGCAGGCGCCAGGCCTGGGCGAGCGCCTTGGCGGTCGCGACGCCCACCCGCAGCCCGGTGAACAGGCCGGGCCCGATGCCGACCGCGACCCCGCCGAGCGAGCCGCCCTCGATCCCGGCCCGCTCGAGCACCCAGCGCACCGACGGCGCGAGCAGCTCGGCGTGCGCACGTGCCTGCCGCACGGAGACCGCCGCGCACGCCCCCGTCTCAGCGCCGACGGCGACGCTGGTGACCGCGGTGGCGGTGTCGATGCCGAGCACGAACAACTCAGACCTCCGGGACGCTCGCCGGTGGATGCCCACATTGTTGCACCACGGGCCGAGGGCTGGATCGCGAGGATCGCGGCCGCGCTTCAAGCCGGGCCGGCGGCCGGCCGATGACCTTGCCATGGCACGGGTCCTCATCGTCCAGGCGGACGAGCAGTCACGGTCCGACATCGCCGCCGAGCTGCACGCGCAGGGCCACGAGGTCCTCGAGGCGGAGTCGGCCGACCGCGGCGTGGCGGTCGCCCGCGACGCGGGTCCAGAGGTCATCCTGCTCGACCCGATGCTCCCCGACCGCTCGGGCTACGAGGTCTACGCGACGCTCCAGCGCGACCCGTCCACCCTCGCGATCCCCGTCCTGTTCCTCTCGAGCCCGGGGCGGGACAGCCCGCGGGCGCTCGTGGGCGGGCTCGGCATCACGACCCGGCTCGGCCTCGCGCTGCGGACCAGGACCCTGCACGAGGAGCTGTCCCTCGGGGACGCGCGCCTGCGCACGGCCGTGCTGACCGACTCGCTGACAGGGCTGGCCAACCGGCGGGCGGTCGAGGAGCGGTTGCGGGTGGCCACCGAGCTGGCGGGCGCCGACGCCGGCCCGCTGTCGGTCGCCCTCGCCGACCTGGACCAGTTCGCCGCCGTCAACGACGAGTGGGGCTACGCGGTCGGTGACCACATGCTCCAGGCGTTCGGCGGCGTGCTGCACGAGTCCTGCAGGGCCGTCGACGTCATCGGCCGCTACGAGGGCGAGGCGTTCCTGCTCATCCTGCCCGGGACCCGCCTCGACGCGGCCTGGTACGTGGCCGAGCGCGTGCGCGAGCGCACCGCCGCCCTCGGGCTCGCGCTCGGCGCCACGTCCGGGCCGCGGCTGTCGGCCTCGTTCGGGGTCGCCGAGCACCGCCCCGCCGACGCCTGGAACAGCACGCCGGCGATCCCCTGTGCGAGGGCGGCGGCCAGCGCCCCTCCCAGTGCCCCCTGGACGCGCTCGCCGCGAGAGCCATCTCTCAGCCGGGGGCCGGGTAGTCAGGCGGCGAACCGGCCGAGCGCATCCTCGAGCTCGCCGGTGCGGGCCGACCACGACGGCCCGTGGGGCAGCACCCGGATCTCGCGCACCTCGTCGAAGCGGGTGTGGAGCGCGAGCTCGAGCCAGCTCTCGGGCATGGCGGGCAGCACCCGGTCGGCCCACTCGACGAAGACGACCGTGTCAGGGCTGAACACCTCCTCGAGGCCGAGGTCCTCGAGCTCGAGCGCGCCGCTCAGCCGGTAGGCGTCGACGTGGTGCACGGGCACGTCGCCGTCGTACTCCCGCACGAGCATGAACGTGGGCGAGACGACCGGCTCGTCGATGCCGAGGGCGGCCGCCGCTCCCTGCACCAGCCGGGTCTTGCCCGCCCCGAGGTCGCCGGTGAGCCCGACGACGTCGCCGGGGGTGAGGACGCCGGCCAGCGCCGCTCCGGCCGCCTTGGTCGTGGCCTCGTCCGGCGCCTGGAGTCGCAGCTCGTGATCGCCCATGACGTCAGAACAGCCCGAGCTGCCGGTCGTCGGGAGCCTCTGTCCCGGCGGGCTCCGCGCCGGGAGCCTCCGGTGCGGGCGGCCGGCGGTCGCCCTCGTCGGCCGCGGGGGCGGGCACGCGGGCCGTCGAGGCCACCGCCGGGCCGGCGCTCGCGGGCAGGCCGGGGATGGGCGACGTCAGCGCCGGTCCGGTCTCGGCGAGCAGCTTGGCGAGCATCTGGAAGTCCTCTTCCATGCCCTGGAGCGGGCTCGGGCCGACCCGGCGCGAGGCCGCGTGCAGGGCGGCGGCCGGGTGGAACGTCGGCAGCAGGATGCGGCCCTGGAACGGGTAGGTGCGACCGCGCAGCCGGGTGATCCCGGTCGCGGTCTCGAGCAGGGTCTTGGCCGCGAAGTTGCCGAGGGTCACGACCACCTTCGGGTCGACCAGGCGGACCTGGGCGTCGAGCCAGCCCCGGCAGGCCGCGATCTCGTCGGGCTGCGGGTCGCGGTTGGCGGGGGGGCGGCTCTTGACGACGTTGCAGATGTAGACGTCCTGGCGACGGAGGCCGATGCCGCCGAGCAGGCGGTTCAGGAGCTGGCCGGAGGGGCCGACGAAGGGGATCCCCTGCCTGTCCTCGTGGAAGCCGGGCGCCTCGCCCACGAGCATCAGGTCGGCGTCCGGGTCGCCGTCGCCGAAGACCACCTGGGTGCGACCCTGGTGGAGGCGGCAGCGGGTGCAGGTCGCGGCCTCG
>WNGG01004032.1_pt1 | contig 17420 bp, 11 predicted proteins | sample 5400661 | NCBI WGS metagenome assembly WNGG01 (sample SAMN13153372, study PRJNA577476) | soil metagenome | isolation source: 100 cm soil or saprolite under Garry oak tree replicate 1 | place: USA:California | collected 2016-06-15 | reverse complement strand
AGAGTGGCGACACGATGACGCATATGTTCCGCATGGCTACTGGAATGACAGGTAGAGCCTTTAACTCATTGTTCATCCATCGCAGCGAATTAGTAGATCGAAATCCTGGCCCCGATGACACCGTTGTATTAATTGACGATTTCTCGGGCACCGGCACCCAAGCCTGTGATGCCTGGCGTTCGATCTTCTCCGAGCTACTTGCGGGAGGGCCGCGCGTTATTCTGATATTTATCGCTGCAACAGGAACTGCGCTCGAGCGGATCAACAGAGAGACGGAGATGGAGGCACTTTGCGGGAGCACGCTGCATGCTTCCGACAATATTTTCGATGACAACTGTCGGCACTTTACAGATCGAGAAAAGCAAACTCTGCTTCGATACTGTCGTCGGGCCAACGCGCGGCAGCCTCGTGGTTACGGGGATTCAGGCCTAGTTGTTGTATTAGCACACCGCTGCCCCAATAACACCATTCCAATTTTGCACGCGGATCACCATCGCTGGCGGGGACTCTTCCCGCGGAGCTGACGGAAGGGCCGATGTGGATAGCTGCCGACAGCTCTAGCGTCAACGGTATTGGGAGCGGATACCCAAATGCTCGAAAGTAGTCCGTGCTCTTGTTACCTGATCTGAATCAACCGGCTTGCCCAAGCTAACACGCAAGAGTACGCTGCTCATCCTATGAACACTCGACGCCAGTTCCTCATTCGCGCGCCGCTTGGCTTTCTCGTCGCCGCTACTGCTTGTCACAACGGGTCGCCTACAACCAATTCTCAATCGAAGCCGACCACCGCCGGGGCGCCGCCGCTTGAATTGCTTGACTCTGAGGCAGGAGATCAGAAGTCAGAAGAGAAAGTTGTTTGGGACTCGGCTACTCGCGAATCTTACGATCTACGACGTGGGCCCGCAGCCACAAGAAATGTTTCAATAGCCGCGTGACCCAGTCGCTTGTTTCCATCGATGAAAGGGTGATTGTTGATGAGCGAGAAGCCGAGTGCCGAGGCTTTCTCGATGATTGTTGGATAAAGGTCTTCGCCGCCGAACGTCATTCGCGGCTGGGCCACCGCCGACTCCAAGGCGCCCGCGTCACGGATACCCGACGAGCCGCCGGTCTGTTCAATGATTCGGCGGTAAAGCTCGAGGATTTCATCAAGCGCGAGATAACGCATCAAGCGAGGCGTCGATACAACTCAGTATTCTTCTTCAACACATAATCTACGGCGCGCTCGAACTCCTCGTCGGGGCGGGAGAGTAGTTCTTCCACGCTGACACGCACCAACTCTTCGGGAGAGACGCCAAGTCGAGATGCCATCTCTTTAAGCCTGGTAGCGCGGTCCTCCGGTAAGCCTACGGTTATGGTCGTCATCACGATCTCCAATCGAAAGTGTACCCTTTGTTCCGTGTCGTTGGAAGGAGATAATCCAAGGCGCAACTCAACTTTACGTGATGACTCTTGCCCGATGTGAATATGAAGCACCCCGCGCTTGCTCGTTTGAACGCGCGAGAGTACGCTCCTCATCCTATGAACACTCGACGCCAGTTCCTCATTCGCGCGCCGCTTGGCTTTCTCGTTGCCGCTACTGCTTGTCGCAGCGGTTCGACGCCAACCAATTCTAATTCGGAGTCGGCTCCAACCACTGCTGGGGCACCGCCCGTTTGGGGCACCGGACCCGGAGCTGGCCCGTCAATATCACCGACCACGTTCGCTGAAGCCGAGAAGCTGATGCAAGTCACGCTGACAGACGAGGAGCGCAAGCAAGCGGCCGATTCGTGGCGAACTACGCTCGCATATTATCTCGAACGGCGCGCCGGGCCTCGCAAAGTCGCGATAGCAGACACCGACGCGCCCGCTTCGCTTTGGAATCCAGTGATCGCCGGAGTGACCGCGTCGCTCGCCGGACAGGCTCCCGCAATCTCCGGAGTAGCGGCACGGTCATCGAATGACCGGTTTGTGAGATCGAAGCCGGATGGCAAGCCACTCCCGTCAACGGACGATGACATCGCTTTTGCATCAGTCTCGCAGCAATCGAGGTGGATCGAATCGCGACTGCTCACCTCCGAGCGGCTCACAAATATTTATCTCAATCGCATCGAGCGGCTCGATTCGAAGATCAGATCCATCATCACGCTGACCAAGGATCACGCGCTTGCGCGGGCGAAGGCTGCCGATGCCGAGATCGCTGCCGGCAAGTATCGAGGCCCGCTGCACGGCATCCCGTACGGCGTCAAAGATCTGCTCGATACGAAAGATATTCCGACAACCTACGGCGCTGAGCCTTTTCGCAATCGAGTTCCGACGGCGGATTCGGTCGTTGTGCGAAGACTGAATGACGCAGGCGCGGTGATGTTGGCCAAGCTCTCGCTCGGCGCGCTGGCGCTCAACGACATCTGGTTTGGCGGCCAGACGATGAACCCGTGGTTACCCGAAGAAGGCTCGTCGGGATCGAGCGCAGGGCCTGGCGCGGCAACGGCTGCAGCTCTCGTGTCGTTTTCAATCGGCAGTGAGACTGGCGGAAGCATCGTCAGTCCGTCGATGCGCTGCGGTGTGACCGGCCTTCGTCCGACCTTTGGACGCGTGGCGCGAACGGGCGCGATGACGCTCTGCTGGACACTCGACAAGCTCGGCCCGATGACCCGATCGGTCGAAGACGCGATGCTTGTGCTTCAAGCAATCAACGGGCCTGACGACGGCGATGTGTCAAGCGTGCCTAGCCGATTGGACTTCGACGCGACGGCGTCAGTTCTGGGATTCAAAGTAGGCTACATCGCACAGTGGATGAAAGACGATCCCGCGACTGATGTGGATCGCGCGGCGATGGAGACGATGAAGAAGTTGAAGATGGAGCTGAAAGAAGTGACGCTGCCCGATTGGCCGTACAGCTCGCTTATGCCGATTCTGTTTGCCGAGGGCGCGGCTTCTTTCGAAGAGCTGGCGCTCAACAACAAACTTGGCGAGCTGAAGATGCAGGTGAAGGACGCGTGGCCCAACCTGTTTCGACAAGCGAGATTTCTTTCGGCGGTTGATTTCGTGCAGGCCGATCGATTCCGTAGAAAAGTCGCGACGGAGATGGCGCGCGTGTTTAAGGAAGTCGATGTGCTGCTCGTGCCATCGCTGCGAGACGAGCAGCTCACGATCACTAACTTCACCGGTCATCCATCGCTCACGGTGAGGGCAGGATTCGTCCAAGTGTCCGAGGCAAGAAGCGATTGGGCGCCCGATCCGGAGAATCCTCTGCCGAAGTTCGACCCGCCGCGTCGCGTGCCTCACGGGATCACGATTCTGGGGAGATTGTTTAACGATGGATTGCTCGGCCAGGTAGGGCTGGCGCTTGAACGGGCATTCGGCGTATCGGAGGAAAAGCCCTCAGGGTTCTAGACAACGCGCAGCAAAGAGCACCATCGTCGACGGCCTTCAAGGCGGTTAAGGCGACGCGATATCGAAGATGACCTTTGACGGTCGGAACACGACTCGGCCGCTACGAAATCCGCTCGCAGCTTGGCGCGGGCGGGATGGGCGAGGTGTATCGCTCGTGAGGCGTCGCAACTTGAGCGAACATTGCACCGAAGACCCTCAATGCTGGGCCCTTCTTTGACCGACTCGCGTAGCCCCGTAGAAGGCTAAGCCGATGGCTACGGCTATGGCTACGTCTCGCGCCTCGCGCCACCCGCTGTTCGCCAATAACCAAAGACACAGAGTTACGCACACAATCGAGATGAACATCCCTGCTGGCGCTTCAAAAGCGCGTGGCAGCTCCGCTCGAGTCCGAGCCGTCGCGGCCATCTTGCCGCGCCTCCTCAGAACCGGCAACGCCGCGCAGGTGATGATGTACACGATTACTCTAGTGATCAGGCTGAATTTCAGCGCATAGATGAACGTGCCTTGCACCGCCAGGAACAGAACGGCCGCGGCAGAAAACAGGATGGACACGTGAGGTGTGCGAAACTGCCGATTAACGCGTGCCAGCAAGACTGGAAGTTGCGCATGTAACGCCATTGCGAATGGCAACCGGGTTAGGGCCAGCATCACCACATTCAACGTTCCAAGGATTCCGATAAGCGCGCCAGCCGAGATGATCGCCGGGCCTAAAGCGCCAAGAAAATTCTGGCTGGCGTCGGCAAGCGGCCGTTCCGATCTCCCGAGTTCAGGCAAAGTGCCGATGCACACGACTTGAATCAACAAGAACAGCACAACTGAAGCGCTCAGAGCCACTGCCAGGGCAAAGGGCATGACTCGTTGTGGTTGTCGGATCTCGCCGGTGTTTACCAACACCGCTTCAAACCCGGAGAACACATAGACCAGCATGAACACGGCGCCCGAGAGCGCCCCCACGCTTGGCGTTGCCGGAAGCGTGAAACGTGCCGGGCTGATAAAGAATAGTCCCACTGTGACGAACACAACCAGCGGGAGCAGCTTGCTGACGGTGAAGATATCGCCGACGCGTGCCGATTCTCGGACGCCTATTATGTTAATGACGGTGAGAAAGACCACCAGCGCGGTGGTGATTGCAACTCGGGGCAGCCCTGATTCGGCTGGCGGCCAAAAGTAGCCAAGGTACGCGACGAATACCTGCACGAGTGTGGCGAAGCCCGCCAGCCTGGTCAACCACATCAACCAACCAACCGTGAAGCCGAGTGCTGGGCCGAACGTCTCTGTGGCATAAAGATATGGGCCGCCCGTGCCACTGAAGCGGCTGCCCACTTCGGCAAAGCAGAGCGCAATAAGCCCGACGATCACCGCGCATACGACGAAGGCAGCCAGACTGTAGTTCCCAACCAGCCCTTGCACATCCGACGGGAGCCGAAAAATGCCGGCGCCCACTGTGACGTTCACCAGAAGGGCGACCAGATCCCATTTTCTAATTCCACGACTTAGACCTTCATCCGTTTTGTCCATTGGAACCGAAGGCGTGCGAGTTGCATCCGGCGTGCTGGCCTCATCGTTGCGCCGCAAAGTGCGTCGACCGGCTAGGCTTACCCAAGCGCAAAGTATAAGTCATATCTTCCTGCTAGTGTCAGAATGTGGTGGCCTCAGAGGTAACATCAAAGAGTATCGTGGGCCTCGATCCTTTCACAGTGATGCCTCCTCGATCTCCCGGCGTAACCGAACCGAAGCGCTCCGCGAAGACTTCCGGCAGCGGACGCGCGTTGAGCGGGGCGATCCACAGTCGCAGAAGGTGTCGCTTGCGCTCAGCCTCCGGGAAATCCTCGAAGGCGGTTCGATCGTGCAGGATCGTGTGATTGTGCACAAATTGAACATCGCCGAGTTGAAGCTCCATCGACAAGTTCAGCGCAGGGTCATTCGCGAGCTCGTCCAGCAGATCCAGTGCCTGGATCTGAAGAGGGCTGAGCGGCCTGACCTCAGAGAATCGGCGCGCGGACTCGATGTATTGCCGCTGGTAGATCGCCGAAAGCGAGTCTCGGTACCAGTTGAAGACCGGTATGGAGAAATAGGGTTTGCCGCCATCGGGAACTTCACCTCGTCGATCAGTCTCAATCGGATCGAGTAAAACTCTGAGTAAGTCCGGTCGGCGGCGTCGCATTTCATTGAAAATAGTCGTCGATGATACCAGGCTCGATAAGCCTCCGGATTTAGCCGCTTGTAGACACAACAGACCCACAACGTCACAGGAGTCGGTGTGGAAGGTTTGGCGTTCCCTAGTCTGGTAAATTCGAGCCTCGGGATCGTGGCTGGAGCGCCCAAGATCCATAACGTGCCCAAGCAAGTGCCCCGCGGCGTTTTGCATCCTAAGGTGACCGAGGTGAACCCCAATCCCGAGAAACGCAATGGCCGCTTCGCGTTTCGTCCAACGCTCTACCGGAAGGGCTCGAATCAGCACGAAGCCGCGTGCGTTGAGCACATCGTCGAGTAGATGCCGAAGGCGCGGGCCGAGCGTAGGAAGCGGGAAGTCGTCACTAACGATCGTCGTCAGGTCGAGCGAGGATTTGGCGACTTCCCTCATCGCACTTTCCACTTCAGCAATCTCCGATTGGGAAAGCCGCTCTATCCAATCGTCGCGTCTCGCTAGCTCCGGACCATACCAGGCAGAGAGATCGCCAATCTCAGGCGGCAACGTATCAGGTGTCGAAGGATGAGGGTCAGACGTCATAGCTCTGTCGAAGGTACATCCACCAATGCTGCCGCACGCGCGATAAATGCGTGTCACTCGAGGCTGAGTCGAGGACCTCGGATCTGCCGCCATCATATCTGACGACATCGCGCTTCAGTCATTAGCGTCAGTCTCCGATTCTCCGCAGGTCAGGTGAGCGAGTCAACGTTATTCGCGAGACTTGTTCCGCACGACCTTCTTCATTGGTAGCGGAACGGCCGGTAACGACAAGCGTCTCATTTGCTCTCCTTCGTCCGCTAGCGCGGATAGACTTAACGCAGCTAGAATTAGCCCGCCTCTTTGTCAGTGTACTTAAATCTGGATTGAACAGACGATTGGGTATGCCGATTACCGACGGGACAAGACTCGGATACTACGAAATCCGCTCCAGGCTCGGCGCGGGCGGGATGGGTGAAGTTTATCTCGCCCAAGACACGCGGTTGCATCGTAAAGTCGCGCTGAAAATTCTTCCCGCCGATCTCGCCTCCAACAATGATCGAATGCGGCGCTTTGAACAAGAGGCAATAGCCGCCGCGGCGCTCAATCATCCCAACATCGCCCATATCTATGAGATCGGCGAGCACGACGATACGCACTTCATCGCGATGGAGTTCATCGACGGCCAGACGCTCGGTGAACTAATCCATCACACGCAAACCGATCTTGCGAAACTGCTGCGGCATTTGCAACACGTCGCCGGTGGACTAGCAAAGGCTCACGCTGCCGGAATCGTCCATCGCGATCTAAAGCCCGACAATATCATGATCACGAGCGACAACCACGCCAAGATTCTGGATTTCGGTCTGGCGAAACTGATCGAGCCCCAGCACGCTGCAAGGGTTGACAGCGATGTCCGTGAAGTTGCAACCGCGATTCTGGAGCAGCGTTCGACACCCGGTATGATACTGGGTACGGCCGGTTACATGTCGCCGGAGCAAGCTCAAGGCAAAACGATCGATCAACGCTCGGACATCTTCTCGTTCGGCTGCATCCTCTTTGAAGCGGTGACTGGCCACAAAGCATTCGAGGGCAAGGACCCGATAGACACTCTCAACAAGATTATCCGCGAGCCAGCTCCGCAAATATTCGATTTTCGTTCCGATGCGCCGAATCACCTGCAAAGAATTGTGCGGCGGTGTTTGGCGAAAGATCCGGAAGACCGCTATCAAACAATTAAAGACGTAGCCATCGAATTGAGAGAATTGCGTCAAGAGATCGCCGGTAGCGTGGGCATCAATACAACCGTTCCTCCGCGCGGCGACACGCCAACTCTCGACTTGACTGGTATCCCGACCTCTTCGAGCGCGGCGCAGTCAACGTCGAGCGCGGAATACATCATCAGCGGAATCAAACAGCACAAGCTCGCCGCAGCAGTTATTCTTATCGTGCTCGCTATTGGAGTCGCCAGTGTCTCCGTTTATCTTCACGCGCGCAACACCGAAGTCGCGATCGACTCGATAGCTGTCTTGCCGTTCCAGAACAGAAGTACGGAGCCAGACAGCGAATATCTGTCCGAAGGCTTGGCAGAGTCGCTCATCTATCGGCTCTCGCAGTTACCTAATCTGAAGGTCAGCCCCACCAGTTTAGTTTTTCGCTATGAAGGCAAGCAGGCCGATCCCCTCAAAGTCGGCCAGGATCTCAAAGTCAACGCCGTGCTTTCGGGCAGGATTACGCAACGTGGTGAGAATCTGACAATCAGCGCCGAGCTTGTAGACGTCCGCTACAATAGATTGCTTTGGGGCGACCAATACGATCGCAAGACCTCGGATCTGCTTGCCATGCAGCGCGACATCGCGCGGGAGATTGTCGACAAGCTTAAGCTGAAAGTTTCCGGCGAGGAGAAAGGGATTGCCAAACACTATACTGAGAGCAACGAGGCTTATCAGCTATATCTGAAAGGAAGATTTTACTACAACAAGCGCACCGAAGAAGGGATGAAAAAAGGGCTCGACAACTTTCAGCAAGCGATCGAAAAAGACCCTAACTTCGCGCTAGCTTACGCCGGCTTGGCTGATACATACGATCTTCTTGGGGCTCCGGATGCTGGTGGAAACATGCCGCCAAACGAGGCGATGCCAAGAGCGAAGGCGGCCGCTTTGAAGTCAATGGAAATAGATGCCATGCTCGCCGAACCTCACGTTTCGTTGGCGCACGTTCAGTATTATTACGAGCGTGACTGGCCTGGCGCTGAGCGCGAATTCAAACGAGCCATTCAATTGAATCCGAACTATCCACAGGCTCACCACTGGTACGCCATCTATTTGGTGTGGTCTGGGCGCGCAGATGAAGGCCTGGCGGAAATTAGACGAGCACAGGAGTTGGATCCGCTATCGCTTCCCATCAACATGACACTGGGATGGATGCTCAATGATGCAGGCCAAGTTGATCAAAGCATTGAGCAGTTTCGCAGGACGCTGGAGATGGATCCGAACTTCATTATCGCGCATCACCGGCTGGGGCTCGCTTACGAACGAAAAGGGATGTACAACGAAGCCATTGCCGAGTTTCAGCGGGTTTTCAATCTGTCAGAAGGCAGGCCGCTGGGCGTGGTATCTCTGGCGCAGGCTTATGCATTGGCGGGCAAGCGAGAAGAAGCGCAGAAAAGACTTGCTGAGTTAATTGAGATTTCGAAAAGGCGATACGTTTCGCCCGGCGGTATCGCATTAATATACGCCGCCCTCGGCGATAAAGATCAAGCCTTTGTCTGGCTGGATAAGGCATACGACGAGCACGACCTCTTGCTACCGCGCCTGAAAGTCGATTCCAGGTTCGATAACCTGCGCTCCGATGCGCGCTTCGCAGACCTCCTGCGCCGTGTCGGCCTGACTTAGTGAGCAAAACGTGAAGGTTCGCTGCTTGTCTCTTATTGGATGGCTGCTGCTAACCACCGGTCGAGTCCTCTCGCAACAGCCTTCGGCTCAGAATCCTTCACCGATGGTCGATCATACGCGGCCGCATCCGCGCATCCCGCAGACCGAGGTCGCGGGCCGCCGGGTTGAGCTGAAATCACTAAAAGGCGCGCGGCTGTTCGCCAGCCCGCGTTTCAATCCGAACAGGCCGGCGTCTTTGTTGATTCATTTCCACGGCGCGCCGTGGCTGATCGAGCAACACGTTGCGAGTCACCTCCCGCGCGCAGCCTTGATTACGGTACAGCTCGGTGCGGGTTCGAGCGCTTATCGCCGGCCCTTTGAGCAAGCCGAATTGTTTCGAGCCTTGATTGCCGAGGCAAGCCGGGAGCTAAACCCGAAGCGCGGCTGGTCTTCAATCACGCTCACCGCGTTTTCTGCGGGCTACGGCGCGCTGCGTGAAATCCTGCGACGGCCCGAGTATTTCGCGATGGTGAATAACGTTCTGCTGCTTGATGGAATGCACACCAGCTACATCCCTGAGGGGAAGCCGTTGGCTGATGGCGGCGCGCTCGATTCATCAGGGCTCGATGTATTCGTGACATTCGCGCGCGAGGCTGTCGCCGGCAGAAAGGGGTTTGTGTTTTCGCATTCCGAGATTTTTCCCGGCACGTTCGCGAGCACGACCGAATGCGCAGACCATTTGCTGACTCAGCTTAACCTCCAACGGCGCCCCGAGCTGCGTCAGGGTCCGATGGGAATGCAGCAAGTCAGCGCGGTCAACGCAGGCCGCTTTCACCTGCGCGGTTATGCGGGCAACTCCGCGCCTGACCACGTTGATCACCTGCACGCGATGCCGGCGTGGTTCCCTCTGCTTCAGTTCAAGTAGATGCGGTAAGGCGGCTACGCGGCTTGCCAAGTCCGAGGGCACTCTGGCTATTGACTCCCGAACGGTTCAGTCGTATGATTGGCTCGCTTCACAGAAAATTCAGACCAGAACAGATAAGAAGAAGAGATTTCTAGGAGTGTCAGATAGGCAAAGCCGGAGATGTATTCAGGCGAGTCTTCGGAATTAAAGTTACGCACTTTGCCCTGGATTTCTTCAGCCCTGCCTACTAAGCGGTAACTTAGTTTGCTGAAATTGCCGCTCGGTCTTTCTTGAATAGTTCGAACAATCAGAACATAGCGTAAGGATGTTCGCTCTGTTCACGTGCCTTCGCAACAACCCGAGGCTTGGAAATGAGAGCGGCGCGCGCTCTCTCGAAATCGCGCTCGACGCGCACTCTTCAGGAGGCAGAGATATGAATAGGTTCAGGAGGATTCGCCCATGGTCAGCGCTTGTCTTGGTGATTCTACTGGCTGCGACAGCCTTCGGGCAAAACAGCGGCAGTCTTACCGGGATCGTGCAGGACCCGCATGGTAACGTAATACCAAATGTAAAAGTCACAGTGTCTGAAGTGAGTAAGAACCTGAAGCTGGACACAACAACCAGTGACGCCGGCGTTTTCAGCTTCCCAACTCTTCAACCAGGCACATACACGCTAACGATTGAAGCGCCGGGCTTCAAGCAACTGATCAAGACCGGGATAGTAATCAATACTGCCGACAAGCAGTCAGCCGGAACGCTGACGCTGGAAGTCGGCGAGGTCTCGGCCGTGGTCAACGTGACCGCAGAGGCGGCCCAGTTGATCGTCAAAACAGAGAGCGGCGAGCAGAGCGAGATTATTACCGGGCGACAGGTCCGCGATCTGGCGATCAACGGTCGCAACTACCTCGACCTGATGAAGCTGGCTCCCGGAGTGCAGAGCCAGGTGAACTCGCAGGTGGCAGGCCCGGGCGGTCTTAGCTCTTTCACCATCAACGGCACGCGCACCACCGAGCACAACTTGACGATCGACGGATCAACCAACGTCGACACGGGATCAAACGGCACTCAGCACACAGTTCTAAACCTCGACGCGATTGAAGAGTTCAAGATACTCACGTCCAACTATCAGGCTGAGTACGGGCGGTCGGGCGGCGGTGACATCAAAATCACCACGCGCGGCGGCGGCAAGGATTACCATGCCACAGGCTACTTCTTCCATCGCCACGAAGGGCTGAACGCCAACACGTTTTTCAACAACGCAAACCGTAGCGGTGGTCAGGCGGCTCCGATTCAGCGCAGCTTCTATCGCTATAACTACTTCGGCTATAACGCCAGTGGCCCGGTAAAGCTGCCGAAAAGCTGGCTCAAGGACAAGCTGTACTTCTTCTGGGGTGAGGAATGGCAAGAGCAATTGGTGCCGGTCAGCGCCAAACAATTCCGTGTGCCTACAGCTTTGGAGCTAACGGGCGACTTCAGCCAGACGCGGGATGGGAACGGCAATATCGTTACCATTAAGGACCCGCAGAATGGCCAGCCATTTAACGGCAACCGCATTCCGGGACAACGAATCAACCCAAGCGGACTTGCGATTCTGAAACTGTTCAATAAGTTTGAGAATACTCCAAGCAGCCTGCCCGGATTTAATCACCAATCGCAGGTCAGTTCGGGTTATCCGCGCAGGCAGGAAACTGCTCGCGCAGATTTCATCGCGACCAGCAACACGCGCATCTTCGGTCGCTACACGCAAGACTCCGATCAGCAGATTTTGCCTTATGGGGTTGGTTGGACTTTGGGTTAGGACTTTCCGTTGACGCCGACCATCTTCAAACAGGGACCGGCTCGCAATGCGGCGCTCAACGTGACGACCATGCTGTCGCCGACGATGACCAACGAGTTCATCTTCGGCCCAAGCCAGAACAACCTGACGCTGGATCCGGTCGACCCGAACGCCGCGACATTCTCAGGCATCGGGCTTACATTCGCGCCGCCGTTCGCGTATGCGCCGGGCCAGTTCATCAACTTACAGTTCAGCGGCACTAGCGGCATCAGCTATGCCGGCATCAATGCTTACAGCCAGTTCCCGTACAAGAATTCCAACACAACCTTCGATTTCATTGACAACGTCAGCAAGGTGTGGGGCACTCACACGTCGAAGGCGGGAATCTTTGTACAGCGCAATCGCAAGGACCAGGCGGCGGGTGATTCGATGAGGATCACCTTCGGCAACAACTCGAGCAATCCGGGCAACACAGGCCATCCTTATGCGAACGCACTGCTGGGGAACTTCGACACTTTCTCGGAACCTACGAGGGGAATCTACCAAGGGCAATATCGCTACACTAACGTCGAGTGGTTCCTTCAGGACAACTGGAAAGCAAGCCATCGCCTGACGCTCGATTACGGTTTGCGGTTCTTCTGGATTCAGCCGCAGTACGATCAGCGCCTCCAGGACGCCTACTTCAATCCGAGTCTCTACGACGCGTCAAAGCAGGTGAGGCTCTATCAGAGGGGCAGGGCCGGTGCTGATTTCGCATTCGATCCGCAGAACCCTTCGGTGCGACTGCCATCCTTTCTGATAGGCCGCATCGTTCCCGGATCGGGCGATATATTCAACGGACTGGGCCAGGCCAAGAATGGTTATTACCGAGGCGGCCTGAAAAATCCGGGCATCGCCTTGGGCCCAGCCGTCGGCTTTGCTTACGATGTTTTTGGCAGCGGCAAGACGGTGATTCGCGGTGGCTACCGAATAGGGTTTGACCGCGTGCCTGGCAACACCCTGATATTCCCGGCGACCGGTAGCCCGCCGAGCAACGTGGTTCCGGTTTTCAACTTCGGCAACCTCGATACGGTTGGAGCGAGTACCGGACAGATTGCCCTCGCGCCGTTCAACGTCGAAGGCGCTGATCCTAACGGTAAGCCGCCTTACATCCAGAGCTTCAGTTTGCAGGTTCAGCAGGAAGTCGGCTTTGACACGGTGGTCAGCGTGGCTTACGTGGGGACTCTATCGCATCGCCTGCCGCAGGCGCGCAACCTCAACTATATTCCCTACGGAGCAACGTTCCTCAAGCAGAACCAGGACCCAGCAAGCTTCGGGGGCACTGTGCCCGATCAGGAGGCGAATCTAGCTCAGGTGTACAAGGATGCGGGATTGAACTTCAGCGGTAGTAATGCACTGCGGCAAGAGTTCCTGCGTCGCTATCCGGGCTTTGGCCAGATCAGATACTGGGAGTTCGTAGGCTCATCCAATTACCACTCATTGCAGGCTACAGTCCAACGCCGCTACAAGCAGGGGCTGACTTATGGCTTGTCTTACACCTTCTCGAAGGCAATGGGGACTGCGAGCGGTGACGGCGACTTCAACAACCCTGTCTGCACGCGATGTTACGACTATCGGCTTCTGTCCTTTGATCGCAAGCATATCCTGGCGATCAACTACATCTGGAACCTCCCAACCTTCAGCAGGTGGATGGGCAATCACTGGGCGGCCAAACGGGTCCTGGATGGATGGGAGCTTTCGGGTATAACCCAGATGATGTCGGGTACACCCACGGAGCTCGGCTTCAGCATCCCCAACGTCAGCCTCAACCAGCGCCTAACCGGTTCATACACCGAAGGGCCGCGCCTTGTGCTGACCAAGGATCCTCAAAAGGGCTTCGACAAGTCGGCCGAACACTGGTTTGACTTCACCGCCTTCAGGTTACCCAACGTCGGGGACATAGGCCCGTGGCCTCGGACTTACATGAGGAATCCGGGAGTCAATGTCACCGACCTCTCATTGTTCAAGAACTTCGCGCTCGGCAAGGAAGGGGCGCGCCGACTGCAACTGCGTCTCGAGATGTTCAACGTCTTCAATCATCCTCAGTTCACCGGTTTCAATGGTGGTTTGACGTGGAACGTAGCATCAAACTTCTCGGACTATGCGCAGAAGCAACAAGGGTCGGCCAGTGTGTTGAGCAACGTGCGCGGCGGCACGTTCCCGCCATCGGCGGCGACGGATCGTCTCGGACGAGCGGTTGGCGAATTCAACGGCCAGCCCGACTATGTTTCCAAAGCTCGCGTCATTCAGTTGGCGGCTAAGATTTACTTCTAGCCGACCCCGCGAAAGGGCGTATAGAGATCGGGGGCTGCAAGTCGGTTGCGGCCCCCGTTTTTGCTAGGATTGTCTTATGCGATCCAGAATCGATGGGCTGCTAATTCGTCTTGCGGTCGTGGCGCTCCAGGCAGTCTTACCTATTTCAGCAACGGCGCAAGGCAATTTCATGATTGTCGGCACGGTCAGCCTGCCTAACGGCAACCCGGCAGCTCACGTGATTGTGAGAATCGCGGCGCTCTCAGGGATGACGCGCGAGATCAATACCGACGCGCAGGGCCGATACGAGTTCATAGGGCTGCCGGCCGGGCGCTATCGCATGACCGTCGTAAATCCCGAAGATCCGGATCAGTTCATAGACCCGGTTGATGCCGACACGAGTCGAAGCGCCGGCAACAGATTGCTTGTATATCTCTATCTGCGCACCTCGCCTTCCAGTGCAAAGAGCGGATCGAAACCGGGCGTGGTCACATTGGCCGAAGCGTCTCAGCAAATTCCAAAGGATGCCCGAAAGGCATATGACGATGCCGTCAGGCTCAAGCGCGACAACAAAGCTGACAAAGCGTTGGCGAGCGTTAATCGTGCCATCGAGATTTATCCAGAATACTTCCAAGCCCTGGCCGAACGCGGTGAGTTGCGCATCACCAAAGGCCAGATTTCCGAGGCCGCCGAAGACTTCGATCGCGCGCTGAAGCTCAACGAAAACTATGGTCCGGCTTTGCGTGGGGCGGGCTATTGCAAGCTGGAGCAGCAGAAGTTTTCCGAGGCGATTCGCTATTTCGAGCAAGCCATAAGCACAGAGCCTCGTGTTGCGAGGACGCACCTATTTCTTGGCATCGCCAATCTTGCGCTCGACCAGCGCGAGCCTGCCAGGAAGGCTTTGCAGCAGGCCCTCAAGATCGATGCCGACCAGGCGGTGACGGCTCACGTCTATCTAGCCGATCTCTACGCTCGTGAGGAGCATTACCGAGAAGCCGCAGACGAACTGCGCGCCTATCTGGAAGCAAGGCCCACGGCGCCGAATGCGGCCAGGCTGAAGGCAAAAGAAGCTGACTTGCGAGCCCGCTCGAAGCATCCTTAGAATCAAAGACCCACTCGTTTGTCACCGCAGCGGTATTATGGGACACATTCTGATTGCATTTGTTCTCGCGCTCGCGCAGGGTCTTCAACAATCACCAGACACGGCCGGCAAGTTTAATCATGCGGTCGAACTTCAGCGTCAGGGGGCACTGAAAGAGGCGGCTGCGGAATACCGCGCTCTTATCGCTGTTCAGCCCAATTACACGGAAGCGCATGCCAATCTGGGCGTCGTTCTGGCACAGCTGGGACAGTACGAAGATGCGATTGCAAGCTACGAATCTGCGCTGCGTCTCGCTCCTAACCTGACACCTATCTGGCTCAATCTCGGCATAGCTCACTATCGCGCGGGCCAGTTCGAAAAAGCGGCCGACGTTTTAAACCGAGTTCTTGATAAGACACCGGGCGCACTTCAAGCGCGCCAGTTGCTCGGCCTCGCGCTCGTCGAGCTTGGTCGCGACGCCGAAGCAGTGACTCACCTGGAGCAAACCCTTGCGGCAGCGCCGGGCGATTCGGCGGTTCTATACAGTTTAGGCATCGCATATATGCGATTGGGGCGGCCCGGATTGCGCGCGATGGTTGATCGTCTGGCCGACGCTCCCGGTGGGCTTCCAGCAGCGCACTTGCTACAGGGACAGTTCTTGCTGAGTCGTGAGGAATACGCGCAGGCCCTCAATGAATTGAACGCAGCAGCAACCCTCAACACGGAGCTTCCGCGCCTCCAGTATTCGCTCGGCCTCGTCTACTTGAAGTTGGGCAATCACAAACAAGCGATCGCCGCTTTCGAGAATCAACTGCGCCGAACGCAGCAGGATTTTTCTACCCTCTATTATCTCGCCTATCTGAATGAGGCGGAGGGTAACCTGAGTCTGGCGCGGCAGCAGCTCGATGCCGCGCTCAAATTAGAGCCTCAATCAACTGAGGCCAACGCGCTCCTCGGAAAAATTCTCTCCAAGCAGGGCAAAAATGCCGAAGCTCTAGGGCCGCTCGAGAAAGCGGTGGCGCAGGACCCAAAGGATCCTGTTAAGCGATATATGCTTGCCCGCCTCTATCGGCAACTCGGCCGCAATGAAGACGCGGCACGCGAATTCGCCGAAGTGCAACGATTGAAATCCGAACAGCTAAAGGAAGAGCAAGCGCGCAGGCCAAAGCCTTAGAGGTGTTCAAGCAGCTGAAGTTCAGAGTTCAAGCTTTAGCTTGCTTGATTTTGGATCGGCAACTTAAAGGTTGAACTCTGAATCCCTCATTTCGGATAAGGCGCACCGGGTCTTGCTACTCGGATGTAATGGTCTGTGAATTTGAAATGCGCGCCCGGCAACTCCGTTTTCGGCATATGGCAAGTCGCGCATTTTTGATTGCCAACTGGGCAAGGCGGAGCATTGCGCGTATCTGATCGCTCGGCCCTAGCGCTCGACTTAGACAAGTGACAGGCCAGACATCTTGAATCGTAGAAAGCGCTCTCTTCTTTCAAATCTCCGTGTGGATCGTGGCAGGCGGTGCAACCGATACGCCGATCATCCGGGTTCTTGTAGCATTTGCTATTGGCAAGGCGATACGGATGAAACCGAACGTTTGTGATTCCTCCGCGATCCGGCATCAGCATCACCTCTTCCCAGCTACGATGACACGACCCGCAAACTTGCTGCGACATCTCATCCGAACTGACCTTTCCGGGATTCAAAATGTGCTTCTCTTTGGAGCCCCCGGCCGTCATTGCCGCAACATGTTTTTCTCCCGGCCCATGACAGGATTCGCAGTTGACTCCCGCCATCAGATGATCGAGTTGCAGCCCGCGCGAGCCGACCGCGGCGGTAGCGTGACAATTGAAGCAGCGTTCGGTATCTTTCGGCATCAACACTTGGCCGATCGCCTCTTCGAGAGATTTAGGGGCAGAACGCGGAGCGCCAAGAGTAAAGTCGAGACCCTGAATTGCCGGGAAAAAACTTACTCGGCTTTCGTAGTATGCGCCTTTGTACTCGAGCACGTAAGTTTGGCCCGTCTTGCCGTATCCGAAGCAATAGAGAATCGGTATTGTGATAGTGTTGACTCCATCGGTGACTGCGTAGATGCTGCGATCAGCCTCGCGGACGATCCGATAAGAGTAAGGCCCATTGCGAAACGTTAGCTGCGGATGTGAACTGAGAATCTCACAGTCAGCGGATGATTGCAGCGCCTTTGCCATAATGGAGCTTCGCTGCTTGATCGCGATGCTGCGATGACATTCAGCGCACTTGCTCGCTCCGATGAAGCGGCCGCCTGCGTTGATTTGCGTTGATAGAGTAAAAGAGGTTTCTACCTGCCCGAAAGACCTGCTCCGCAAAGGAAAGAGACCTGCAATCGCGCAGAACATAACTATAATCTTCGTCAGGTCTTTCTTGCCCATATGCCTGGGAGCTGCACTCGCTTAGCGCAGCCTACTTAATCTCGACTTCTATG
>WNGG01005804.1_pt1 | contig 17422 bp, 12 predicted proteins | sample 5400661 | NCBI WGS metagenome assembly WNGG01 (sample SAMN13153372, study PRJNA577476) | soil metagenome | isolation source: 100 cm soil or saprolite under Garry oak tree replicate 1 | place: USA:California | collected 2016-06-15 | reverse complement strand
AACCTACGTATTCGCGCATGGAATATATCTTCTGGGCGGGAATCCAGAAGACGGAAAACGGTTGGAATCCATTCTGAATTCTGGATTCTGAATTCTGGACTCCCTAGAATCCGCGGCTGTATATGGTCTTGATGATTTCTTCGATCGGCTGCTCTTCTATGAAGATGTCCCGCACGGGCACCTGGTTGACGATCTTCCGAATGATCTCCGCGGAGGAGACTTGCTCGCGGTTGTAGTGAATTCTGCAGGTTAGCTCGTCGAGATGCTCCCACTGAATTCCGTTTCCGCTGCCGAGAGCCTGACCGAGTTGCAGCCCGCTATGACGGTCGTGCAGGTGAACAAGGATCTGATTGAAGCGGCCCAGACGCCGGCGCAACCCATCCAGCGTCCCGTCATATAAGAGCCTGCCGCGGTCGATGATCGCGATGCGGCGGCAGAGTTCCTCGATGTCCGAGAGATCATGCGTGGTGAGCAGGATTGTCGTCTTCATCGTCCTGTTGATCTCCTTGAGAAACTCACGAATCCGGTCCTTGGCCACAACGTCGAGGCCTATGGTCGGCTCGTCGAGAAACACGATGCGGGGGTAGTGCAAGAGAGCGGCGGCGATGTCGCAACGCATGCGCTGGCCCAGGCTCAATTTCCTGACAGGCGTGTGCAGAAGCTCGTCGAGTCCCAGCAACTCGCCGAAGAGGCCCAATCGCTGCCGGAAGTCTTCGCTGGAGACGTCGTAGATGCGCCGCAGCAGTTTGAAGCTCTCGATCACCGCGATGTCCCACCACAACTGCGTCCTCTGACCGAAGACCACTCCGATCGTTTTGGTGTAACGCGTCCGGTCGCGGTAGGGATCGAGCCCGGCGGCGACGATCTCTCCGGACGTAGGCACGAGTATCCCGGTCATCATCTTGATCGTCGTTGATTTCCCGGCTCCGTTCGGACCGATGTAACCGAGAAAGTCCCCTTCTTCCACATTCAGGTTTATACCGTCCACAGCGGCCAGAGTGACGTAGTGGCGGTGAAACAGGTCCCGAACGGCGCCCCAGACGCCCTCTCTCCGTTTGAAGACTCGAAACTCCTTACGCAGGTTCCGCGCTTCGATTATGGGCACCGTCACACCTTCATGACCGGGAAGCCGTGAAAAAATTGCCCTGCATCATTAGCCACAGAAACACAGACAAAAGCTGGCCCCGAATTTCACGAATTACACGAAATAGGCTGGGGGTTCCACGGGGCTCTTGCGTCACGCTTCACTAACGGTATACAGCGTCCGTGACCAAAGAACTCGTGTCACTCGTGAAATTCGTGGCAAGTCTTTCTGGCGTCAAATTCTTTCCCCGGGCTCCTCGCGAGCCTGAGTGATTCCCTCCGTTTCGCGACAGAAACCAGGCCCACTTGGTGGACACAAAGTTTTGTATCATGGCCGGGACGGCCATGCCACGAAGCCATCGTGGCACGGGCGTCTCGCCCGTGAAAGACTGGGCGGTATGAGGATCGCTCGCTACGACTAGGCTAGTGGTCAGGCTCATTTCGGATCACGCAGCTTCTCGAGCTCTGCTTCCAGACGTTGCACGGTTTCTTTAAGACCGTCGATCTGCTCCTTCATTTGCGGCAGCCGGCCAAAGAGCGCGTTGAGCCTTTTGAATTCCTGCAGCGGCCGCACCGGAATACCCCAGTACACCTCCCCGCCCCGGACGATCTTGCCCGGAAGGACGCCCGCTTTGGAACCGATGACGGCGCCCTTTTCAACCCGCGCGTGGTCGCCAAACCCTACCTGCCCCCCTATGACCGCATAGTCCCCGATTATGGTGCTCCCCGAGATTCCCGTTTGCGCCGCGATGACCACGCCCCGGCCTATTTCAACGTTATGCGCAATCTGCACGAGATTGTCGATTTTGGTCCCTGCGCCGATTCGCGTCGTTCCCAGCGAGCCGCGGTCAATAGTCGTATTGGCCCCTATCTCCACGTCGTCTTCGATCGCCACGTTTCCGACCTGGGGAAACTTGACCTGAACCTCGCCGTCAAAAACATAACCGAAGCCATCGCTTCCGGCAATTACCCCTGCGTGAAGCACGACTCGATCTCCTAACTGCACTCCCGGATAAAGAACGACGTGGGGGTGAAGAAGGCATTTCTCCCCTACAACGCAGCCATCTCCGACTACAACGCCGGCGTGGAGCACGCTTCCCCTGCCGATTTTGGCGGCTCCCACTGTCACATAGGGGCCAATATCGACCTCATGTTCTATCACGGCGCCGGGCGAGATCGATGCCGTTGAATGAGTCGCGCCGCTCCCGGCCGGAGGCGGAGCCAGGATGCGAGCTGCCCTGGCGAAATCGAGCTTGGGCCTCTCCGAAAAGATAGCGGTGCAACCTGATGGGACCAGAGATTGAGGGGCGATGATGCAGGCCGCACGCAAAGCACAGGGCGGCAAAGGTTCTCGGGAGTCGGCGTCTTTGAAAACGACGGAAAGACAATCTGCATCCTGCCAGCTCGAAACCCGGGTCACGTCGCGCTCCCCGTCCCCCTGGTACGGGAGTCCCAAGACCCGAGCCAACTGCGAGATCGAATATCCCATCCAGAGACCCTCAGCCTTACATCCGCAGCCACGAACTTCGGAAAGCTTGCCACGAATTTCACGAATTACACGAACCAAAACTTGATTTCGTGTAATTCGTGAAATTCGTGGCCGGCTTTCAAGCGCTTTTCAAGTCAGCCGTCCATAAAAAAACGCAGGCCGCTGGGCCTGCGTCTTCTTATAAAAAATTGACCGGGAACCGAGAGCTATCTGCCGGCTCTTGTCGTGGCCAGAGCTTCTCTGTCCTTGGGCAGAAGACCCGGGTTTTCGCTGCAGCATCCCGCTCCGCCGGGGGCATTGTCCAGAACAGGCAAGATCAAATGATGTTCCGTGGTCTTCAGCTCGACTTTCTTTCCCTTGGCGAAAATCTCGTGTCTTCCGTTGGTTTTGTGCCATTCGGCCAGGCTGGCTGTTTGATGCATGTTTTCGATGATCTGCCGCCACCCCACGCCCGTATTGTAAGCGCAGAAGGAAATCTCCCCTTCCTGGGTTCCGTACGGTATGACGCACATCTCGGTGCGCCGGAAGTCATAGGTCCACAGGTCCTGAAACCACATACCTTCGACGCAGAGCACGCGCCAGTCATCCTGATCCGATCGCGTCTTCATGCGGTCATTCCGGTCACTGTCCGATCGGGCCGCGCTGGGCTTGAACAGACTGACGATCTGGGATATGGGGAATCCTTTGGGAGCCGCGCTCGCCTTGAAGTTGCGCAGGATCGAAAGCGCAAGCTGGGCCGCGGTCAGGGTCTTGCCTCTTGCAGTGTCCGTGATGACGGCAACGTCCCGGATGAATTGCTCGTAGTCAAAGAACTTGAAAAGGGGAGTCCATTCGCGGGTGCGGCGGTTGACGACCAGGAGCGTGAAAATTCCGCAATTGGGATGGCAGTTGCAGGCGCTCCAGCCCCATGGGGCATCCGCGCCCTGGAGCAGGTCCATCACGCTGGTGAAAGCGCTGTAAGACGAAAGAGGAAACCAATCGCGCATAGGTTCCCAGTCGGCATTCAGCTGACTTTTCAAATCTTCTACCATCTGGGAGAGAGTGTAACGCTGGGCGTACCGAGTCTCGTTGTCTATTTCTTCGTCCCGCCCCGTGAAGGACACCGGCTGGAATGCGATGGTTTGAATCTTGTCGATGTTGCGTACGGCAAAATCGACGATGGGACCGATGCCATCGTTGTTGGTCCCATTCACAATGGTTGTCACCAGCGTTGTCTTCATCCCGGCTTTGGCCATGTTCTCTATGGCCTGCAACTTGACGTCGAACAGATTCCCCACGCCGCGGTGTTGATTCTTTTCGTTGGTCACGCCGTCAAACTGCAGGTAAGCCCCATGCAGGCCCGCTTCGTGTGCCTGGCGCGTGAAGTCTTCGCTTTGGGCAAATCGTATCCCGTTGGTCGCAGCCAGAACGCGGTAGAAGCCGATTTTCTTGGCGTAAGCAACTGCCTCGAGGAAGTGCGGGGAGAGCGTCGGCTCCCCGCCGGAAAAGAGCACGATGACCTGCCGGCGCGGCTTGAAGGAAACGGCGCGGTCGAGAATCGCCTTGATGTCCTCCCATTCCGGTTCGTGAACGTAGCCGACCTGGTTGGCATCCATGAAGCAGGGATTGCACATCATGTTGCACCGGTTGGTCACATCCACGGTCAGGACCGCGCCCCGGCCAAACTTGATCGTGGAACTGCCGTGACGGTGGACGTGTTCGTCTTCCGCGCACCGGAAGTCTCTGCCAAAGAAGAGACCTTCAATACGGCGGGTGAAGTCCGGGTTGGTGGAGAGAACATCCTCAAACGGCCCGTGTTTCTCGCACGCCTTGCGCATGAGGACTCGACCGTTTTCCTCTACGATCTGCGCCTTGATTTCGCCCGGGTGTTTGTCAGCCAGCAGGGACAGGTCGGCATCCCCATTGATGATGGCGGTGCGTACTTCGGGCACACAGCGCGGGCAAAGGGAGTCTGTGACTCGGGGAAAACCGAGGGGCGGGGCCGAGCGTTCATAGCTCTTGAGCATCTTGCCAGGCGCCCACCTCGGTCTCGGGAGCTCTCCTTCAGGAAGCCGCCTGTTAATCGCCTGGAAAGCCTTCCAGGTCAGGTCAGAAAGCCCGGAAACCAACGATGATCCCGTCCAACTGCCCAGCAGTTTCTTAACCTCTTCATCCCGGAACATGTGGTCCGTGTACATTTATCGGCTCCCTATCACGGCATAAAATGACCCCAGGTAGACAAATACGGTCGGTAAAGTAACAGCTTTCTCCATCTCGGTCCAACAAAATCTTTGTGTTTGGAGTTCAGCGTTCCGGCTGCGCCGCCTCAGTGCAGGCTAAAGCCTGAACTCCGAACTTTCAGCTCCGAACAAAAAGTCAGTAGAAGCTGCGGAGGATGAGGAACGCCTCGGTCAGGAGGAGACCGCCAAGCGTGCGGTGCTCGCGGTTCTGGAAAACCCGGGACCAAAGAAAGCGGGAAGTGGCTGCAGGTGTCGTGAATCTCGGGAAAAACAGAGGCACCTTTCCCGCGTATTCCTTGAACTCCTCGCCGTATCCGCCGAGCAACTCCTGCTCTTCTGCTCTCATGACCGGATAATAGACCGTCAAATAAAACAGCACAAACGGGAGGAGCAGCCAGTAAACCTGACCTGCTACGATGACGCCAATCGCCATGACCAAAGAGCCGAGATAGAGTGGATTTCGTGTGAAGGCGTAGGGTCCGCTGCGAGCGAGCACCCTGCCTTTGTCAATATGTCCCGCGGCCCAGGTCCGGATGCCGGCCCCGCAAACGGCGATACTGCCCCCGAGCCAAAGCGAACTTCTGGAAGGGCGCATCAAAAGCAGGAAGATCACCCCGAGGAGTGTGCCGGCAGGAACCCGAATCCTCTGAGCCACCACATTCCAATTGCGGATTGCGGATTGACGATTGCGGATTTCGGATTGCGGATTGCGGATTGGAAAACCTCTCTTCCGATTGCGGATTGAAAAACCTCTTTTCCAATTGCGGATTACGCATCCCCAGATTACGGATTGCAGGTTTTTAAATCCGCAATCCGAAATCCGCAATTATTAAGGCTTGGAATCCTTTTCCATGACGGTTCGCTCTCGAGTGAACGGAGCCGCCAACCACTTTTTGGCTTCGGCCTGGGCTCCATTCGTATCGTCTTTCGTATTGACGGCCTTATTGTACTCGGCCACTGCTCTCTGGCGCTGGCTCAGAATGTCGTAGATCTTGCCGAGGTAAATGTAGCTCCAGACTTCAATCCAGGCCGGGTCTTTGTCGCCGTTCAGAGCGTCGCGAAAGGAATTCGCGGCAGCCTGCAGATTGAACTGCTCCCAAAAGACCTCCGCCAACCGGAAATGGGCCAGGGATTTTCGCGGGTTGAGCTTGAGCGCACCCTCGTAGGCCCGGATCGAATCGACAAATTCTCCTTTCTGCTTGAGGTCGTTGCCCATGGAGATTTGCACGGCGATTTTCAGGTCCCTGGAATCCCTGAGCAGTTTGTGATCCGGGTCCAGAACCACTTTGGTCGGCATGGAAAATGAATTGATGTCGAACGCAGTCGATTTCCCGCTCAACTCAACGGTTGCCCTCTCGCTCTTGTCCTTGGTGTTCACCTCGACTTCGATGGGCATGCGGAACAGATCGCGATCCTGTTTGAGGGTACCGGAAACACGAAACCCGTCTGTGGTCTTGAAAATCACGTATTCCGTCTGGAGATCAGGAACCCCGATGGTGTCTATCCATTCGGAGAAAAACCATCCCAGCTCTTTCCCGTAGTGCTGTTCCGCAAGTTTCCGGAATCCCGAGGCGGACGCGGTTTTTCCCCCAAACTCTCGCAAGTATTGACGAAGCAGCTCGCTGAACTTCTTGTCGCCCAGAAGCTGATGGAGCATGTGGACGACCCACCCTCCTTTTCCTGCGACGACAGATTCATAAGCCTCGGTCCGGTAGCCTAATCCGAGGCCGGACCTGACGGCACTCTTGCTTTCGAACTTCAGGGCCAGAACGGCGAGGCTGTTAAGCTCTTCTTGAAACGCACTGGGCCCGCCGCTCTGGCCGAGGTAGAGTGCCGCCGAGTAGTACGCCATGCCGTCCGCCAGCCAGAGATCGTCGGTACTTTCGAGGCCCACCGTCTCCATCCACCATTGATAGGCGGCCCGGCGCGCAAGCTGCCGGGTCGCGGGAGCCTCTTGAGATAGTTCCCTGTGAGTGACGAAAACCGTTCCCATGGTTCCGTGATGGGCGCTCAGCTTGTCATCCACTTCGACCAGGCTGCACTTCTCTCCGGATGAGGGCGGTCCGAAGGTCTTGGTGTAGTAGTCCAGGATCTGCGCGAGAACGCCGGCACTCTTCTGGATCGCCTCGAGGTGGTCTTCGCGGGCGAAGCAATCCACGCTGAGACCGCCCTTCTGGACGGTCTTTTCAAAGTAGCGTCCCGCGACAATGGAATTGGGAAGAATCGGCTGTTTCGCAGACCAGCCGAAACTCTCGGTGATGCCCTTTGTCGTGACGGGAAGCTGGACTCCGGGTCCCACCACGGTAAAGCCGAGGGGAGCTGTGATGTCCACGTCCGCCGTGGCCCTGTCGACGAGAAATTTGTTGATCGGAAACCACTTTGCCGAATAAAGCAGATAAATCCCCTCCGGGCCGATGTAGGCGCTGGTTTCGTCCCGCGTGAAGTTGCGGCTGTATCGATCCTTGTCAAACCCTCCGCTGTACTCGATCTTGACGACCACGGTAGTCTCTGCGGTCAGGGTTTTTGAAAAGCGAATTGACAGCAAACCGGGGCCGCTCTCATCCTGACCAAACTCAATTTCGATACCTTCCTGATTGGTGATCTTTCGGACCGAGAGGTTCTCGCTGAGCTCGAAAACCACGATATCAGTGTTTTCCAGCACCTTGAATGTGATCGTGGCAATCGCATGGAGCTCGTGGGTATCCGGTGTCAAGTTCGCCTGGAGGGAGTAGTGCTGAACGTCGATCTTGGGAATGGACGACGGAGCGCGCTTCCCCTGAGCGGCCGATTGCGGATTGCGGATTTCGGATTGCGGATTGAGAGCGAATCCGCACTCCCCCGACACGAGCAAGAAAAGCAGGGCACCTCGAAACCATGTTGACTTCATCAGTCTTCCCATTTCGGATTGCGGATTGCCGATTGCGGATTTCGGATTAAGAAGGACCACAATCCGCGATTGGAATCCACTCCCGTAAATTATTAAATTTCGCATTGAGAATGCCCTAATCGGCAATCCGAAATCCGCAATCGGCAATCCGCAATCCGCAATCTAAAGGTACCTTTCCACTACGGCGGCGACTGCGTCCGAAGCACACCTCAAGCTCAACTTCTCTCGAATCTCCGACAGACCGGATCTCATCGTTGCGAGTTTCTGCGGCCTCTCGAAATACTCCAAAACCGCGCCCGAGAGCGCCTCGGGAGTGGCGTCGCCCTGGAAGAATTCAGGGACGATCTGCTTCTCAGCGATCAAGTTTACCAGCCCTTTGAACGGACTCCGAACGAGAAAATTACCCACATGCCAGCTTATGTTCGAGATCTTGTAAACGATGACGAAGGGAACGCCGACGAGCGCAGCCTCGAGGGTACTTGTCCCGCTCTTCACGATACCGAAATCCGCGTTGGCCAGGATGTCGCGAGACTCTTTCGAAACAATTTTGAAATAGAGCGCATTCGGATCCCCAGCCAGCTCCTGAGCGGCCAGCCGGCGGATCTCCTCTGCGCTGACGGAGGGCGCCGCAGAAATGATGAACTGGGCCGGCATTTTCTCGAGAATCCGGCGAGCGGCCCGGATAAGAGTTGGAAGCATGAACTTTACTTCCCTGCGGCGGCTTCCGGGGAGCAGGGCGATGGTTTTCCGTCCCGGAACCAGGTTTATGCACCGCAAAAAGCTCTCCCTGTCGGATTCGGGCGCGAAGTCTTCCAGAAGCGGATGTCCGACGAATTGCGCATTCACTCCCCGCTCCCGATAGTATTTCTCCTCAAAGGGGAGAATGACGAGCATCTGATCCACATAATCGCGGATTATGTGGATCCGTCCGCTGCGCCACGCCCAGAGCTGCGGACTTATGTAATAGATCACGCGGACACCCGCCCGTTTCATTTTTTTGGCCAGACGAAGGTTAAACTCAGGAAAGTCCAGGAGCACCGCTACAGCCGGGGGGTCATCCAGGCAGGAGCGAAGAATCTTTTGAAACGTCTCGTAATACACGCGGAAATGAGCCAGGGCTTCTCTTGGGCCGATACTTGCAAGGAGACGAATGTGACAAAGAAGCTGGATTCCTTCCCGCTCCATCGCGTCGCCTCCGGTTCCGAAGAACTGGAGGGAATCCCCGGGATGAAGAGTTCTCAGCTTGCGTGCAAGGCGGGCTCCATATCTGTCGGCTGAGGCCTCTCCCGCTACTATCAGGATGCGTTTCATTGCGGCGCGGGAAGCTGTGAAAAAATTCTCGTTCGTAAAGCCGGCCCTGCGTCACAGTCTTGAAAATGACAAATGACCAATGATCAATGACAAATAAGCTGTGGCCGGCTTGCCAACCGCTATCTGTCACTGCCCATTGTCATTTGTCATTTGTCATTTGTCATTTTTTTTCACGGCTGGTGACGCGTGATCCACCCTCCTCCGATTACCCGGTCTCCATCGTAAAAGACCGCGGCCTGCCCGGGGGTAACCGCCAGCTGGGGCGTATCGAACTCGACGAGCAGGGACTTGTCCTCCATAGGCGTGACCGTTGCGGGGGACTCCGCGTGCCGGGAGCGAATCTTTGCGGACACACGAACAGGCGCGTCCGGGGCGGCTATGGAGATCCAGTTAGGCCGTACTACCCTGCATAGACTCTTTCCCAGTTGAGGGCGCTCCCCTACCACGACCCGATGCGACTCGGGCTGGAGATCGATGACATACAGGGGAGAGGGATGGGCGAGCCCGAGACCGCGCCTCTGCCCGATCGTGTAGTGGTGGATGCCCGGATGCTTCCCCAGAGCTTTTCCTTCGAGGTCAACAATCTCTCCGGTCGCGAAAGGGTCCGAATCTTGGTCTCTCCCGCAAACGTCGTTGTAGTGCCTCTCGATAAAGCCGGCGTAGTCGTTGTCCGGCACGAAGCAGATCTCCTGGCTCTCGGGTTTTTCAGCAACAGGAAGGCTGTGCCGTCGAGCCAGTCCGCGCACCTGCTGCTTGCGCAGATCGCCCAGGGGGAACAGGGCGCGCGCGAGTTGTTCCTGGCGCAGACCGAACAGAAAATAGGACTGGTCCTTATCAGGATCACGTCCCTTGAGAAGCATGTACCGGCCAGTTTCGGAGTCCCGGGCGATCCTCGCGTAATGCCCCGTTGCCACGTACGCGGCTCCCACTTCATCGGCTGTCTGCAGGAGATGATCGAACTTCATGTGGGAGTTACACAGCACGCAGGGCGAGGGCGTCACGCCCCCGAGGTAGCCTTCTATGAATGGGCGCACCACTTCTCTTTCGAACTCGCGCTGAAAGTTGACCACATAGTAGGGAAAGCCAAGGCGAGCGGCCACGCTGCGAGCATCGTACAGGTCGTCGATGGAGCAACAGCGGCCTCCGCGCTGCTCTTCTCCCGCGGGGCCGTTTCGCCTCTGGTCCCACAACTGCATCGAGAACCCTACCAGGTTGTGCCCCTCTTCCTTGAGGATGGCCGCGGCCGTCGAGCTGTCCACTCCTCCGCTCATGGCCACCGCAATCCGGCACGGCTCGCTCATGGCTCCAACTCTTGCGGCATCCATAGAATGCATCTGCGGACCAGATGAATGTCCTTCAGGTTGGGACGGATGGTGTACTCGTCGGTCGTGCGGAGTTTCTCCCGGTGTTGGTTAAGAAGATGCATGATTTTTTGACGCGCTTCGATTTCAACGTATTGCAATCTTTCGTCCACCAGCTGCAATCCCGGCAAGGGATAGCTCGAATGAGGCTCCGGAGATTCGACGTCTGGCCCGGCCTTCGATAACTCGGTCTTCAAAAAGAGGTCCGCGATGTGTTCCGAAACCTTGTGGATCTTGCTCTTCCAGTGGGAGTCTCTCTTGATCTCGTCAAACTCGCCGCCTGTTGACACGAGACCCACACTCTCCCTCAGGCATTTCTCTCTCACCTGCTCGAGTTTTCGCTGGGACACTTCGTGTAACCCGTCGAGATCCTTTCGAAAAGACTCGCCCAATATCTCGGTGCAGCGCCTCCCGAAATCCTCCAGGCTCTCTCCCGGGTTCGAATAAACGTTCAGCGCGAAGTTCCTGTAGATCCTCACAACCGAATAACGCATCAGGTAGTTAACGAACATCCCTTCCATGCGCTTCATCATCTCGGCGTCCAAAAAGGCAGGCAAAGGGCGGAGCCTTCCTGTGGCCGGCGTACCGGAGGCGACAAGCTCGGGATCGATGTCGCGCGCCATGTCCCGAGTCCACAAATCGTCGTCGTCCACAGGGTAGATTTCCATCGCCTTGCTGACGCTGGAGGTGTCGCGGAAGCCAGAACGCACATCGTTGAAATCGATCTTGGCTTCAAAGTAGATCTGCGGCGCAAATTCCACTTCCACACCCTCCGGTGAAACCTGGGGAAAGTGGAGCTCCTTTATCGGGCCCCCTCCTTGGAGTGTCTGCAAATTCAATGGACGTTCTCCCGCGCAATCGAAACGAATATTCTACCATGCGCAGAAAACGCCGGAAACGCAAAACGGGAATCGCCAGAACGCAAGAGCCTGGTTTCGCCACAAAGACGCGAAGACACAAAGAATCTGCGTGTTGTAGTACGGATTGCACGAAACAGGGAGATGATGGAAAGAATTTCGTGTAATTCGCGGCGAGCCTTTCTTTGCGTCTTAGCGGTGAACGCGGCTTAGGAAGATTCACGAAGATTCGGGTTATTCGTGAAATTCGTGGCAAGTCTTTTTGTCGTGTTCAGTGGACGGGGCGGCGGTTGGTAAGGCTCCAGAAGATTTCCTTGAATTCCTGACGGCCGTAAAACAAGCGCGACTTCACCGTCCCGGCAGGGCACCCTATGATGCGAGCGATCTCCCGGATGGTGTGGCCTTCCAGATCGTGCAATCGAACCACCACGCCTTGTTTGCCGGACATCCGGCGAAAAGTTTCTTCTATGAAGTCCCTGAGCTCCTCCGAAAACGCGTGGGCCAGGGGATCCGACCGAGGTGTAATCTCCGCAGGAAGGTGCCGGGCGCATTCGCTCTCGAGGTCCACAAACTGCCTGTTCTTTCCTCTCCTGAGCATCCCGAGGCAGACGTTTACCGTTATCCGGCTGATCCAGGTCGAAAGCTTGGAGTCGCCGCGAAACCTGGGCAGCCCGCGGTACACGTTCAAGAGAGTTTCCTGGAGTGCGTCTTCGGCCGAGGCTTCCTCCCCAAGAATACGGTACGCGGTGTTGAAGATCTTGCGGTTATATTGACTCAATAGTTCACTGCATGCCGCAGGATCGTTTGTCCGGCAGCGCTGCAAGAGTCCTGCGCTCGCTTCGTCTGGAACTGTTTGCCTCTCTGCGGGGAGCATAACCCTCCTTTTTTCGGGGATAGTCACCGAAATCCCCAAATCCACCCCGGTGGAAGAACTTGGGTCACGAGCAAACAAATTGGCGATTCCGGTCACTATCCCCCAATTCTGTTGCAAGAGGGATGCCACTTTGCCGGATGGGAGACGAGTTTCAATAAGTGCTTATCTAACAACGAGAAAATCGATCATGCGGAGAGACTAGGGAGTCGCGGGCAGGTACGCCAACTGTCTACGAAATGGATAGCAACCCGGTACTGGGCACTTTAACCAGTTGGAGCACAGGCACATAGAGAGATGTAACAAAGATTGACAGCCAGGTCCACTTGGTGGACACAAAGTTCAGGTTTGGAGTTCAGCCTTTAGGGATCAGGGGCAGGCTAAAGCCTGAACTCCAAACGGGCTGTCCGTGGCGCAGGTTCGGAGTTCAGCCTTCAGGCTGCACTGATCAGGGCAGGCTAAAGCCTGAACTCCAAACCCTAGCCGGGAGACAGATCCATCGCCTTAAGTTTTTCTATCAGCGACTGCCGGCTGATTCCCAAGGAGCGGGCCGCACGCGACTTGTTACGCTGGAACCGCTCCATGGCTTCCCGAATCATTTGTTGCTCGAGTTGTCGGACGGCGAGTTTCATGTTTCCATCGGTGCGGGCCAAAGACCGATCCCTTTGGCGGATGTAGTCCGAGAGCAGCTCCGGCCCGATTTCCTTTTCGGGCTCGGCAAGAAGCACCAGCCGTTCGATTTCGTTTTGCAGCTCCCGGACGTTTCCGGGCCAGGAGTAGGATTCGAGAAGCCGAAGCGTCTCCGCGCGAAACGGACCCACCTTGCGGTTTAGCTTGGTGCGACAATAACTCAAGAAAAAATCGGCAAGAGGCCGAATATCCTTGCCTCGTTCCCGTAAGGGGGGGATGGTCAACGAGAAGACGTTGATACGATAGTAGAGGTCCTGGCGGAAATGCCCCGCTTCTACCTCCGCTTTGAGGTCCCGATTGGTAGAGGCGATGATGCGCACATCGACGCGTTTCGGCTGGTGAAAACCGATGGGCATGATCTCGCTTTCCTGGATCACTCGCAGGAGCTTGACCTGAAGCTCGGTCGGGGCTTCCCCAATCTCATCGAGAAAGATGCTCCCCCCGTGCGCCATTTCGAAAAACCCTTTCTTGTCCTGGCTGGCCCCGGTAAACGACCCTTTTGCGTGCCCGAAGAATTCGCTCTCGACCAGCTCTCTCGGAATGGCGCCACAATTCACGGGGATGAAGATCTGGTCTTTGCGGTTGCTATGGCGGTGGATATACCGGGCGACCAATTCCTTCCCTGTGCCCGTTTCGCCCTGGATGAGCACCGTGGTTTCCGTACCTGTAACCCTCTGCAGCAAGCGCAGAATGTTTTCCATTTCGGGACTGCCGAAGATGATTCTGTCCGGATGGACCGCACTCTCCACTTCGTGACGGAGAACTATGTTCTCGGTGCGGAGCCTTTCATTAGCCAGCTTCAGCTCCGCGGCCAGGCGTTCGTTCTCCCGCATCAGCTCCATCTTCTCCAAAGCCTCACGCACCGCTATGCGGAGCTCCCTTCTGCGAGGCTTCCAGAAGCTCGATGCCGGTCATGCCCGGCATCTTCTGGTCGGTTATGATGGCATCAAGGCTCTCAGAACGAAGGACTCGCAGCGCCTCTTCGCCTGACTGCGCAAGGTGGACGCTGTAGGCATCCACAAAAGTTCTCTGGAGCTTTTGCAGGTTTGCGATCTCGTCATCCACCAGCAGCAATCCGTACTTCCCTTTCATCCTTCCGATTTCTCCTGAAAGATCGGCACCCTTACCGTGAAGGTGCTCCCCTGCTGGGGAACGCTTGACACGAAGATCGTGCCGTGGTGCTGCTGGATGATACCGTAACTGATGCTCAATCCCAGCCCTGTTCCCAGCCCCACGCCTTTGGTCGTAAAGAAGGGCTCGAAAATCCTCTTGAGGTTCTCCTTGGGAATGCCAATACCGTTGTCTTCGATTTCGATCTCCACGTTGCCGTCGCTCGAGCGGGTGCGGATCCAGACATCCCCTTTTCCATGGATAGCGTGGAAGGCGTTGCAGAGCAGGTTCATGAAGACCTGGCTCAATTTGCCGGAGTAGCCCTGAATCTGCGGGATATCCCCATAATCCCGGTGAATCTCGATTCGGTTCTTGTACTGGTTCCTGAGAAGGTTGAGCGACAGGTCCAGGGCGGCGTGCAGGTCGATCTTGGAGACGTCGTCAGTGTCCATGCGGGAAAACGTGCGCAGATCCGAAACGATCGTGTTGATCCGGCGGGCTCCTTCGGTGAAGTTGTCTATCAGGGTGCGGAGGTCTTCTTTGATGAACGCGTAATTGGCCGCGGCCTTCAGCTTTTCAACCCGGGCCCGGTCTTCCGGACTGATGCTGGAAAGGTTGTCATAGGCTTCGATGACCGCCTGCAACTTCCCCGCATAGTCGGCCAGGAAGCCGGTGTTGCCGTAAATGAAGTTCAGCGGATTCTTTATTTCATGAGCGATCCCTGCAACCAGTTGTCCGAGGGAGGCCATTTTCTCTGTCTGGACCAACTGGTCCTGGGTGCTCTGAAGATCGATATAGGCCTGCTTCAGGGCTTCATGCGAGTCTTCCAGTTCCCTGGTGCGCTGCCGCACCATGTCTTCGAGGTTCTTGTTCAGCTCCTGAAGTTCTTCTTCGCGGGCCGACAGCGACCGCGCCATGTCGTTGAAGGTCGATCCAAGGATCCCCACTTCATCAGCCGACCGAATGGGAACTCGTTCGTCAAGACTACCCTGGGCGATTCTTTGGGCGGTTCGAATCAGGTTCTTGATGGGGACCGTAATTCCCTGGGATATCCAGTAGGTAAAGATCACCACCAGAAGCGCCAGTAGAGTGGTCATGCCTATGAGCCACCACTTCAACGCCTGGATGGGACGGAAGATGTCCTTTCCGTCAATCCCCACGCCGACGATCCAACCAAAGGAAGTGTCCTCAATAGAGGCGAGGCCCGAGATCTTGCTGTTTCCCCTGGGGAATTCGTATTCGAAAGTCCGGTTCTTTCTGACGACCGCGTCATGGAGGTTCTTGAGCTTGATGTCTTCCACGAGCCTCTTGTTGTAGAGATTCTGATACGTTTCTGGAACCTTGCCAATTGGTTTTTCATACCGGCGATTCGCGCGATACTTGTGCGCGATGATGGTATTGGCGTCCTTCGCAAACATGAAGGCATAGCCGCTCTTGAGGTTCAGCTCCTCCAGGTCGTTCTCCACATTGTCGAGGATGTTCTGGATGGTGGACCAGTTAATGACGTTGATCCAAACGCCCAGGATCTCATGGGTCCTTGGGTGGAAGAGGGGTCCCGAGAGGCCAATATTGAACCGGTGACTATAATCTTCGCCTTGATAATCGTAAAGGCTCTCCACCAACTTCGAAGAGTACCAGTCATGCTGGGAGGAGCGGCCGAGAATCGAATTCCGAAACATGGTGTTTTCTTCGGGGTATTCCCTCAACTCTCCGCCGAGCAGGGCTGCGACCTTTTCCGCGGGCAGCTTCACTTTGTTTCGATCGACTGTGTTGACGGCAACAACTCTGCCATCCTTGTCCACGACTATCAGAACGTCATAGACATCGTGGTTAAAGCAGTATTCGTTCAGCAGGCGGAGCATCCCCGGACGGTAGCGCGGGTCAAAGGAGGGAAAGATCAGGGGGAAAGTCGTCGTCATCGAATAAATCTCTTCCTTCTTTTCACGGAGCGTCACGTCAATCTTGTCCGCCGTATCCTGAGCCATCTTTTCCAGAGACAGCCTGATTCGATCCTCGGCGATCTGGCGGCTGCCGATGAAATAGGAAAAGGCGGAAATTCCGATCAGCGGTATCAAAGAAAGAGTGATAGTCAAGGTCAAAAGCTTGTTTCTCAGGCTTTTGAAAAGAAGGAAGCGCGGTAGGGACATCTCTTTGTTCAGACACTCCGGGTCCGACTCCTTGGCATTTCTTTGACCCCGGCGCGTCCAGGAATAAAACAATCTGAATCAAACAACAGACAGCCGGACACCCCAGCAGGGTTCATTTTCCGAGACCTCAATAAGTCCGAAGATTGCAAATTCTGGACAAATACTGCAAGGGGATTGTCAATTTTATTTACAAGTCTGTCAATCTCAGGGCGGAAGGTGTGTTTGGAGTTCAGCCTTCAGGCTGCACTGACACCGGGCAGGCTAAAGATAGGCTAAAGCCCGGACTCCAAACGAAAGCCCAAGGTGCGAGTTTGGAGTTCAGCCTTCAGGCTGCACTGACACCGGGCAGGCTAAAGCCTAAACTCCAAACCAGTCAGTCACGGGCGAGACGCCCGTGCCACGATGGCTTCCTAGGAGGCCCCATACCGGCGCCGCAAAAATACTTAAGAAGATTATCCCGGCAGGTCGATATGGTAGACGAGTTTTATTTGGCCTTTGTGCGGAAATTAAAGAGCGATCTCGACACACAACCCACCCAAGGATTGCCAGACCCGGTGAGTTTCTGCGATACCCAATCTAGCTTAGTTGAAAGGTTACACCGATGAGAACAATTGTGCGCTGGTCTGTTTCTGCGGCAACTATTCTTCTGTTTGCGCTTCCCGCTATCGCCCAGGCTCGAGTTCTATGGTGGCATCACCATTCCGCAGGACAAAGACTTTGACATTGATTTTCCACAGTTTCCTCAGTTGAATCCTGTTCGGGGAAGTTACACCCACGATTTCTCTCCGGGTGCGCACGGAGGCATTCGCATTGGAGTGGACAGCAAGGGCCACTTCGGCCAGGACATCGACTACAGCTACGGCACATACGCCAGCAAAATCGTCAACCGTGCCAGTGGTGAGTCGCTTTTTTCCTTTACCCCGCGGGTTCACCAGATATCCTGGAATGCGCTCTGGTACCCCGGAGGAGCGCAGAGCGAAGGTAAAGTTTTCCCCTACCTGACCGTGGGCGTCGGTGGGACTGTAAATTCACTGTCCCAGAGGACGGCGAACCAGACGTTCCCGCTCTCACTAGAGGAGTCGCGCGAGCGCAACCTTCGGACTGATAACACCTTCACGTTCAACGCCGGCTTCGGCGCACGATTTCGCCTCAACAAACGCTACGGCGTTCGCGTCGATGTCCGTGATTATATGAGCCGAGCCCTGCGCTACGGGTTTCCGAAGGTCCCCGGCGAGCCACTTCCTCGCATCGTCACGGTCGATCCTGCAACGGGGGAGGTGTTGAGCGTGATCCGGGAGGGCACGACATTTGAATCGCCACTTCCGATAGGCGGATTGTTCCATCGGATCACGGCTTCCGTCGGCTTTGTCTACTATTTCTGACATCGGCCAGGACGA
>WNGG01003615.1_pt1 | contig 17422 bp, 17 predicted proteins | sample 5400661 | NCBI WGS metagenome assembly WNGG01 (sample SAMN13153372, study PRJNA577476) | soil metagenome | isolation source: 100 cm soil or saprolite under Garry oak tree replicate 1 | place: USA:California | collected 2016-06-15 | reverse complement strand
GCGGCACTCGTCGCACCGTCCGTGACGGCACCCGTTGCGTCGCGCCCGTCGCGTCCCTGCGGCCGCCTGCGCTGTACGTTGGGGGAGCGCATTCCGGTCGCCGGCGCTCCGTTCGATGTCGCGCTGACGTCGACCGGCGCTGCGCTCGTCACCCGCGGACATGCCGCCGCGCTGGACGTTCTCCGCCTTGGGCCGCCGCGCGTCGTCCAGAGCATCCGAGTCGGCCCCGTGCCGACGCGCGCCGTGCCGAGCCCGCGAGGTGATCTCGCCTACGTTACCAGCCAGTTTTCCGAGGCCATCGACGTCGTCGACCTGGAGCGGGGTGAACACACCGCCACACTGCACGTCGACGGCCATCCCCTGGGAGCGGTGCTCTCGTCCGATGGACACACGTTGTACGTCTCCACCAATCGAGATCGACTGGTCGCCGTCGCGCTGTCGCGCCGCGCCGTCGTCGGTGACATCCCGATCCCGCACGGCAGCCCGCAGCTGTGCGTGCATCCGTCCGGACGCCGCGTCTATGCGTCGGGGTTCCGTTCGGGCGTGGTTGCAGAGGTCGAGGTGCCGACACTGCAGCCGCTTCGCACTTTCCGCCTGGGCGGTATCGTGCAGGAGGTCGCGGTCTCGGCTGACGGCCTGACACTCTACGCCGCCAACGAGTCGGGATGGCTCGATGTGATCCACCTGCCGAGCGGCAACCACAGCGGCCGAGTGCAGTTCGGCACCGCCGCGCTGGGGCTCGCGGTGAGCGCGGATCAGACCGATGTGATCGTCGGCCAGCTCCACGCCGGTCGGGTCGTCATCATCGATCGGGAAACGCTCGCAATCCGTGCCACGCTGCACACCGGGGGCAAACCCCGGCTCATGGCCACCCATCCGACGGGGCGTGTCCTCGTCGTGAATGAGGCCGGTTGGGTGGATGTCCTCCTCTAGCAACAACCTCGCAGGCCATATGACTTCTGGGGCGAAGCCCCTTGCCGGGCGAAGGGACTGAGCCCTTATCGTTCACCAACCTCACCACTGCTCCCATGCGCTACTACCAGCCCTTTCGCATTGTCAGCCCACTAACGCTGTTGCTCTCGCTGAGCTGCGGCAGTTCCTCGGGACCGAATGGCCCGCAGCCGATTCTGGGGGATCGGGTCCCGCTCTCGGGGCAGCCGTACGGCGCGGCGATTTCAGCGACCGGCGTCGCCTACATCACGCTGGGTTCGGCGGCCCAGCTGGCCCGTTCGGATCTCCCGTCGGAGGCGTTCGCCCCGGCCGTCTCGGTGGGCAGCGCCCCATCCGAGCTCGCATTCAACTCGAGCGGCACGATCGCGTACGTCACAAATCAGCTCAGTAGTAACGTGGGGATCATCGACGTCGGCACGAATACGCAAACCGATTTCATTCCGATCAACGGTGATCCCTTTGAAGTCATCGTGCAGAAGGGCGACTCCATCATCTACGTCTCGTCAAACGTCAACAAGGTCTACGGCATTCGGGTCGCGACCAAGGCGGTGATCGACTCCTTCCCGACGCCGGCGATCGGGAACGGCATGCTGATTCGCGACACGTTGTTGTACGTCAGCACGCATTCGGGCGGGACGATCATCGAATTCAATCTGCGGACCCGCGCAGTCACCCGAACCTTTGCGGTCGGTGGCACACCACAGAAGATGGCGATTTCACCGAACGGCACCACGCTCTACATCGCGAACGAGGCCGGGTACGTCCAATTCTGGAATCGCATAACGGGCGTGCAGATCGGAACGAATGTGCCGCTGACGGGATCCGCCGGGTACGGCATAGCCCTGCGCCCCACGACTGGAAAACTCTACGTGACGACGGCGTACTTCGGCGGCGGGCGCGTGTATGTGCTCGACCCGGCGACGCGGTCGATCACGGATAGCGTCACCGCGGGAGGTTCCACGCGCCGCGTCGTCTTTGACGCAAGCGGCGTCGGCTTCGTGCCGAACGAGGGCGGTTGGGTGGATTTCATCAAATAAGACCAGCAGCGAAAGGAGCCAGGCATGAAGCGTCTGCATTGGGTCATCGCCGCAAGTGTGAGCACGTTGTTGCTCGCGTGCAATCAACGCGAGCCCACGGGTATCGGCGCGTTGACTGCCGACCTCGACCGGACCGTCGTGGTCAGCCCGTCGTCCGCGACGCTCGTCGTCGGGGGCACGCAGCAATTCTCCGCGCAGATCGCCCAAAATGGCACGCAGAAGAAAGCCGCGTTCACCTGGAGCTCCAGCGATCCGAGCATCGCGACCGTGTCCAGCGCGGGCCTCGTCACCGCGGTCGGCGGCGGCCGGGCCACGATTACTGCCGCGGCGTCGCGCACGCTGAGCGGCACCGCGCAGGTGACGGTTCTTCCCCAGGTCGTGGCGCATCTTCCGCTCGATGGCGGTCCCTTCGGCTCGGCTGTTTCCTCGGCCGGCGTCGGCTGGATCGGTCAACCGGGCTCGGGAACGGTGACGAGGCTCGATATCGCCGCCGCCGCCTTCACCGGCAGCACCGGTGCGGGCCCGCTCCCGGCGCAGATCTCCGCCAAGGCGGATGGCAGCCGTATCTATGTGGTGAGTTTCTCGAGCAATGGCATGGTCTCGTCGATCAACACAGGAACACTGGCGACGGAGAATACGGCCTTCGCGACCTCTGACCCTCAAGACGCGTATGGCGTGACCAACACGCCAAGCGGTGACACCGTCTTCGTGGGCATCACGAACGGACCGATCTTCAAGGTCGCGATGCAGACCGGCGCCGTCGTCGGCACGCTCAATCTGCCGGTGGCCGCCGGGTACCACTTCGAGTGGAACGCGAACCGCACCCGCCTCTATGCCTCGCAACGGGCCTTCGACGGCGGACGTGTCTTCGAAATCGAGCCCAACGGGTTCACGCTGCTCCGGACGTTCGAGACGGGCGGATCGGCGCAGGGGATCCAGCTGTCCGCCGACGGCAGCAAGCTGTTCGTCGCGGCGCAGGACGGCGGCGTGATCGTCTGGGATGTCGCCAGCAACTCGCTGGTGACCACCTACGCCACGCCGGGATGCAACGGGTACGGCCTGCTGCGCACTCCCGACAACTCGTTCCTGGTGGTGGGCTGTGTGCTGAACGGTCTGGTGGAGGTGCTCGATCCAACCACCGGGGCTCTGATCGAGACGTTGAACGTCGGCGGACAGCCGCGCGAGCTCTCCTACGACGCCGCCACGCGCAGTATTCTCGTGCCGAACCAGGGCGGGTGGGTGGACATCCTCCGCTAGAAACAACGAACGGGATTCGATACGGGGGGCCGAGACTGGCCCCCCGTATTATTCTTCCCACCCATGCCCAACCTCAGTGCCGGCGACGTCAAGACATGGTACAACCAGCACTATGCCGCGAAGGGACTACAGACGATGCGTCCCGCCGCGGCATATCCCGTCTTTTTGAATCTCCTCGACGCATCGGCCGGCAGCCGGTTGCTCGACGTCAGCTGCGGCGCGGGCTCGTTGCTGGCGGCGGCGCACGATCGCGGTGTGGCGTCCGTAGGCGTCGATCTCTCCGATGAGGCGGTCCGCCTCGCGAAGCAGGTCGCACCCACCGCGCAGGTCGCGGTCGGGGCAGGGGAGGCGCTCGCCTTCCGCGCCCGCACGTTCGACTACGTCACCTGCCTGGGCTCGCTGGAGCACTTCCTCGACATGGGGCAGGGACTGGACGAGATGACGCGCGTCGCCAAACCGAACGCGCGCTTCTGCATCATGGTGCCCAACCAGGATTTCATCGGATGGAAGGTGCTCGGGCATCAGGGCACAGCACAGCAGGATATCAACGAGAATCTGTTACCGCTCTCAGCATGGCGGCGGCTGTTCGAGCAGCACGGTCTATCGATAGTGCGCGCCGCGCCCGACCGTTGGCATGCCGTGCGGTGGCGTGCTCCTGGCGCCCGCGGCATCAAGCGACTCCTGATCGGCCCGCTTCTCGAGCTTGCCTGGCGTCTGATCCCGCTGCGCTGGCAATATCAGTTCGTGTTCGTGCTCGAGCGGCGAGATCAGGCGTCGCGTGCCAGCCGAATGCCGTAGCGTCCGAGGTACAGCGCCAGCTCTTCGGTGAGCGGCGCGCCGTCGCGGCTGCGCGTCTTCCCGTCCAGGTCGAGCCAGTGGACGCCGTGCGTGCGGAACGCGGTCACCGCCGACTCTGACAGCGCAGACTCGGCCAAGACCGTGTCCCCCCGCCGCAGCGCGCCGTCGGCGGGTGACGCCTTCCCGCGGAGCCATTGGAGACGCCCCCGCCTTCCACCGACTCGATACAGGCGAAATGGCGGCTCGTCGCTGATGGTCCCGCCATGATATCGCACGAGTGCATCGAACTCTGTGATGATCTTCGCCACGAGCCCCGCCCGTTGCTCGTCACTCAAGCGGCGCGGAAACTCGGGCGCCGAGCGAATCACCTTCGCCGGCGATCCGACGGCGAGGCTGCTGGGCGGGATCGTGCCCGACACGAGGGAGTTGGCTCCGATGACCGTGCCGTCACCGATCGTCGTTCCCGGCATGACGAACACGCGCCACGGCAGCCACACGCTCTTGCCCAGGGTGACGGGCTCGTAGTTCACGGGATATCCGTCGAGCGCATTGAGCCACACGCCATGCGTGAAGATCAGGCAATGCCCGCCGATCCCCGTGTCGTCACCGATCACGACCGGCTTCGTCGGATTGATGAACGCGAGCTGCAGGATGATCGTGCGGCTGCCGAGCTCGAAGCGCGAGTCGGGGAGCTGCGGTCCACCGACATAGACCTGCTCGCGGATCTTCGCATCTTCCCCGATCTGAATCGTCTCGCACGAGACGTAGCTCATCGTCCCGACGCTGGAATGCCGCCCGATCGTGATATTGCGACCCTGCACGATCGCCAGCAGACCGATCTCGACGTGATCGCCGAGCTCGACCGATTTCCCGACCACGATGCCGCCGAAACTGAACCGCACACCCTTGCCGATGCGATAGCCCAGGAGCCACCGGTACGCGAGACGTTTGAGCGGGCTGGGTAGCCACCCGAAGAGCAGCATGTGCCGCAGCGGGATTCGATCTTTCGGAATCAGCGAGGCGCTCATGGTGCGGTAAGATAAGGCGTCGTGAGTCGGCTGTATATTCGAAGCACTCGTGTTCACACTTCCTAACCGCGACACGCTCCAGCCGCTGGAACGCTTCGGGCTCGACGTCCTCGTCGACTTGTCGTGCTGCCCGCCAGTCGAGGACGCGAGCGCGGGTGTCGTGCGCCTCGATGTCACGGAGCGTCAGCTCGATGTCAGGGACCTCCGCGTGTGCAGCGCGCAACAGTGGTACATCGGGCGGGGCGATGGCGTGGTGAGTGTGCCGCGCGCGGTCCTCGGGCGGCTCGGGGAAATCGCGGCCGGGACAGCCGAACAGCGGTCGACGGCGCGGGATCGTTTCGGCCGGGTGCCTTCGAGCGAGAACGCTCTGGTACAGCAGAACATCGCGGGCGAGCCGGTGGTCGCGCGCGCGGCACTGCAGCTGCGCGCAGCCGTGAAAGCCAGCGCCGGCCGGCGGCCAGTCGCGTTCCTCGCGCCGTGGCCCGACGGCAAGCGGTGGGCGGCAGCGATCACACACGACCTCGATGTCGTCGATCTCTGGCCGGTCTTCACCGTGCTCCGGCTTGCAGAATTGGCGCGCAAGGGCCAGCTCGGACGCGTCGCGCGCGTGCTCGGATCCGCCGCGCTCTCGGTCGGGAGACACCCGGTTCAGCAGGGGCTCGAGCAGCTGCTCGGCGCCGAGCGCGCGCGGAGCATAGTCTCCAGCTGGTTCGTCCTGTGCGGTACGCCTACCTTCGGCACGATGCGCGCCGGTGATCTCACGTATCGCCCGGAAGGAGATGGCGCGCGGGCGGCGTTACGCGAGCTCCGCGAGCGCGGCTGCGAAATCAATCTCCACGGCAGCTTCGAGACGAGCGACCGGCACGCGCTGTTCACCGAACAACGCCGGCGGCTCGCGGCGCTCAGCGAGAGCCCGGTGCGCGGCGTGCGACAGCACTTCCTCCGCATGCGGCCCGGCCAGACCATGCGCGGCATGGCCGAAGCGGGTTTCCGCTACGATACGACCTGGGGATTTCCCGACCGCAACGGATTCCGCCTCGGCGTGGGCGATGTGATCCCGGCGTGGGATGAGGCGGGGCAGCGCGCGCTCGACATCCTGGAGGCGCCGGTGATCTGGATGGATCGCGCGCTGAGCAAGTATGCCGGCATCGAGGATCCCGAAGCGTGGGTCAGCGAGGGCATATCACTCGCTGACGCCTGCCGCCAGGTCGAAGGGCTCTGGGTAGGCGTGTGGCACCCCAACTTGACCCCGGCACTCGGCTTCCCCGACGCGCCCCAGGCGTTCGCCGCGCTGCTGGATCGCTTGCTCGAAACGCAGCCATACGTGGCTCCACTCGGACGGTTGGTCGAATGGCGGGTCGCGCGTCGTGGCGTGCGCATCCGCGGCCTCCGGCCCGATGGACGGCCCGACGCCTATCTGACGACTGCGGCGCCCGACCCGGTCACGCTCGAGGACGCGGCTGGAGCGCGGCGCTATAGCATTCCCGCCACGCCGCGATAATCGCATCCCACCCGAACCGCTCGCGCACGCGGCGGCTGCCCGCGACGGCGAGCCGTTCCGCCAGCGCGGGATCGTTGGCGAGACGCTCGATCGCCGCCGCGATGGCCGCTGGGTCCTCCGGCGGCACGAGCAATCCCGTTTCGCCGTCCGCGATGATATCGGTAATGCCGCCGATCGCGCTGCCGATGACCGGAATGCGATAACTCAGCGCCTCGAGCAGCACGACGCCGAGTCCTTCCGTGTCGCCGCGCTTGTCCATGATCGACGGCAGCACCAGCACGCCCGCTTCGCGCAAGGCGCGATGCAGGTCAGGCTCCGGTACGCGCCCAGGCATGCTCACGCGCCCGTTCAGTCCGAGCTCACGGACCTGTGCTTCGAGTTTGGGACGATCGGCGCCCTCGCCCAGGATCAGCAATTTCGCGGGGAGCGCCCGAGGCAGACGGTGCAGGGCATCGATCAGGTATCGCACGCCTTTGCGCGGAATCAGATTGCCCACATACAAGATGAGGAATGCGCCGTCGCCGGTCGGTCGGCCGGCAACCTTGGCGGTCAGCGCCGACTCGGCAAACCCCAAACCGTAGGGAATGACGCGGACCGGCACGTGGACGAGCTCGGCGATCTCGCGGGCGGTATACGACGAGATCGCCACGACCTGGTCGGACGTTCGCAACGCCCATGTGAGAAACTGTTTTAACCACGGCAGCCGGCGTTTTACCCAGCGCAGCTCGATGCCGTACCATAGGGTCACGAGGCGGGGCGTTCCTCGTCCCGCGCGCCGTGCGGCCCAACCGAACAGCGCGTGCGGCACGGGCCAATGGACGTGCACGATATCGAAGGGACGGCGGCGCGCGAGACGCCACGCCGCGCGCATGCCGGCGAGGACATAGAACGGCGCCATCAGTTTGTAGCGCACGGACCGGCCGACGCGGTCGACCGTGCCCTGATCGTGGGTCAAATCCTCCCAGCGACCCGGGAAGTAGCGAAACCGGTGAACGGGAATGCCCTCGAATTCCGTGTTGCCGCCGCCGCGGTAGGCCGGGGCGAAGACCTCGACCTCCATTCCAGCCGCTCGTTGCCGACGCAGCAGCTCGATCAGCCAGGGCGCAATGATGTCCCCGGGCGCGCGCGGAAATGCTGTGACGACATGAAGAATGCGCATGCGAGAGTGCTGTACTATAGCGGCCGCTTGACTATTTTGGAGGCTCATTGGGCAGAGCATGGTGGTTTCGGGTGCTGCAGGCGGTCGTGCTCGCCGGGGCGGCCGTCTATCTGTATCGCGTGGCAGCGCCTCAATGGCCCGCCATCCGCGCGCGCAGCTTCGCCTGGCGTGGGCTGCCCCTGGCACTCAGCGCGCTGCTCATCGTCGCGAATCTCGCGTACATGATCGCCATCTGGAACATGAGCCTGCGCTGGTGCGCCGCGCGGCTGCGCTACTGGGACGCCGCCCGCATCTGGTTCACGGCCAATCTTGCGCGCTTTCTGCCCGGCGCGGTGCTTCAGTTCGCGAGTCTGGCCTTGATGGCTACGCGCTACAGCATCCGGCCAACGGCAGCCACCGCGACTGTGCTACTTCAGCAGATCGTCTTACTGCTGACGGGGCTCGTCATCATCGCCGGCTTTGCGCCGGTCGTCCTGCATCAAGGATGGTGGCAAATCGCCTTTGTCGTTGCGCTCATTCTGGGCGCCGCCGTCCTGCTGCTGTTGCCCCGACTCACCAAGCGGTTGCCGAGCCTCGCGTTGCTCTGGTCGGAAGTGCGGCCGCATCAACTCCCCGGCTACGCCGTCCTGCTTTCGATTCAGTGGCTACTCTACGGGCTGGCGTTCCGACTGCTCGCGATTGGGCTGTTGGGCGATACCGCGGCTGCCGGCTCGTGGGGCTTTTATATCACGGCCTTCACGGAGAGCTACCTCGCCGGGGTCATCGCGGTCTTCGCGCCCGCGGGCTTGCTCGTCCGCGAAGCGGCCTTGATCAGCATTTTGACGCCCGTGCTCGGCGCCGCCGATGCGGTGATTCTCGCAGTGGCGGCGCGCATCTGGCATACTGCGCTCGAGCTGCTCGCCGGCGCGCTAGTGCTCACGATTCCCGTCCCGCCGGCCCCGGCCGGCGCCACCTCACCCTGAGCCACTCATGAGCACCACGGCCGCTTCGGCCGCGCCGGCGGTTACCTACACACCTCGACGTCCGCACCTCGCCGCCCTCGGGATCGTGTCGGTTTTCATCATCATCCTTTCGGTGCCGATGTTGAGCGGACGTTGGCTCGCCTCGCCGAATGGCGACCAGTACTCGAGCGGCTACGCGGTGAAGGAGTGGGCCAGGGACGCGGAGCGTCAGACCGGCCATTTCCCGCTGTGGAATCCGATGATCATGGGTGGGCTGCCGTACATCGACGTCGTCACACACGGCGATGCGGTGTATCCTCCCACCGCCGCCTTGCGCGAAGTCATGCCGGTCTACGAAGCGATGAATATCGGCTTCTTCTTGCACTACATCCTGCTCGGGTTCCTGACGTATCTGTTTCTGCGGCGACTCGGGGCGTCGTGGATCGGCGCGGTCACCGGCGGCATCGCGTATCAGCTGTCAGGCCTCATCATCTCCTACGTGCACCCCGGGCACGACGGCAAGCTCTTCGTCTCGACGATGCTGCCGCTCGCCTTGCTGGCACTCCTTGCGGCGCTGCGGGACAGGCGAACATGGGGGTATCCGTTGCTCGCCGTCGCGGTCGCGCTCTGTCTCTTGAGCCCGCACGTGCAAACGACGTACTACATGCTGATCGCATCGGCACTATTCGCGATCTATTTGACATTTGGAGAGCCGAGTACCGAGGCGGTGGGAAAACGGGTCACACGACTCGCGCTGACATCGGCCGCCGTCATCGTCGGGTTCGGCATCGCTGCCGTGCAGATCCTGCCGTTCATCCAATACATCCCACATTCGCCCCGAGCCGCGGGATACGCGGTCGACTATCAAGGCACCACATCGTTCGGCATCCCCTGGAACCACATCCCCGAGTTTATCATCGCCGGCTTCACGGGCGACACGGAGACCTACTGGGGATCGAATCCGCTGAAGTTGCACTCGGAGTACCTCGGACTGCCTGTCGTGGCGCTCGCGCTGCTCGGCCTGGGCGATCGGCGCCGCCGGCTCGTCTGGTGGCTCGTGGGCATCGGCACGCTGTTCCTGCTCATCGCGCTCGGCGCATCAACGCCATTCTATCACCTGTGGTGGGCGGTGATGCCGATGGTAAAAAAGACGCGTGCCCCCGGGATGGTATTCTTTGTCGTCGCGTTCTGCACGGCCACGTTCGCCGCCTTTGGCGTGGACCGGCTCGAGCGCCGTGATCCGAGCGCCAGCAAACATGCGCGTGCTTGGCTCATCGCAGCAGCAGCGATCGCCCTTCTCGGTTTGGTTGGTATGTTCGGTCAGCTCGCCATTACCTTCGCGCCATCGGGGGAACTGGCGCAGGCCTTGCGGCATGGCGTTCCGCAAGCCATTGCTCGCGGATCGTTCATTCGTCTGTCGACGCTGATCGGTGCGATCACACTCGCGGCGGTTGCGCTCCTGGCCTGGGGATGGGTCAAAGGACGTGTGCCTGTAATGCTGCTCGCGTTTGGGCTACCGCTGCTCGTGGGTGTGGATCTGTGGCGCAATGGCCAGCACTTCTGGCAGTACTCGCCTCGCCCAGACCAAGGGTTGTACCGTACCGATGCACTCCTGACACGGCTGCAGGCGGAAGCCAAGCCGATCCGCGTCTTCAACATCGGCGGGCTGGGGGCGGACGTGTATCCGCAGAACGTCTTGATGGCCTTCGGCATTCCGCAGGTCGTGGGATATCAGGGCAGTGAGCTGCGCTATTACGACGATCTCCTGGGCGGCCGCAACGAGTGGCGCTATCTGCTCACGTCCTCCAGGCTCTGGCACCTGCTCGCCGTTCGTTACGTCATCGCTCCCGACACGCTCAGCCTGCCGGGCTACCACCGAGTTCTCGGCCCCGTGACGACCGGCACCGGCCGGCCCGCGTTCCTGTACGAGGCCGACACGCTGCCATCGTACGCCCGCGTCGTTCCCGCAGCCGCGAAGATCGACGAGCAGGCCATTCCGGCGACGCTCGCAGATCCCCGACTACCGGGCTATGACCGGGTGATCTTGTTCCCACAGAACGCGCTCATCAACCCGCGACCGGTTACGACATTTCCGCCGCCCTCGACATCGCGCGGACGCGTCACGGCCTGGGCGGCGGGGAGGATGTCGATCACCCTCGACCCGCCACCCACCGACTCGAGCTACGTCCTGATCGCCGAGAACTGGTACCTCGACTGGTCGGCGACGGTCGATGGGCATCCGGCGCAGGTGCTGCGGGGCGACAACTCACTGCTGACGATTCCGGTAAGCGCCGGCGCGCGCCGGATCGAGCTGAGCTATCACTCGCGCGCGATCGCGCGGGGCATCGCGATCGGGCTGGTGAGCCTGCTCATCGCGATCGCGTGGTTCGTCGTACCGCCAGCCTGGCAGCGGAGACAGCGGAGTGTCTGAGCGCGCCCTCATCGTCATTCCGACCTACAACGAGTCGGTCAACCTTCCTCAGCTCGTGCCGCAAGTGTTGTCGCAGGATCCGCGACTGGAAGTGCTCATCGTGGATGACGGGTCACCCGACGGCACGGGCAGGATCGCGGACGAGTTCGCGCGCACCAACAGCAGAGTCCACGCGCTCCACCGGGAAGGGAAGCTGGGGCTGGGCACGGCGTACATTACGGGCTTCAAGTGGGCCCTCGAGCAGGGGTACGATTACGTCTTCGAGATGGATGCCGATTTCTCGCACGACCCGGCACACCTCAAGGAGTTTCTCACGGCCATTCAGGATGCGGACGTCGTATTGGGCTCACGCTACCTGGACGGAAAGGTCACGATCGTCAATTGGCCGATGAGCCGTCTGATGCTATCGTACTTCGCCAACGTCTATGCCCGCTGGTTCACGGGCCTCAGGATTTGGGATCTGACAGGTGGGTTCAAGTGTTTCCGCAGGCGTGTGCTCGAAGCGATTGATCTTTCCGCGGTCGGTTCGAACGGGTACGCCTTTCAAATCGAAATGAGCGTTCGCGCATGGCGAAAAGGGTTCAAGCTCCGCGAGATTCCGATCGTGTTCGTCGACCGGGCGGAGGGGCAGAGCAAGATGAATCGGGCCATCGTCCGCGAGGCGGTGTGGAAGGTGCCTCGCCTCCGGCTCATGGTCTGGTTCGGCCGCATTTGATCGGCCTGCCGGTCTACAAGATGACGGGATCGGGCAACGATTTCGTCGTGGTGGACGCGCGTGTATCCACGCCGGCCGACTGGACGCCGGAGGACATGCAGGCTGTGTGCGCGCGGGGCACGGGCATCGGCGCCGACGGCATCGTCTTCGTCGGACCAGGCTCCCACACCGGTGCCGCCCGGATGATCTACTACAACGCCGACGGCTCCCATGCGGCCATGTGCGGCAATGCGGCCCTCTGCAGCACTACGCTCGCCGCGCATCTGGGCGTCGGAACGCCGGACGGGATGGATCTCGAGACCGATGCCGGGACCTACCAGAGCCGCGCCGTCGAGGCGGCGCGGGCGGAGCTGCACCTCGCACCGGTTGAGCGGCCGGCCGCCGTTCCCGGGCTGGCACTCGCTGCCGGCGAACGGCAAGCCGTGCTCACCAGGGTCGGCGTGCCGCATCTGATCGTCCTCGTCGACGACATAGATCAGGTTGCGGTCATGGAGCGCGGCCGAGCGCTGCGGGTTGACGCGGCGCTCGCGCCGGACGGAGCGAACATCAACTTCGTCTCGAAAGACGAAACCGGCCGCTGGGGCATGCGGACCTACGAGCGCGGCATTGAAGGCGAGACGTTGGCCTGCGGCACGGGCGCCGTGGGTGCGGGCTGCGCGATTCAGGAGTGGGGCCTGGGCGCACTACCGGTCGATATCCAGAGCCGCGGTGGCCAGATGATCGGGGTTCGGGCTACGCGGGCCCAGAGCGGCCGTTACGACGACGTGTGGCTGATAGGAGAGGGGAGAATGGTGTTCAGGGGTGTGATTACTTGATCAGCTTGTCCACATTCATACACAGCTCAACTTAACATAACATCTATTATACGAAGTACACTGCTATAACGCTGTCCCCTTCGTGAGCTCCCCCAGACGCACCTTTGCCTCACCGGCGATGCCCTCCTTGGCGAACTCTTTGATGATCCGGCGATAGTCAGCAACGGCTCTAGTGGTGTCTCCAGCGTTCGTCCAGGCCCGGCCGGCATCCGACAGCATCTGGGCCTTCAGGAAGTCCAGGCGGGCCGCTCCCGACGCATTCTCGTACGCTTCCCCGGCGGCACGCGGCTGGCCCATCTCCTCGTACGCGGACCCCAGCAGCCCATAGGCCTGCGCCCGATACGCCTCCGGAGCTCCAGAGGCGAACTCCTTCAGGACCGTCACGGCCTGCTGAGGCTGCTTCTCGAGCAGCCGCACGTTAGCCAGCAGTATCCGCGCTTCAGCCGACGCATTCGTCCCCGCGTAGTTCTCGATCACCTTGGCCAGCTCACTCGCGGCGAGGGGGTAATTCTGGTTCTCGAAAGCAAACCGCGCGCCCTGGAGGTCGCGGCTCGCGATTTCCTCGGTGCGGCGCTTGGTGGACATTGTCCACACGAACAGCACCGCGCCCACGACCAGAATGGCACCGACCCACGACGTGATTTGCCTGTGAGCCCTGACCCAGGCGCCGAATCTTTCGGAGAACGGCCGCGGAGCCCCTGGAGGCGTGCCGCCGGTGCCGGTGCTCGGTGCGCCTATGGTCTTCCCGGTGGTGCCTGTGCGTGTTGCAGTTGCCATGTGCTCCTTCGGAGAATGATCAATGTCCAATGATCATTGATCATTGATCATTGATCATTGATCATTGATCATTGATCATTGAGCGTTCAGTACTCAGTGCCCCTGGGGTGACTCGAACACCCGGCCAACGGTTTAGGAAACCGCTGCTCTATCCACCTGAGCTACAGGGGCGTTTCCGGGGCCACGGGGGGGCCGTAAGCGCCGAAATGTACGTGAGTTAGCCGTAGTGCAGCAAGGCCTCGACGCGCCTTCCTTGCAGGCGCTGGCGACCCTTCAGGAAATCGAGCTCGATGAGAAACGTGAATCCCGCCACGGCCGCCCCCGTCCCACCGACGAGCTGCGCGGCGGCGTTCGCGGTGCCACCGGTGGCGAGCACGTCGTCCACGATTAGCACCCGATCCCCCGGCAGCACGGCGTCATGGTGCATTTCCAGGGCGTCCGAACCGTACTCCAGCGCGTACTCCACCCGCTGCGTCGCGGCGGGCAGCTTCCCGGGCTTCCGGATGGGCACCAGCCCTGCCCCGAGCGCGAGCGCGATGGGCGCCCCGAACAAAAAGCCGCGCGATTCGATCGACACGACGCGCGTAATGCGCCCATCGCGGTACGGCTCCGCCATCGCCTCGACGGCCTGACCGAAAAGTTTGACGTCCAGGAGCACAGGCGTGACGTCCTTGAACACGATCCCAGGCTTCGGAAAGTTGTGGACGTCCCGGATCCCGCGCTGCAGCTCGTCGATCAGCTTCGATTTATCGGATATCAAAGGACCTCGGCACGTCGAGCTCCAGTGGAACTTGAAGCCGTTCGACGTCGTCCACGCGCGCGTGCGATGGGCCGCGCCGCAAATGCGCCTCCAACATGTCCAGTGCCGACTCCGGGCCCTGAGAAACTACTTCAACCGATCCATCAGGAAGGTTCTGCGCGTACCCGCCGAGTTTGAGTCGCTCCGCCTCGCGCATGACAAACCACCTGAACCCGACGCCCTGAACGCGCCCTCGGATAACCCAGCGGCGGAGGCTCAAACTGGCTTACGCCGGCGACGGAGGACGTAAATGGCCACCAGCATGAGACTGAGCGGCACCAGCACAATCATCGCCCACGTGACGTAGCGATGGATCTCTTCCGTACGCAGCACGCCCTCGTGCTGGCCCAGGAAGTAACCGATCCACGTCAGGATCGCGCACCACACGGCGGCGCCAACGGCGGTATACAGGATGAACTTGTGCAGCGGCATCCGATGGAGCCCGGCCGGAATGGAGATGAGGTGGCGGATCACCGGGAACAGCCGCCCGATCAGGGTGCTGATCTCCCCGTGCTCCATGAAGAACTTCTCCGAGCGGAGCAAGTTCTTTTCGCTCAGTAAGACGTACTTGCCGTAGCGCTGGATGAGCGGTCGGCCGATGAGCTGCGCGCCGTAGTAGTTGGCCAGCGCGCCGATCACGCTGCCCACGACACCGCAGACGAGGGCGACGGGAAAGCTCATCTGGCCCTTGGCTGCCCAATAGCCCGCTGGAGGCATCACCAGCTCGCTTGGCACCGGCAGGATCGACGATTCCATCGCCATCAACGCGATGATGCCGGGGTAGCCGAGGTCGAGCAGCGTCTTGAGCAGCCAGTCGATGAAACGTTCAAGCATCGAAGCCGTGCTCGCCCACCAGGGGGACAAAGCGGGCCTCACCGATCGGCGTCGCACGAGTCCCCTCGGCCGTCCGGCTCACGAGCGTGAGCGTCTGGGCGCCCTTCTTCCCCACCGGGATGATCATCCGGCCGCCCGGTGTGAGCTGCTCGACGAGCGGCTGGGGGATCTCGGGCCCGCCTGCGGCGACCAGGATGGCATGGTAGGGCGCGTAGGCGCTCCACCCCAGCGTTCCGTCGCCGACCAGCACGGAGACGTTCGTCACGCCCGCCGCGCGCAGCGCTGCCTGTGCGGACTCGGCGAGCGGGCGCATGCGTTCGATCGTGAAGACCTGGTCGGCCAACGCCGCGAGCAACGCCGTCTGATAGCCCGAGCCGGTGCCGATCTCCAGAACGCGCTCGCGTCCCTTGAGCCCGAGCGCCTCGAGGTAGCGGGCCTGGGTGAAGGGCTGCGAGATCGTCTGGCCGACGCCAATCGGGAGCGCGGCGTCCTCGTACGCGCGATGCCGCACCGCCTCGGGCACGAACAGATGGCGCGGGGTCGTGGCAAAGGCCCGCAGCACGGCGAGGTCACGGATGCCCTGCGCCCGGAGCTGCTCCACGAGCCGCGCGCGATATCCCCCATAGGTGTCGCGGCTCCCCGTCACTTGCCGAGATCCCAGTTCCTGACGACTTCGAGGAGTTTGTAGTTCGTGAGATCGACGTGCAGCGGCGTGACCGAGATGTATCCGTCCTTCACGGCCTGGAAGTCCGAATCGGCGCCACCCGACCAAGTCACGTGCCCTCCCCCGATCCAGTGGATCTCGCGGCCCCACGGGTCCTTCATTTTGGCCACCTCCTCGTGGAACACCCGGCTGCCAAGGTTGGTGGCCTTCACGCCTTTGACCTGGTCGCCCGGAATCGCCGGAAGATTGATGTTCAGCAGCGTCTCACCGGGGAAATTTTCGACGCGCACGATGCGCTCGATGATCCGTTGCAGCCCCTGGCGATGGCTCTCGAGGTGCTCGAGATCGAAGCTGCCGTACGACACCGCGATGCTGGGGATGCCGGCTGCAAGTCCCTCCATCGCCGCGGCGACGGTACCCGAGTACAGCACGTCCTCGCCCATGTTTGGGCCGTGGTTCACGCCGGAAATGACCCAGTTGGGGCCCTCCGGCATGAGCGTGCTGAGCGCGAGCAAGACGCAATCGGTCGGTGTCCCGTCGACCTGGAATGCCCCGTCAGATCGCCGATGCGCCCGCAGCGGCCGGTGCAGCGTCAGCGAGTGCGACGTGCCGCTCTGCTCGCGGTCCGGAGCGACGACGGTGACTTGGCCGACCGTAGAGCAGACGTCGGCGAGCAGCGCGATGCCGGGCGCGAGCACGCCATCGTCGTTCGAAACCAGAATCCGCAAACCGTCTGGTCCTGGTGTGGTCACGTCGCTCCTACAACGATTCGGCCGGCGTGACGCGCGAAAGCCCGAGCCATGCGCCAGGTATCGGTCCAAGACCGAAAGTGACTGCGCGGGCCGTAGATCGTCGGCACGTCGACGGAGGCCACCCGGTACCCGGCACGCAATGCGTCGAGCAGAAAGTTAGCCTCGTATTCGTAGCGATCGCCCGCGGGTTGGATGCGCTCGACGGCCGCTCGCGCGAATGCGCGGAATCCTGTCTGCGCGTCGTGCAGGCGCTGTCCGGCGATTCGTGACGCCAAGGTCGCCGAGAGCCAATTGGTGAAGCGGCGCGAGAGCGGCATCACCCCGTCACGCCTGCGGGCCCCCAGGACGAGGTCCGCACGTCCCTCGGCAAGAGGGGCCAGCAGGCGCGGGATTTCCTCGGGTGGATGCTGCCCGTCCGCGTCGAGCGTGACGATCACATCCACGCCATCGGCACAGGCCCGGGCAATGCCAGCACGCAGTGCTACGCCCTTGCCGCGATTCCGGGGATGCGTGACAACCGCGGCCCCCCTCACCCGTGCCGCGTCCCCCGTCCCATCGCTCGATCCGTCGTCAACCACGATCACCTGAGCCTCGGGGAGGGTCGCTCGCGCGCGCGTGACGACGTCACCGATCGTCGCGGTGGCCTGGAATGCGGGAATCACGACCGCTACCCGCAACCTAACTCCCTTCGAGGATGCCGAGCACCGATTTGAGCTCGGCGCGGAGCTCCTTGACGGTTTCGGTGGCCAGCGCGCGTCGCGCTTCGGGCTTGAGCTCGCCGGAGCGACGATACTGTTCGATCTTCTGGCGCGCGCCTTCGATCGTGTATTTCTCGGTGTACAGAAGGTGCTTGACGAGCATGATCAGCTCGATCTCGCGCCGCTGGTACACACGATTGCCCGATCGATTCTTGGCGGGATTCAAGAAGCGGAACTGACTCTCCCAGTAGCGCAGCACGTGCGG
>WNGG01008435.1_pt1 | contig 17426 bp, 14 predicted proteins | sample 5400661 | NCBI WGS metagenome assembly WNGG01 (sample SAMN13153372, study PRJNA577476) | soil metagenome | isolation source: 100 cm soil or saprolite under Garry oak tree replicate 1 | place: USA:California | collected 2016-06-15 | reverse complement strand
TCACCCAGGCGGAAGGATTTAGAAACCTCCACGTCAAAACTGTGTTGGTCACGGAAGCGCCGCCCAACGCGGATCTTGCCGGAGCAGAGCGGTGGGAAGAGTGCCAGGAGAGATTCCGCAATAATGGCGAGCCCGAGTTTGTGGCGCGCAGCCGGCAGAAGACGGCCTGCATTGTGTATTCATCGGGGACGGGCGGGCGTCCCAAGGGGTGCGTGCTCACCCACGAGAATTATCTCGAGCAATGCATTGCGCTCACGTCGCTCTATAAGTTTTGGCCGGGAGTGCGTTACCTGAGCATTCTGCCCACCAACCACGCCATTGATTTCATGGTCGGCTTCATCGGGCCATTCGTTTGCGGCGCCACCGTTGTTCACCTCCGCACGCTCCGTCCGGAATACGTGCGCGAGGCTTTTCCGCGATACAAGATCACTTACATGGCCCTGGTGCCAATGGTGCTGAAAAACCTGCAGCGAGGTTTGCAGGCGCGCTTCGCTGCGCAGCCAGCGCACAAGCGCTTCCTTTTGAATGGGCTGATCGCGCTCAATCGCATGCTCACGCGCAGCAGGCCGAATGCCAGTCTGAGCCGGCTTTTGCTGCCGCAAGTGCACAAGGCGTTTGGAGGCGAGTTGCGAACCCTATTCGTGGGCGGTGCATTTACCGAGCCGGCGGTGCTGCAATTTTTTTACGATCTGGGAATTCCGGTAGCCAACGGGTATGGCCTTACCGAAGCCGGCACCGTGATCACAGTGAACGACCTCCAACCCTTTCGAGCGGACACCGTCGGCAAGCCGCTGCCGGGCGTTGAGCTAAAGATCGTAGCGCCGGATGCGGATGGCATCGGCGAAGTCGCCGTCCGCAGCAAGACGGTAATGTCACATTATTTAGACGATCCGGAGCTGACCGCCGAAACCATTGTGGACGACTGGCTGACGACCGGCGATCTGGGACGGCTCGACCCCAGCGGGCACCTGCAACTCTTTGGCCGCAAAAAAAACATGATTGTCACCGCAGGCGGCAAGAATATTTATCCCGAGGACATCGAAAGCGTCTTTGAAGGCCTGCCGGTGAAAGAATTTTGCGTATTCGCCTTCAACTACCTATGGCCCCGGCGCGCCATGCCGGCCGCGAACGACGAAGCGCTAGTGATAGTTTTGCATATGGAAGCTCCCTGGAATGACAATGTGCGAAAACAGGTGGAGGAGCGTAACCGCCGCCTGCCGGACTACAAGCGCGTGCAGAGGTGCCTGCTTTGGGAAAACGATTTTCCGCGCACCGCCTCTCTGAAAATCAAACGCGGTGAATTAGCGCAGCAGATCCGTGAGAGCGCGCAGCCGGCGACGGTAGTCGCTCTTTAACTGCGCCCAAGACCGCCATTCCTGTTTCCACTTTGCGCCGATTCAGCTTAGGATACAGAAAACATCAGAGCCTTCCATTGGAAACTGTTTCGGAAAATCAGCAGAGAACGCCGCCTGAGATCCTCAAGCCTGCGAACCGGTCACCGCTGCTGCTGGCATTTTCTTTGCTGCTGACCGCCCTGGCCTATGTGGGGACGCTGCGCTTCCAATTCGTTTACGACGACTTGCCGCAGATTGTTCGCAACCCCTTCATCGTTTCCTGGCATTCCATTCCACGCTATTTCACCATGCATGTCTGGAGCCACATTTTTCCCAACCAGCCAGGAAACTACTATCGCCCGATTTTCATGTTGTGGCTGCTGCTGAACCACAGCTTGTTTGGGCTGCACCCGTGGGGTTGGCACGCTACCGCGGTCGCGCTGCACGTACTCACCACCTACCTGGTTTATCTGCTGGCGCGAGAGCTCGCGCAGGAGCGCACTGTTGCCGTAATTGCCAGCGCGATTTTCGGATTGCATCCGGCCCACATCGAGGCCGTCTCCTGGATTTCGGCGGTAACCGAACTTCTTTTCGCGGTCACTTACATTGCCGCTTTCCTTTGTTATCTGAAAGCTCGCGCACAAAAACCTGGCGCGCGCTGGTGGTTTGCGGGTTCGCTCGGTTTTTATGTTCTATCGCTGCTTTCCAAAGAAACCGCTGTCGTGTTTCCAGGAATTCTGCTGGGCTACGAATGGCTATTCCGAGATCTAGAGCAGCCGGCATTTAGAAATAAACGCCTTTTGCGCTCAATTCCTTTTATCGCGTTAACTGCGGTTTATCTGGGCGTGCGCGAAGCGGTTTTGAAAGTGTTGGCAGCGTCGCAAGGGCATTCGATCGCGGCCATGATTTTCACTGTCCCCTCGCTGGCCTGGTTGTACATCCGGCATCTGCTGTTCCCTGTGAGACTGAGCGCCTTCTATGATCTCGGACTGGTGCGCTCCCCCAGTCTGAGAAAGTTTGCTCTGCCGCTGCTGGGGGTGGCGCTCACGATTGCCCTTCTATGGCTGTGGGCGCGCCGATCGAGAGTGGTGGCCTTCTGCGCTCTTTGGCTCTTGCTGCCCATGTTGCCTCCGCTGGTAAGCATTGCCTATTTCCAGGAGGGCGACATGGCTCATGACCGCTATCTGTACGTCCCCTCGGTGGGCTTTGCGATCATAGCTGCCCTGGCGCTGCAGAAATTGCGCTGGGGAAAACCGGTCTTCGGAAGGCCCGCCTCGCAAGTTGCGGCCACTCTGGTCATCGTGTTGCTGCTAGGGGTGGCAACAGGAATGCAGCACGTTTACTGGTCGAGCAATCTGCTGCTCTATTCCCGCGGGGTGGAAATTGCTCCCCGCAATGTGCTGGCATGGAAGAAGCTGGGCACGGAGATGCTGGCGCGCGGGCAGCGCGACACCGCCATCGAGATGTATCAGCATTCCTTGCAGATTGACCCCAACATCTGGACCACGAATCTTGCGCTGGGGATTGCCAACTACGAGAGTGGGCATTGGCAGGAAGCGGAAGGATATCTGCTGCGCGCCATCCGCCTTGAACCTACTAATTCCAATCAATTTTTTTATTTGGGGCTGGTGCGCTTGAACCTGGGACGCTGGACTGAGGCGGAATCGGCGTTTCGGCGTGCCATTCAGCTCTGGCCGTCGGCGGCCGGCTTTCATTATGCGCTCGCGGCGGTGCTGGAGAAACAGGGACGACTGGCCGCGGCGCGGGAGGAATATAAAGCCGAACTGGGGATCGAACCGGGCAATGCGGAAGCGCGTCGCCAGCTTGCAGCGGTTGAAACCCGGCTGCGCCCGGAAAATAAAAAAGGCCGCTGAGAAGCTGCCTTTTCATGAGCGCAGATAGATTATCGCGGGCCGGGATTGCGAAATGCCTGCTGGCCCTGGGGAACCGTGCGCAGAACTCCGGCGCTGCTCTTGGCGCTGGTTCCAGTCCCCTTGGCTTGCGAAGACTCCACTTGGAAGTAGTAGACAGAGCCGGGTTGCAGATTATTTATCGTTACCCGGTGGACCCTCGGTCCCCACGTGGCTTCGGCCGTCTGATTCATGCTATCCGGAGTCACACCATAGTGGACGATGGAACTGGAGCGCGCGTTGGTTGACCAGGCAATAATGGCAGAGTTGGTGTCCTGGTATTCAATCACCGGCCCGCCAATGATCCGCACAGAACTGCCCTGGGCGAAATTTGCGGGCTCGGTCTTGAAGCTGGCATCCGCGCGATGATATCCGGTGGCGCTTTGGATCGAGTAATAATAGACGGTATCGGACTGCAGGCCAGCGATGTCAAGTTTGTGGAGGGTTCCGCCATAAGGCTTTTCCGCAACTGAAGTCATCTGCTGCGGAGTGGCGCCAAACATCACCTTGGTTTCCGCGTCTTTGTTGGTTGTCCACCAGAGCGTCACCTGGGTATCGGTGGGAGTTTGAATTACCGGGCCGGCAACCAGGATGATGTCGTCTGCACTGGCCGTAGCCTGGGCTGGTGTTGCGTTCTGAGCAATGACCGGACCGGCATTGGCGGCAGGGGCCTCGCCTGCGATAGTTTGGAATTGCTTCATGCTGCTAATGGCCGACGTGCCTGTGCCCTGGGCTTCAGCCGACTCCACTTTGAAATAGTAAGTCGTATTCGGCTGCAGGTTGCTGAGAGTGATGCGGTGGGTCATTCCTCCCCATGGTACTTGTTCAATCTTGTCCAGATTGTTGGGATCGGTGCCGTACTTGAGCTGAGTGCTCGCGCTTACGTTGGTGGACCAGGCAATTTGCGCCGAGTTGTTGTCCACGTGCTCGATCACTGGCCCATTGATGATTTGAACTTTCTGAGGAGCGCTTTGGCCGGCCGCCGCTGCCGGGGCGTTTTGGGCGACACACCACATAGAAAACCCAGCCAGCACGGTAAGTAAAAGAAATATTTTTCGCATTAACTGCATATCTCCCTGCGCGCTTTTCAGATAAAAATAAATGCTGAGCCGGCGCTAAAGACGCGCTAGCGTGCAGCTCTGAGCATAATTGATTTCGATGCCATTCTCCTGCATGAAGTAGCCAAAACTGACCGAGGGATGGATGTCTCCCAGTGATTCTGGCACGAACCGGGGTGAAAACTATCAATCCCGGTCTCTATGGCGGCTGCGTTGATGTAAACTCCGCTGCATGCGAGTACTGGGCATAGACTGCGGCAGCGAGTACACCGGATTTGGGGTGGTCGAGCAGGCTGAAACCGGCGGGTTGCGCTACCTGACCGCGGGGGCGATCCGGCTCTCCACCCGTCAGTCATTGCCCGCGCGGCTGGGCGTCATTTTCGAAGCTCTGCGGAAGATTATTGCGGAACAGCAGCCACAGACCGTCGCCATCGAAGACGTTTTCTATGCCTTAAACGTGAAATCGGCGCTAAAGTTGGGGCAGGTGCGCGGAGTGGCCATGCTGGCAGCCTCTTCCTGCGGCCTGGAAGTCGCGGAGTATGCCCCCTTAGCCATCAAGTCGGCGGTGGTGGGTTATGGCAGGGCAGAGAAGTCGCAGGTGCAGCAAATGGTGATGCGCTTGTTGCAACTTTCCGAGCCACCGCAACCAGCGGACGCGGCCGATGCACTGGCAATTGCCATATGCCACTTGCACACTTCGGCGACTCTCAAACGATATGGCGCCGCTGCGCGATGACGGTCACACAAGCTGCCGCTCCGCCGGAATTTTCATCTCAGTGATTGAGCCGGCGAGTTATGTATTTCGATCGCAAGCTGATCTTGGGCGCTCTCGTGGCGCTCTGTTTCTGCGCCCCGGGCCATGGGCAGAATCCCAATCTTGAGCCAGAGAAACCTGCCGCCACGGCTCCGCTTCCCACCATCACCTTTACCTTCGAGCTGCCGCAGGCCGAACCGGAGCATTTTTCCATCAGCGTGGAATCTGGCGGGCGGGCAGCGTATCAATCCACTCCTGCACCCACGACAGACTCGCCTCCTGGCGAGCCTTTTATGATGAAGTTTTATCTCTCCCGGCAGAGCAGCACTCGCATCTTCGAGCTGGCGAAAAGCGCGAACTACTTCCAGGGAGATTTTGCGTACACCAAAAGCCGCATCGCTAACCTGGGAGCCAAGACCCTGGCCTTCAGCGATGGCAGCCGCCACTTCGAAACCAGCTACAACTGGTCGGAGAATCCCGCGATCCGGGAGCTTACGCGACTTTTTCTGGGCATCTCTAATACGCTGGAGGCGGGACACCGCCTGGCATACTTGAAGCGCTTTGATCGGCTGGGACTGGATGCCGAATTGAAGCGCATGGAGGAGATGGCCAAAGACAACAAGCTGGAGGAGTTGCAGGCAATTGCTCCGGTGCTGCGCGAAATTTCCTCTGATCCCGCCATCATGAAGCTGGCGCGGGAGCGGGCGCAGCGGCTGCTGCAGCGCGCCAATGGCTCCTCAGCGGCCGGTTCGGGCGAGGCGCGATTGCCGCCAAGCCCCTGAGAAAGAGGCGGATGCAGACCGTGGGCGAGTAGCTGCATCTCTCAAGTAAAATCGGGCGTCTAATAAAAGTAAGACCGGGAGATATGCCAATGTCCAGGGCGAGCGTGAGTCGTGCTCTTCTCGCGCTGGCGATGTTTTGCGCAATCGCAATGACACCGCGAGCGCTGGCGGATTCGCAGACGCGCATCGTGCGGTTGAGCTACGCCAGCGGTGATGTCCAGATTGATCGCCGGACGGGCCAGGGATACGAGAAGGCAATTCTCAACATGCCTGTGATCCAGGGCACCTGCCTCTGGACCCGAGCTGATGGCCGCGCCGAAATCGAGTTCGAAGATGGCGCCACCATCCGGCTGGTCCCCGAAAGCCGCCTGGAATTCCAGGAGCTGGGACTGCTCTCCAACGGCGGAAAAACTACTACCGTCGAAGTGCAAGAGGGAACTATGTACTTCGACGTTCATCCCAAGAGCGAAGACAATTTCCGGCTGGCGCTGCCAGGGCGCGACATCACCCTGACGCATTCGGCGCGTTTCCGCATTGCCCTGGGACCGAGTGCGCTCGAGCTGGCGGTGTTTAAAGGAGAGGTCGATATTCAAGGTCCCACGCAAGTGGCGAAGATCAAAAAAGACGAGACCATAACCCTCGACCTTCAGGACCCGGCGCGTTACACCCTGGCAAAAGGCATACAGCAGATTTCAACCGACGACTGGAACCAAGAGCGCGAAGAGTATCGCCAGCAGTATGCTTCGGGGCAGTCGTATCGCAATGGATTGCCCTACAGCTATGGAGTTACCGATCTGAACTATTGGGGCAATTACTTCCACGTGCCGTCGCAAGGCTGGATGTGGCGTCCCAACTACGTGAGTAATTCTTGGAACCCATTCATTGATGGCGCCTGGAGCTGGTTTCCCGGCGGATACGTCTGGGTTTCGACTTATCCCTGGGGATGGCTGCCCTATCGTTATGGTTCGTGGTCCTTCATCAACGGCTATGGCTGGTGCTGGAGTCCTGGACCGAGAACAACCTGGACCTTCTGGAATCCAGTGCCGCGAATTCAGAATGCTCCGCGCACGATCATACCGCCGATACCACCCGCCGGACAGGGGACGGTTTTGGTGGGCAATGGCGGCGGCCTCTCCCCGGGCCGCACTGGCGGTGGTGGCCGTTTGTTTGAAGATGAAGATCTGTTGCATCGTCATGGGCGATTCGTGAACCAGGGCGGCGTAAGGGGCGGCGCTCCGGCTAATGCTGGAACCGGTGGAGCCGCAGTGATTACACCCGGCGGTGTGCCGGCGCCTCAGCCTCAAAACCGTCGGCCTACATTTGGCGATAGGGGTCGTGATCGCGAACCACGAGGCTTTGAAGGCAGACATATTTCGCCTCGAAGTTCGCCAGCTTCGCCTGCACCCGCGCCGGCTGTGCGCTCGACGATGCCATCTATTGGCGCCGGCGGAGGCGGTGGTGGACGCAGCGCGCCTGCCGCTTCTTCTGGGGGCCGCAGCGAACGCGGCGGCAAATCACCGCGCTAGTCGCAAATCTAAAGCTGCGTGACCGAAGCCCAGAGACGATTCTTTTCTTCGATAGACTCTCTCCAACCTATCCGCGATTGTCCGCTCACATCACCGCGATCCCGGCATAGCCGACCACCATATCGCGCTCTCCAGAAACATCTCCTGAAGTGGCGTACTTGATGAGCTCGGCGGAGCGCGCCCCCAGGCGCTTGGCTGCCGTCAGCATGGCCACGGTGGGACCAAAACCACACATGCTGATTTTTTCCCTGGTGACAACCTCAAACAAACCGCGAGGCTCCAGCGCCAGCACCTTCTGGATAGCTTTGTCGTCCTTGATGCGAGTGATCGCGTCAGGCTCATAGTGGTTCATGTCGCTGGAGGCGATGATCAGAATGGGCTCTGATTGAGAGGCAATCACTCGAGCCAACGCCTCTCCCAGGGCCGCCAGCATTTCGTAGCCCCCAACTCCGATAGCGATTGGAACAAAGTTGAATTCTGGCGCCAGGGCCTGGAGGAATGGCAGTTGCACTTCGAGTGCGTGTTCGGCAGCATGAGCGGCCGCGTCTTCCGACAAGTATGGAAAACGGTCCTTGAGTTCCTCTGCCAACTGCTGGTCAATTTCCGCTTCTCCCAAAGGAGTAAGCCAGGCGCCCTGGCTCATGATTGCCAAGGGTTCGCCCATGCCGGTGTGGTTCGGGCACAGAATCACAATTTTGCGCGGCAACTCCAGCCGCGAATAGACCGCGCCGGCGACATGCCCCGAGTAGATGTATCCGGCGTGGGGGACCACGCAGCCGATGGCCGCGATCTTCTTCTCCGGGATTTTCAGATATGAGCCCACGTTTTTGCGCAGGGCCTCGGGATCTCCCGGATAGAAACGGCCGGCGACGGCGGGATCTCTTAGGGGCGTGCCCATCAGCCCACCTCGGCCGAAAGCTTGCGAAAGATGGCAGCGGCTTTGACCAGCGGCAGCGCCTCGGCGCGTACATCTGGCCGCACTCCCGCGGCTGACAGAGCAGAGCGTATGGCAGCCTCGTCATAACGCGAGCGTAGGTTGTTCAACAAGGTCTTGCGTTTCTGGCCGAAGCTGAGCTTGAGGAAGGCAATAAACTGCTCCTCATCAATTCCCAGGCGAGCGATTTGCGGAGCAATTACCAGGCGCAGCACGGTGGAGTGCACCTTTGGCGGCGGACTGAATGCTCCCGGCGGCAAGGTAAATAACTTTTCCACCCGCGCGTAAAGCTGGGCAGTGGCTGAAAGCAGTCCGTAGTCGCGGCTTCCGGTCCTGGCCGCAATGCGCTCGGCCACTTCCCGCTGCACCATGATGACCACGCTTTCCAGCAGAGTGTGAAACGAAAACAGGCGCAGCAGGATGTCTGAAGTGATGTAGTAAGGAATGTTGCCGACCACCAGCGCTTTTTCCGCCGGCGCTCTCCTCAAGCGCCGCAGCGGGCCGGGGGCTGAGCCGAGCACCTCGCCAAGATCAATGGCCAGAATGTCGCCTTCAATGATCTCGACGTTAGCCGCCGCAGCGTATTTCATGCGCAATTGCGCGGTCATTACCCGATCCAGTTCGATAGCAATCAAGCGCTGGGCATGCGTTGCCAACAGCGACGTGAGCGCCCCGCGCCCGGGGCCGATTTCCAGAACCGTTCTGTGAGATAGATCACCTAACGCGCCGACAATGCGCGCCGCGGCGCCACCATCGGCGAGAAAGTTCTGTCCTAGTTTCGGCCGTTTACGCCGCGACGACTTGCTTCGCCCCGTCACCGCGGCATTGACCCTGCTTGCTGGCGCCATTAGACTTTCATTTTTCCAAACTGCAACCGCTATCCCGCCATTTCGCGCGGCGCAAAATGAGGGACCCGGTGCGGTGCTCACCGCAGGAGGTTCTCCCCTATGCATATCACGCTCGCAGCATCAGAGGGCGTGCCCTTTTCCAAGACCGGAGGACTGGCCGATGTTGTGGGCGCACTGCCCCGCGCCCTGGCGGCTCTCGGCCACCAAGTTTCAGTCTATCTGCCACGCTACCGGCAAACCAAGCTGCCGCAGGCCAGAACCGTGATCCGCAGCCTGACCATTCCCTTCGACGATGAGTACCGCTTCTGTTCCATCCTCGATGGCGGCTCACAATCCGGAGTGCAATTCTATTTTATTGAGTATCCGCCATTCTTCGATCGGGAGGCGCTCTATGGAACTCCGGCTGGCGATTATCCTGACAACGCCGAACGCTTCACGCTCTTCTCCCGCGCCGTGCTGGAGAGCTCAAAAATTCTAGGCGTTCCGGACGTGTTTCATTGTCATGATTGGCAGTCGGCGCTTATCCCCGTATTGTTGCGCACCGTGTACGGAGAGGATCCTGCGTTTGAGTCGGTGCCCTGCGTTTTCACCATCCACAACATGGGATACCAAGGCCTGTTTCCGCCCGATGTTCTGCCGCTGCTGATGTTGCCTTGGGACCTGTTCACCATCTCCAAGATGGAATTCTACGGCAACCTGAATTTTCTTAAAGGTGCGCTGGTGTATTCGGATTTTATTACCACGGTGAGCAAGAAATACAGCCAGGAAATTCAGAGTTCGGAGTACGGCTTCGGCCTGGAAGGCGTACTGCGCGGGCGTTCCGCCACGGTCACCGGAATCCTGAACGGGGTGGATTACAACGAGTGGAGCCCGGAGACCGACAAATTCGCGGTGGCGCGCTATTCGCCGCAGGATTTAAGTGGAAAGCAAAAATGCAAGCAGGATCTGCTGCGGGAATTTGCAATTGTAAATGCCGATCCTGGCCTACCGGTCATCGGAATTGTCTCCCGCTTCGCTGCCCAGAAAGGCTTCGACCTGATTTCCCAAATTGCCGATCAGTTGGCCAAGGAACAGATGATCGTGGTCGCTCTCGGCGCCGGCGATAAGGAGTACGAAGATCTTTTCCGCCGCCTCAACAAACAGTTTCCCCAGAAGTTCGCCGTGAAAATCGCCTACGACAACGCCATCGCGCACAAAATCGAGGCGGGGGCGGATATGTTTCTGATGCCCTCGCGCTACGAACCTTGCGGGTTGAATCAGATTTACAGCCTGAAATATGGCACGGTGCCCGTCGTCCGTGCCACCGGCGGACTCGACGACACCATCGAACCCTGGGACCCGCGCACCGGCAAGGGCACCGGCTTCAAGTTCAGCGAGTACAGTGGAGAGGCGCTGCTGGCGACCATCAAGATCGCGCTGCAAGCCTACAAGGACCAGAGCGGTTGGCAGACTCTCACGCGCAATGGCATGGCAAAAGATTTTTCCTGGAGTGCTTCAGCCAAAGAGTACGTGCGAATCTTTGAGCGGGTGCGCCAAGCACGATCTGCGACCGCGGCTTAGAACGGCCCACTCATTTTCAGCTTCTGCCGGGCAAACCAGAAGAAAACCGGTATGCCTGCCAGAATCACCAGCGATCCGATGGCCGAATTCCTCAAGTTTTCAGTGAAGGTGTAATAGAGCAAAATCGCCGATGCCGCGATAAACAGGGCGGGCACGACTGGGTATCCCCAGGTTTTGTACGGGCGCGTGGCATTAGGCTCGCGGCGGCGGAAGATGAACACCGTGCTGGCCGCCAGCATGTAGAAGAGCCATTCTGCGAAAATGGCCAGCGAGAACAACTGCCGGAAGGTCCCGGCAAATAACAGCAGCAAAATTGAGAGCACAGCTTGAACGATGATGGCCATGGAAGGGGTGCGGAAGCGCGGGTGCACTTCGGCCAGGGCATTGAAGAAATATCCATCGCGCGCCACAGCGAAGGGAATGCGGGCGCCGCTCATGACCGTGCCGTTGAGCGTGACCAGCATGGAAAGCGCCATGCCGGCGGAGACCAGCGCCGCTCTGAAGACGCCGGCGATGAGCGCAGTGGGTATGCTGCGCTCCGGCTCGTGGATTTCACCGGAGACCATATTCAGGTCATTCCAGCCGTCATAGGCCCAAAGTGCCGCCACCAGTGCGATCATAAATCCGGCCAGCCCGCCTTTGGCGCCGGCGTAAGTGGTCGCAAAATTACTCCACGTGCCCTGAGCGTAAGTGAATCCTATGATCACAATTGCCATAATCATTGCGACCTTGAGAACGGTAAATACCAGTTGAAAATCCCCAGCCCTGCGGACGCCGATGTAGTTCAATGCGGAAATCAGCAGGGTAGCTGCAATGGCCAGAAGCTGGCCGTAGCTGATGGGGATAGGCCAAGCGAAGGCGGTGTGCGGCAGAAATGAGAGCGGCTGGAAAGTGCCCAGGATGCGCACCAAGCCTATGGTCACAGTGGCAATCGACGCGGGCTTCGCAATCAGGAACCAGGCCCAGGCGTATAGAAAACCGGCGAGCGGGCCGTAAGCGTCGCGGACGTAAACATACTCGCCGCCTGCCTGCGGTTTCATCGCGCCCAGTTCGGCATAGGTAAGCGCCCCAAAAAAAGAGAGCACGCCACCCACAATCCACGCCAGATAAACGAGCCTCGCCGAGCCCACGGCCTGCATCATCTCTGCGGGGACCAGAAAAACTCCGCTGCCAATGATGGTGCCCACCACGATCGCCCCGGCGTGACTCACCCCCAGCGCGCGAACCAGTCCGGTGTCTGCATTGCTCGGTTTTTTTGCGGGAGCCTCAGCCATGGGAATGGTTTTTCTCGCCAAACATAAAGCTGGTCACATAACCGATGCCGAATGTGATCAACGTTCCAATGGTGACGTACCAGGTCCAGGGGATTGTGGTGGCCAGCCAAATATACAAATTGGCGGCGAAACCGCAGGCCATGCCAACCATAGCGCCCCGTTCATTGGCGCGGCGGGTCAGAACACCAAGCAGGAACACCCCCAGCAAAGCGCCGTACGCGACCGATGCAATTGAGAGCCCCACCTCCACTACGCGGCCGCCGCGACGGGAAAGAATCGCCAACCCAAAAAGCACGACTCCCCACAGAATGGTGGAAAGCCGCGATGCAGCCAGGCGCGTCCGCTCACTGGCGCCGGGATTGCGTCGCAGATAAAAATCAACAATTGAGCTGGAGGAGAGCGAGTTCAGAGCGGCACTCAAATTCGACATGGCCGCCGCCAGAATGGCGGCAATCAGCAGTCCGGAGATGCCATGAGGCATGTGGGTGACGATAAAGGTGGGAAAAATCCTGTCTGACCTGCCAAAGGGCGCCGCCGGCGGCGAGAGGCGATAGTAAACAAACAGCAGTACACCCACCAGGAGGAACAATGCAAATTGAAACAGAATCGCGGCGCCGCTGCTGAGCAGCGCCGTCTTTGACTGGCGCTCATTTCTTGCGGCAAGCAGCCGCTGCACCATGAGCTGATCGGTGCCGTGGCTGGCGGTTGTTAAAAAGGTGCCGCCGATGATCCCCGCCCAAAAGGTATAGGTAACTTTAAAGCTGGGAGAAAAATCGAATATCTGCAGCTTGCCGGCGCTGCTGGCAATGCCATGAATGGCGCTCCATCCGCCGGGAACCAGGTGCAGCAAGGTGAAGAAACCTACCAAGGTTCCGCCGATATAGATGCCCATCTGCACCACGTCGGTCCAAATCACCGCCGTCATCCCGCCTTCAAAGGTATAGATCAGGGTAAGCAGGGTTACGATGCCGATGGAGATTAAGTCGCGGCCGAGTTCGCTGAAGCGCACGAGATATTGCGAAATCGCAATGCCCACTACGATGGATACCGCGAAGACGCGCACTCCTTCGGCGGCGGCGCGCGTAATCAGAAACAGGCTGGCAGTGAGCGAGCGCAATTTGTGCCCGAAGCGCCGTTCCATGAGCTGGTAAGCCGTGAACAGTTCCCCGCGAAAATATTGCGGAATGAAGATGAGGCTGATCACGACCCGCGCCAGCAGATATCCAAAGACCACTTGCAGGAAGCCAAGGTTAGTGTCATAGGCGAGTCCGGGAATGCTGATGATGGTGAGCGTGCTGGTCTCGGCAGCGACGATGGAAAGAGCTATGGCCCACCAAGGGATGTTGCGGTCAGCCAGGAAGTAGTCGCGCAGCGATCGTTGTGTCTTGCGAAAACGCAGGCCGAAGGCGGTGATTCCAGCCAGATATACCGCGATGATTATCAGATCCGCCCGATTCAGGACGCTTGCAGAAATCTTCTTCCTCCTTTTTCAGCGCAATGTCGAAATTCGACTTACCAAAGTTAATGGGCAGCAGAATGGCGGTCAACCGTATATAAGTACAGGGTAGTAGCCGAAAATAGCCCGGCATAAAAGCGCCCCCATGCCGCAGGCTTGTTTGCGGGCCTACCAACCAGACTTGATGCTCGAAGCGCTCACAATCGTCATTCCCGTGTATAACGAAGCGGAGAATTTCCCCGCCCTTTGGCAGGAACTCAGCTTCAAGATCAAATCCGATTTTCAGGCGATTGTTGTTTACGATTCCGAAGAAGACAACACCATTCCCGTGGTGTTGAGCATCCTCAAGGGAAACGAAAAGCGCCTGAGGTTGATAAAGAACAACGTGCGCAAGGGGGTGGTCGGAGCGCTTCTCACCGGCATCGCTCAGGTGCAGCGCGGTCCGGTGCTGGTAGTGATGGCGGATCTGTCTGACGATCTTGGGCGAGTGGATGAAATGTTACAACGCTATCATTCTGGGGTTGATATTGTGGCAGGCAGCCGCTACATGGCGGGCGGTCGTTATCTCGGCGGCCGTTTTCTGAAACGGGTCCTCTCGCGCTGGGCGGGACTCTCGCTTTTCTGGTTGCGACATTTACCCACCCATGATGCCCCCAACGCATTTAAGATTTACGACCGAGAAATGCTTTCTGGCTTGAATATTGCCAGCCGGAATGGATTTGAGATCAATCTGGAAATTACCGTAAAAGCTTTTCTGGCGGGATATCGCATTACCGAAGTCCCGGTGACTTACCGGGACCGGACCGCGGGAGAATCGCACTTCAAATTATGGGCTTGGCTGCCAGCATACTTGAAGTGGTATTTATATGCGTTTCGCCCCAGACACGAGCGCCGAGCGCGGTTCCTGAGACAATCGGCCTGACTTTCGAGCGAACGGAGATCAATGAAAAATAATGTCGTAATTGTTGGAGGCGGTGGCCATGTTGGATTGCCGCTGGGACTGGTTTTAGCCGATAAAGGATTGAACGTGACCTTGCTGGAGGTAGATCAACGAAAGGTTTCGTTGATCCTGAATGGCCAGATGCCCTTTCAAGAGATGGGCGCCGAGGCAATTCTGCAGCGCGTGGTAAAAAAACATCTTTATGCGACCGTGGACGCGAATTGTCTGATTGATGCCAACGTTGTTATATGCGTGATTGGCACTCCGGTCGACAAGCATCTGAACCCAACCATCAAGGAGCTCTATAAAACTATTGATGGATTGACTTCGCGGATGCAGCAGAACGCGCTGCTGGTGCTCCGCAGCACTGTGTATCCCGGGCTCACGCAGTTGGTATATCAGCGGATTTTGTCGGGCAAGAAAAAGATCCATCTGGCATTCTGCCCCGAGCGCATCGCAGAAGGGAAAGCCTTAGAGGAACTGGTTGAGCTTCCGCAAATTGTTGCTGGATGTGAGCCCGAGGCAGAGCGGCTAGCGGCAGAATTTTTTCTGCAAATTGCCCCCGCCGTAATCCGATTGTCTCCCCTGGAAGCGGAGCTTGCCAAGTTGTTCAGCAACAGTTGGCGCTACCTTAATTTCGCAGTTTCCAATCAGTTCTACATGATTGCTCAAAGCTGTGGCGTCGATTTTTATAGAATTCACGAAGCCATCACCCGTGATTACCCGCGAATGCAGAGCTTTGCGCGCGCTGGCTTCGCCGCCGGGCCATGTCTGTTGAAAGATACGCTTCAGCTTTCCGCGTTCTCCAAAAACAATTTCTTCATGGGGCACGCGGCTATGTTGATCAACGAGGGATTGCCGGAAGCCATCCTGGAACAATTACGGCAGTCGCATGCGGTAAACCGTCGTGTGGCCATTCTGGGGATGGCTTTCAAGGGAGATTCGGATGACGCGCGCGACAGCCTCTCTTACAAACTGAAAAACTTGTTGGAGTTGTATGCCACCGAGGTCCTTTGCACGGATCCGTACGTTTCCGATTCCTCTCTAGTGCCTCTTGAGGAAGCGATCCACAAAGCTGAAGTCATCATTCTGGGAGCTCCCCACTCCTTGTACCGCAATCTCAGTTTTGACCGGAAAAAAACGGTCATTGACGTTTGGGGACTGTGGCGCCGCACCGGGGCAGATGTGGAGTCCCAGGAAGCAACTATGCTGCAGATGAGGACTGGAGGGTAGCCTCTTTGAGGATCCTGGTCACGGGTGCGGCCGGCTTCATATGTGGATACTTTGTTGAAGCAGCTCTCTCCGCCGGGCACAACGTTGTTGGTCTGGACAATTTCAGTAAGTATGGCCGGGTGGAAAAGTCTTACGACTCCCATCCCAATTACCTGTTTGTCGAAGGCGACGCCAAAGACAGCGAACTGCTGAAATCCCTGCTGCAGGACTGCGATCATTTCGTGGCTGCCGCCGCCATGATCGGCGGCATCAGCTACTTTCACGAGTTTGCGTATGACTTGCTCGCCGAGAACGAGAGAATTACGGCGGCTGCATTTGACGCCGCCATACATGCCTATCAGCAAGGAAAGCTGCAGAAAATAACCGTCCTATCTTCGAGCATGGTCTATGAGAATGCCGCCGAGTTTCCCACCCCCGAGGGAACCGAGCGCCGTTGCCCCCCGCCGAGCTCCACCTATGGATTTCAAAAACTTGCCAGCGAGTACTTCGCACAAGGTGCTTGGGAGCAATACCGGTTGCCCTACACCATTGTGCGTCCATTTAATTGTGTTGGCATCGGAGAAAGGCGCGCCTTGCGCGATAGTGATATTGCCAGCGGCAACGTAAAACTAGCAATGTCCCACGTAGTCCCAGACCTTGTGCAGAAAGTCCTGAAGGGACAGGATCCCTTGCACCTGCTGGGGGAGGGCAGTCAGGTGCGTCACTACACTTATGGAGGCGACCTAGCCGAGGGAATCCTGCTCTGCGTGGAACACCCCGCCGCCAGGAACAATGACTTCAACCTCTCCACACCCATTGCAACTACCGTGCTGGAATTGGCGGAAAAGATTTGGCACAAGATTCACGGAGCCTTCAAGCCATTCCGCTATGTGAGCGACGAACCCTACCCGTTTGACGTTCAGATGCGTTCCCCTGACACCACTAAGGCGGCGAGATTATTAGGATTTCATGCGACCACAACTCTGGATGATGTTCTGGACGAGGTAATCCCTTGGATACGGGAACAGATACTGGTAGGTAAATTTTGAACTCTTCTCAACAGCTCAGGCAAGAAGTGGATCGTATCTACAAAAACCGCTTCTCTGGCGAGGAGCGAACCCGCCTGGACGTATGGAGAGTGCTTAGCGGGAAATATTTCCAACAGTGGGTAAAGGCAACCGATACGGTGCTGGACCTCGGCGCCGGATATTGTGAATTTATAAATCTTATCCAAGCTGGCAAAAAGTATGCTCTGGATCTAAATCCAGCGACCGCGCAGCACGCAGCGCCAGAAGTCGAAGTCATCTCCGATGACATCAGCGCCGATTGGAGCCTACGAGATCAATCTGTGGACGTGGTTTTCACCAGCAACTTTTTTGAGCATCTCTCCACCAAGAAAGCACTCGCACGCTGTTTGGCAGAAGCATGGCGAGTACTGCGTCCTGGGGGCCTTCTGCTCAGCATGGGGCCCAATATCCGTTATTGTTACGACATATACTGGGATTTCTTTGATCACCATTTGCCATTAAGTGACAAAAGCCTGAAAGAAGGTTTGGAGTTGACGGGCTTCAGCGTCGAAAAAGTGGTCCCACGATTTCTGCCTTACACCATGAAGAGCCGGATGCCGGTGCACCCGCTGCTGGTGCGGCTCTATCTCACCCTTCCCGTTTTATGGCCGATATTTGGAAAACAGTTTTTAATTATCGCCCGTAAAAAAACCGTACTGGCCTGATTTGAACCGAGTCCCCTTCCGATATCCGGCGAATCGTCATCTACTTTCTTCCCAAGACCAGGACGGTAAAAGAACCCGGAACAACGCTCGGCCGCGGCCGCGGCTG
>WNGG01007873.1_pt1 | contig 17427 bp, 12 predicted proteins | sample 5400661 | NCBI WGS metagenome assembly WNGG01 (sample SAMN13153372, study PRJNA577476) | soil metagenome | isolation source: 100 cm soil or saprolite under Garry oak tree replicate 1 | place: USA:California | collected 2016-06-15 | reverse complement strand
ACTCCGTCGGAGTGCGTTAGCTCCTTAATCTCTACCCAACTTCTTCACAACGTTGTCGCTTAATCGGTCGGGCAAACCAGGACGTCTACTGATGTGGCAAGTGTCACAGTAGCGTACTAACGGTGCCTTGATCGCATTCAGCTTTTCGACCTGCTCGATGGGCTTGTGGCATTCGGAGCACAGACGGTCGGGCGCGGTAGGCAGCGGAAAATCACTCTTCTTCTTTGGGCGAATGTCGATGTCGTGATCGTCGTGCCTGAAGGCCTTGACTGTCCTGAATAAGCTTTGGGCCCGTGGCATCTCGGAAAGATGAAGCTCGTGACAAACCCTGCAGTCTCGCTCATAAGGAAAGGTTTCCGCTGACACCTTCCGTGGCTCCGGCGGAACGCCGCCGTGACAGACAAAACAAGTCGCGTGGGCCGCCTCGGTTTTTATGTCTTTTGCCTCCGTCTTCGCCTTCTTGATCTGTTCGTGACAATCGGTGCAACGCGGGCTCTCGCCTGCTCTGAACTGAGAGCCGTAGGCCGGATTGCTGACGGGTACAATGCGCAGATCGGGCGGCAAAGCCATGCGATGGGCCTTGTGCGAAAATGCGTCGTCGAAGTCGCTGATCTGAGGACGCGGGAAAACGCCGGCGCGGAGCGCCTTGTCGGCTCTCGAGATTCGCCTCGCCTCGTGACACACGCCGCAGAAGCGACTCGGCTGGCCGAACGCAGCTTTGAAGAACTCGGCAGCGAAGTTGTGACATCTGATGCACGCTGCGTGCGGGAAGTCCTTGGCCATCGGCTGGTCGGTGTTCTTTGGTTTCTCCTTTGCGGCAAGATGACAGTCGGCACATTGAACTTTTATGTGTTCTTTTTGATCGTGAGGGAAACTTCCATGCCCGGTTCTGTCTTTCGTTTGCGCGACGCAGGTCTCGTTGGCACGTAACCGCGTTAGTCCGAAACAAACACCGCCGGCTACTAACATACATCCCAGCACAATCAAGAATTGAAAATTGAAAACTGAAAACCGAAAACTGAGAATTTGCGTAGGCTTCCCAGCTCGAGCAATTTTCAATTTGCAATTTTCATTTTTCACTTTTCAATTCCTCTTTAAGACTTTGGGCTGTGGCATTCATTGCAAGCCACCGGCGCCTTGTCGCACTTAGTCACGCCTTTTTCGTTCGACGAACGATGACAACCGATGCACAAATCGTGAAAGGCTCGCTTGGACCACTCTTCGTCGCCTTCGTTGTTTCTTGCGTTTCTCGGATCTCCTTCGCCTCCGTGACATGCAGTGCATCTCACAAGGATCGGAACGCCGCTAGAATCGGTTCGCTTGTGATGACATCCAATGCACTCCGCGCCCTTTTGAGCTTGATGAGCAAACTGGCTGTTGGGATGCAGATAAGCTTCGTGATGCCGGTGCCTGAACAACACCACGCCGAGCGTTCCTTTTGCATCGAGCTTGATGACGCGCGCGTTCGCGTCGTCAGACTTGATTCGATCGCAATCAGTCTGATCCGTAGACGCGCGTGCCAGCATCGCCGCTGGGATCGCGATCGATAACAGTATCAGAACGGTTAGCTTGAGTCTCATTTATTGCCGGGCGCTCCGTAGAAGCTGCGAATATCGGGGTTTTCTTTTATGTTGCCGTCCTTAATTTCAGGAACAGTGAACAGCTTCCCATCGATAATGTACATTCGCAGCATCTCGGTGAAATTCAACGGTCGTGCGCCTCTTCTCCCGAACACCGCCAACTGATTGCCGCTCTCATCGACCGCACGGTCGCGATCCAACCCTTTCGATATTGCGAGCGCCGGACCTTTCGTATGCTTGGTCGCGATCAGCTCGGGATTAGGCCTCGGGCTGAACCCGTAATTGCCCGGCACCGATTCAGGCGAAGTTAGTTGCACCACGCGCAGTCCGTTGTCACCGTCCGCAAGGTAAGCAAACAGGCTCACGTTGGTCATCCCGACTTTCACGTCTCGCGCGTCGTTTATCACGCCGTTCGCGTTGAAAACTCGATCGATGCGCGGATGCTCGGGCTGTTCGATGTCGAGGATCACGAGCCCTTGCTTGCCCGCTGCAACATAAGCGTTTGTGCGTACGAGGTAGATGTTATTCGCTTCAGCGAGCGGAACCGCCGCGCCTTCGACAGCTCTCGCGTGATCAGGATCCGTCACGTCGATGACCTTCACGCCCTCGCTGTCACAGACGAATGCGTAGCGAAATTGAATCTGGACCGCGTGAGGCTTTTTCAACGCGGGCGCTCCGATTTCGCCGACAACGTGAGGCTCAAACGGATTGTTAATATCAACGATCACAAGCCCACGGTCACATGTGATGTACGCGTGAGTCCCGGCGATCGTGATGTTGTTCGCGCCGTTCAGAACACCGCTCGGGTTCCACGTCAGCGCCCGCTTCAGGAAGTTATTGCTCGGGTTGCCGTCCAACAACGTCGCCGCGTTCACCAGAATCAAGCCCTCATACTTGTCCGTCACGTACAGGAACGCGTAAAGCGGATGAATCGGCTGCTTATCGTCGCGGTTGACAGCCTCTTCATTTTCGGCCCGATGGATTCGCAACTTCTTAGGATAGATGCTGTCGGGCAACGAAGCAGTCGGATCAACCGCGAGCGTCGACGGAGACGCTACCGCTGTGGCGTACTTTGTCTTGACGTAGAATCGCTGACCCATCGGCGAGATCGGCGCGGTAGTCATTCGCTCAGAGAACGCCTTCTGATCGATGTTGGCTACATCATAGACTCGAAGCCCGCCCTTACCCGTCGCCGCGTAGAGATACTCGCCTCGAAGCTGCAGACTTAGAACCTGAGTCTCCTGTTTGCTAAACGGTATGAGACCGCGCGAGATGTCATTGCCCGGGTGCTCGTAAGACTCCTCCAACTGATTGTGCCTCTCCTTGTGTTTCTTATACTCGTCGGGAAAAGCAAGCTTGTGAAGGTTGCTGCCGATCACCGCTTGCGGTTCGTCTCGTTCGGTGACAACAGTGGCTTCAAAGCCATCTTTGCCCAGGGCCGTGTAAACATAGCGATACATGAAATTGTAGAACTGCGTTCCCTGCATAAGAGTCATAGCCATCCAGGCGTTGTTGTTGCCCGCCGCGGAGAGATGACAATCATCGCAGCTCTTGGTTTCTTTCGTACGCACCGAATGCGGAAAGTGCGAGCTGAACGCTTGTCCGCTGTAACCTTCTTCCGAGACGGTCTGCTGCTGAGAGTAAACCCACTCGCGATTCTGATTCTGCGAGCTGACAAGCACAGCGCAAGCTGATCGCACAGGCGCATATCTTCGGCCAGTGACAGTGCCGTCGCGGCCCAGCAAGAAGACGTCGTCACGCAGCGTTTGAAAATTGTAAGAGGTCCAGTTACGCAGCTCTTGCTCGCCTTCGTTGTGAAGCATCGAGCGTTCCTGATTGGCTTTCATCTTCAGGTGACAGCCGTAACAGCTCGGCGTCCAGGATAGATGGCACGTGTAACAGGTCATGCTGCTGTTCGCGTGAGCCAGGCGAGTCTCGTCATCGGGAACGTTTCCCCAGGCGCGATTGTCTTTGCGAATAGTCTTCGCAAGCGCGGCTTTCTCGTTGTAGTCGGGGCTTCCTTGGGTGACCGTATCCTTCACTTGTTTGACTCGCCAGACAATCGGCTTACCGTCTTTGTCTTTCGAGACAGCCGCGCGCTGAAACAGATTGCCGTCCTTGTCTTTGAAGAACCGATCCTTGCCCGAAGCCAGTTCTCGATACCTGAGCATCTGATTGCCGCCTGCGGCCGCCGACGTTCGCGCGTCTTTAGAAGTCGGATCGGCGCGCTTGGAGATCGTGCCGTGACAGTCAACGCAGTCGATCTCGATCGCGTTGCGCACCTCGCCGTAGAGCTTGCCGTTGCCGTGATTGTCTTGCTTGAAGTGACAATCGACGCAGTGCATGCCTTTTTCGAGGTGAATGTCTTTCAGATGAACGGGCAAGCCTTTGGACGCAGGGTCGTCAGTAGTTCCTTCGACCGCTCGCTTGAGCTTGTCGGCTGTGACGTCCGGCACGACATTGCCATCCGAATCCAGAAAGTTGCCTTTGCGATCATGCTTGAACACATCGCGAAAGACCCAGCCGTGTCCGGTGAAGTCTGCAAACTGAGTACGCTTGAGCTTGGGATTGATCTCGTCGGTGAGCGAGCGGAGAAACTCGACGCTGCGCCACTTGCCCCGAAGCGCTGACTCTTCAGGATTGCGCATCAGTATAGCCTGCTCTTCCGCTGCTGTCGGTTTCTCGAATCCCTTCTCGCCGGGCTTCGGATACATGTGTTCGCCGTCGGTCTCCAGGTCCCACCAGGTCGTGCCGTAGTAGCTCATCAACACCAGAGTGCCCGGGTGCATGTGACAGACAACGCACTGGCTCGACGGAATCGCTCGGGTGAATTGATGCTTGATCGGATGACCAGGCTCTTTCGCGTTTCTCGCTTCTCGCAAAGCAGCATCATCAGTCTGAGTCGTGCCGTCGTGCCCGAACTGCGCGTAAGGCCCTGAGTGAAACGCGTCGCGATCATTCGCATAAACAACGTGACACGCGGTGCAGCCGCTGGAGCGATAATCGCCCGGCTGGTCGTTCGTGCCGAGGAACGACAGCATTGGATCGAGCAAGCGAGTCTTCTGCAAACCAAGAAACACTGGATCGGTGCGAAGCAGCGTCCCCAGTCCGCGCGGGCTCAGAAGATTCTGCGTCGGTTTGCCCGGGGACTCTTCAGGGTTGGGCAACCCGACTTCCGCTGCTTTGCGCCCGCCTCGCTCGAACGTGCGCAAGATGTTGCCCATGTGAGTGATCTCCCACCTGGGCAACGGATCAAGGTACGGCAGCACGCCTTTCTTTTCAGTTTCTTCTTTGGTTGGCTGCGGAACCGTAATCAGACGCTGAGGCGTGCCGTCCGCAGCGTAGCTTTCGCCCCAACGATAATTCTTGAGCGGGAACGAACCGTTGTTGTAAAGCGCCGCGCCCCACAACATCGCGCCGGTCGTCATCATGCTGTGCCCGACATTGTAAGTCTCGCGAGTGTGACAGTCTGACGTGCCGCAACTCAAGCCCGCGACGCGAAGGTCGCCGGGATTCACAAAGCGAATGAACTCCGCACTCTCTTTATTCAGCAATGCGGCTGATCGTTGCGGATTGGCGGAAGTTTTCCAGAGTTCAGTCAAGCGCGGTTGGACGTGAGCCTTTCGCTCGGCGTCCTTGTATTCGGTCGAACCTTTCTGAGCACCCGTTGGCAGCCTGACTTCAGCGTGCCCGCCGTGGCAATCTATGCACCCAAGGTTAACTTTGCCGTTGTGCATGTCTTCGATTCCTTGATGGCAATCCATGCATCCTAGGCTTCGGCATCGCGCTTCAGAGGCGGTCATACCCCAGAGATTGGTTCTCGCGGCGGTGGGATCACAGGGAGCGGAGGATTGAGACGCGGTTGCAGCGCCTTCATCGGCCCGGGCGGTTTCGTTAAGGCCTGGCAAACGATGCGCTCCGCCGAAACTCGGACCAATCCCCTCGTAGGCGACAACTACAAAGGAGCACAAGCCAACAAACACAGCAACCAATGTCAACTTGGCGATGATTTTGCTCGAGGCCGTTGTAGAACGCTCACATTCTTCACCCCGGAGGGGTGGTATGTTTGTAGACACCGCCGGCACCGTCCCTCTCACCCCGTAGGGGGTGATATGTTTACGCTACATCAATTTCTGACTCTTGTTGCGAATTATTCCGGTTATGTACTTCTGGATCTCCTCTTTGTGTTTCGGTGCAATCAAGCTCTGTCTCCACTCGACTGCGAATATCACCTGTAGGTAGATTTGCGTAAACGTATTAGCCACGACTACATTTCACTCCTGACGGAGTAAGACACCCGCTAGTCCCGTCATTCTACAAACATTCAATCCCTACGGGATTGTTTCTTGACGCCGTCGGTCTTCCAGCGTTGCGTCAATACACAAACTTCAACTTCACAAACGCCGAATACAAAATCTTCGATCTCGCTCCGCACATGCCCGTGTTGCAATTCGAGCTGTAGATGTCCCTGAACCCCGTGCCGGGAATCAGCGACGAGAAGCCCGCCGAGACAATCCAATTCTCGCTCAGGAATGGTCGATACAGAACCCCTACGCCATAGTCGACCCCTATGGGCTTGCGAATGTTCGGTTGAAACAACAGCTCCGACAGAGGCTCGGTGTGATGGAAGTGCGAGTAGTTCAGATTCAAGATCGTTCGAAGCTTCTGCGTCATCTCTGCTTCGGCCCCGACGTTGTAAACGAATATGCCGGGATTAACGAAGTTGGATTGTCCTTGCGTCTTGCTGCTGCGCAAATCCGGCAAAAGGCTTCCCGGTGTAGTCAGTAACACTGCGGTATTTGTAAGCGGAATTCCCTGACTATTCCAGAAGCTGAAAGCGCCTCCCGCGAATTCCTGGTGGTCCTGAATCGAGTCGAACCCTCGCGCGGTTCCGTCGAATGGTTTCTTGTCTCCCGAAGCCCAAAAGAACGATCCTTTGAACCGAAGCCAATCGCGATCCAGCGAAAGCTCGGCCGCGGCCATCTGCGCATTGATGTCAACTTTTCGACCCGCGATGGGATTATGCGAGTCGCGACCAAGCGCTTGGTAAAACGCGTGAGAGATGTTCCACCGGCCCATATGCCCGTCGCCAATCCAGCCAAGATAATAAGCTTTGATACCGTGCGGTTTGACGTCGCCGATTAGGGCGGGCCGAACCAGAAAATCATTCTCGTCGAACTGCCGGCTTGGACGATCGTCGTTGTAATGAAAACTGAACTCAGTGGTGTAGCCGTGGAACTTGGTGTCCTGACGAAAGAGGTTCGCGATAAAAACGGTTTGATTGCGGAAGTGAGGCGTGTTCAGATCGCTGTTCGTGTCTTTCTCAAGCATGTAAAAGTACGCAGCGTTGTACTGCCAGCGGTTGTTAGCATAGTTGCCGAACACCCTCAATCCGAGATTTGTGTCGTCGAAAATGAATCCTCGAAAGTCGCTGATGAACGGTTGTATGCCTGCTCTCACAGATGTCGTATCGAAGTACGGGCTCTTGCGATCACCGGCTTGGCCGCCTCGCAAGAAAGGAAGCACGCGGGTCGTGTCACCCAACCTCACTTCACCAAACGCCTCTTGCAACGACACATAGCCGTCGGTCCGCGTGTTGCCGCGTCGAAAGTCTGTGTTGACGATCCCGTTTTCCTGAGTGTGCAGATAGTTTATGTTGAAATTCGGCGTGATGTGAATTCGCCAGTCGATCGGCTTGAAAGACGTATCGCCGTGAAACAACTCGAGTGAGAGCGAGAAGTTCTGTCGAAAGAAGAACTGACCTCCCCTGCCAAAAAACTCCTCGCTGTCGGGCCGTTGAGCAGCTACGTTGCTCGGCACTGGTATGCGCTTGGCGTTCACCAACGACTCGCTCTCGGCAGTGAGCACGAAGAAATTGTGTTGGCCGAATAACGGATAATCCCCCTTCAACACGTTCTGACGATAAGGGTTATATATCTCACCTTTCTGATAGCGCGGATCATCGGGAAAACCGATTCGCCAGCGATCAGCTCGCGGCATTGCATCGGCCGACTCTTGCTTCGGATTGCCGATCCGTGAAGCACCCGCGTATCCGGTTGGCGGATCGACAGGGGTTGCAAACGGCGGAACTCTTATCAGCGGAGGCTCTGGTTCGATGATTGGCGCGGGCTCCTCGGCGGAAGAGGGTGGCATCATCTCCGTCTTCGCTACAAATGCGCCTTCACGGTCGTGGCAATCTGCGCACTTGAGCGGGATCTTATCATCAGTGCGATACAATCCCTTTGACGCAAGATCCGATTTGGCCATGTGACAACCGACGCACAGCCGGTGATAGGCCTCGCGGTTACTAAGCTCATAGCCTTCTCGGTCGTAGAAGTTGCGTGAGTCTCCTTCGGCGCGATGGCAAGCCGAGCACTTCTGAAACTGCTTGATGTCGGTGACGTCCGTTATGTCGGGCCCGGACGCGTCGGTTGTGTCTCTGCGATGGTGACAAACCACGCAGCTTAACCCGCCAGTAGGTTTGTTGAGAAAAGGTGGATTGAAATCTGCCGTTCGGATCAGACTCTCGTGCGGGGTGTGATGAAACAAAACCAGTCCTCGCTTACCTTCTATGTCCAATCCGAGAACCGGTCTGCCCTCTTGGATCGTTGCCGCGTCGGAAGCGACCGACTTCAGCGGTACCGCGACAAACCATGCCAGCGCCGCAGAATAAAGAATGATGACGAAAAACCTCAGTCGCATCCTACTCCTGTAGCGTTGACTTCAGCGCTTCAGCAACCCGCATAACGGATTGATAAAAGACTTCGGACTACGATGCTGCAATGAGGAACGACCGTCGAGCTCTCTTGCTCGCAATTAACGTCGATCGCGAATACGGGCGGCAAAATATCATCGCGACTTACCAAAGTCAAGAACAGCACTTCCAGGACTCGCTGCGCGAACCGAGCTGTGCTTGCATGCGATTCAGGCATCGGCTAAACTTGCCGCCGAATTTCGCAAACTTACGAGTCAGACGCATTCGGAGGCTCGAAACCAGCGCGCCTCCACGCGGGCTGCCGAAGCGCGTTGACCGAGATGACAAGTCGAACAACAATCACGAAAAGAAAGCGACTGTTGGTAGGCGCGACCCTTGTGATTGGCTCCGCCCTATTGTGCTTCAGCAGCCACTCGCTCGCCTGGTTTGGCCAATCTTCGCTGACGCCTGTCATCAATCCGCAGGCTTGTTCTTACGATGCAACGACCGGCCGGTTGACAATCAAGGGCGAGAACTTCCTGCGCGGAGCCATAGTGACGCTCAAGGCGCCCGCAGGTCAAATCAGCATCGGCAGTGTCAAGGTAAAGAGCGCTGGGAAGATCTTTGTGAACGGCGTCGCCGAAGCGGACATCAACTCGGGCATCGACGTAACCGTTATCAATCCGGATGGGAGCGCTTCCCAGGAGATTCATCTGAACCTGAGCGGCGCCGACGACGGCAAGCTGACTGAGGCCGACGTTAAGACGATAATCGCGCAAGCGGTCGCCCAGGCAGAGGCAAGCGGTTTTAAAGCGACAATCGCCGTGGTCGATAAGGAAGGCAACATACTCGGCATCTTCAGAATGACCGGCGCCCGCAACGACATTACGATAGGCGCCGGCACGCGATGCGCCGCGAGCAATAGCCTTAACAACCCAATTTGCGGGCTCGAAGGCTTGCGACTGGCAGCGCTGCCCGCCACGGGAGTCCCGATCACTGACGGCGCGACCGTCGCCGCTATTTCAAAAGCAATCACCGGCGCGTTCCTCAGCAGTCAAGGCCACAGCTTCACCACGCGTACTGCAAGCTTCATCGTTCAGCAGCATTTTCCTCCCGGCGTGAATTTCCAGGCGGGAGGCCCGCTGTTCGGCGTTCAGTTTTCGCAGCTCCTGATTTGCAGCGACGTCAACTCGCGCTCTCCGCTGGGGCTCGCTGCCGATCCGGGTGGAATAGCGCTGTACAAGAATGGAATCGAAGTCGGCGGCGTAGGTGTGGAGGGTGACGGCGCTTACACGCTCGATCCAGACCCGTCGGACAACGATCAGCCGGTCGAGGAGCTTGTCGCACGAGCCGCGACCCGCGGATTTGAAACGCCTCCCGAGATACAGGGCGACAAGATAATCGTCAACGGCATCAGGTTTCCGTTCGTGAACACGCCGATGCCGTCGGCAATTCAAACAGCGCCGTTCGATCAATTGCGCGGTCAGGTTGTGGTGATTGCAGGGTTGGCTCCTGGAATAAGAGCCGCTCAACCGACAAAGTTCAGCGTGGTCACGATCGATCCTTCAGTGCCTGCAGGGAGAGTTGATAGCCGGTTCTTTCCTTTCAAAGCCGGTTCGGTGTTGAGCGCGGGTGAAGTGCGACAAATGATCCTCCAAGCAGCGCACCAAGCGTTCATAACTCGCGCTGCCATCCGCCAGCCTGAAAACAGCGCTGCCGAAGTGAACATAACGGTCTGCGACGTAGACGGCGCGATTCTTGGTATCTTCAGCACAATCGACGCTCCAATTTTTGGCTTTGACGTATCTGCCCAAAAAGCACGCACGGCGGCCTTCTTCAGCAACTCGGTGGCAGCTGCGAAGCTTCGACAAGCAGGGTTTGGCAAATACGTCGACGCGGGCGCGGCAGATGGCATTAAGTTGGACGGCTCAGTAGCCTTCACCGATCGCGCAAACGGATTCCTGAGCCGGCCCTTCTTCCCAGATGGAATTGACGGAAGCGAGAACGGGCCTTTCTCAAAGCCGATTGCCGAGTGGAGCCCGTTCAACGACGGATTGCAGCTCGATCTCTTGCTCGCGGCAATCGGGAGGTTAGCGAACAGCGGTACCTTCAGCCCGGGCAATTGCACGGGGATTCCTAATCTCGCCAACGGGATTCAAATTTTTCCAGGCAGCGTCCCACTCTACAAGAACGGCAAGCTGGCGGGAGCGATAGGCATAAGCGGCGACGGAGTCGATCAAGATGATCTGATCGCTGCAATGGGAAGCGCGGGGTTCGAAGCGCCTGTTGAAATCCGCTCTGATCGAGTTTTCGTTCGCGGCGTGAGATTGCCCTTCGTTAAGTTTCCGAGGCATCCCAATCGATAAAACAAATACGAACTACTAAAGCCGCTCATTCCCAAGACTCTTGAGGCCTTGAAATCCGTTCAGCCAGGCAGTTCAGTCCAGATCACATCGGCGTGAGTACCACGCGTGAAATTTTAAGTTCTTTCCGACGACCTGGGGCTTACTGGCCGACTATCTGATCCTTCAATCCGCCGAGCGCAGTTAGAAGCTCGTTCTTCTCCGTAGCGCCAACCTTGTTCTTGTCGAGCGCGTTCACAAGGTCTTCAACCAACGCATTGAAATCCGCCTCAGTGATATTCATACCCTTGTGGGCAGCCCGCATGTTTTTGCCCTTGTACTTGCAAGGTCCGCCGGCAGCCTGGCAAATCTGGTCCTCCAGATTGTCCTCGAACTTCTCGAGCCGTTTCTTGTCTTTAACCGTATCCGCGAAGTAATGGTTAATTCGATTGTCGGCTCCGACGTTCGCGATGAAGTCGTTGACGACTTTCTCGATTCCTTTTTTGCCTCCCAGCCGGTGATACAGCGACTTGGGCTTGTCATCCTTAGTGTTCCCTTGAGCCGAGGTGACTCCAATACTCAGTCCGAGGGTGAATACCGCGGCGATCGCAACCATCATCAAATTCCTGCGCATAAAACTCTCCTCCTTAGAATATCGGCTGGGTCTTAGTCTCTCACAAACAGTCCGGGCGACAAAACGCGATGCGTCACTGTCACGAAGAAACGCGAGGCTGAAACAGGAAGAAATCGTGCACCGCGCGAGCGATTTCGGCTATCGCTCGCTCTCGCGCGGTCCCTTCCTTTTCCGATGACTTAACGAACACGGCAATTGCAACGTGCCCGGCGTTGTCCGGAAGCGTAATGATACCGACATCGTTTGTAGTACCGCCGATGGTCCCGGTCTTGTGCGCGATATTTGTGCCCTGCGGTAGCAGCCCTCTGAGCCTTGCCTCGCCCGTCCTGCACCGGTGCATTATATCTAACAAAAGGTCCGCGCTCTCGGGCTTCAGCAAGTCCTTCCGGTAGATTTTTTCCAGCAGCGCCGCCATCGCCTCGGGCGTCGACGTGTCGCGCGGATCGGCGTCGAATCTTTTCGCCGCTGCCTTTTGCTCCTCGGGCTTGACGGAGGCAAACGCAGCACGAAACGTCGCAGGCTTCCAGGCCGAGCGCGCGCATCCGAGCAGTTACCGCCTCGGCGCCGCCAGCCGTGCGAAGCAGAACGTCGGTAGCGCTGTTGTCGCTGATCAGCAGCATCAACTCCATCAGATTTCGCACCGACACCGCCAGCCCACCTTTGTTAAACAAATCACTGAGCGTTCCGCTGCCTGGATGGAGATCGCTCTGTTTGATCTCTATCATCTGATCGAGCTTCACTTCACCCTTGTCGATTCGAGTCAGGAGCTGCACTGCGATCGGAACCTTGAATGAGCTCGCCATCGGGAAGCGCTCGGTTCCGTTCATCGACACTTGACGACCTGTTTCGAGATGAATGGTCAGCGGCGATTGAGAAAAAACCGGCGCCTGCAGCCCTAACGCCATCAACATCAGGAAGGCTGAAGCCAAGCGGCGCTTTTGAAGTGAAAAGCTTTTCATCGAGGGTCCTTTCCCGCCGAATTCCAGACGCAAAGCATATCAGACAACGGCACTTGCTTGACAAGCCGAGGCGCGGATTCCATATTTCACAAAAATCTTTATGAGGTCTTGTATGTGGCTTTCAGCTTCGTTACATCGCTTGAAGAAGCGCAATCGCGCGGCGTCTCTGTCGTGCGTTTTGCTGGCGCTCGTTTGCACGCTGCCCGCCGAGCCCTCGGCAGCACCGCCTGAGTACGACATCGTCTTGTTAAACGGCAGGGTCATAGACCCGGAATCGAACCTGGACGGCATTCGCAACGTCGGCATAAGCAACGGCACGATTCAAGCCATCAGCGAAAAAGCCCTGCGAGGCCGAATCACGATTCTTGGGACGGGTCTTGTGGTGGCACCTGGCTTCATCGATCTTCACTCGCACGGTCAGGACCAGGAGAACTACCGCTACAAGGCGATGGACGGAGTGACGACCGCGCTGGAGCTGGAAGTTGGAACCGGCGACGTCGACCGCTGGTACTCGGAGCGCGACGGCAAGGCGCTGATAAACTTCGGCGTCAGCGTCGGCCACATTCCTGTTCGCATCGTCCTGATGCACGATCCCGGGACGCTTCTCCCGAGCGGTGATGCGGCTCACAAGGTTGCGTCCGATTCCGAGATCGCGCAGATGAGATCGCAAATCGATCGGGGACTGAAACGCGGCGCGCTCGGCGTCGGCTTCGGTATCAATTACACCGAGGCTGCTTCGCGGTGGGAGATTCTAGAAATGTTTCGCGAGGCAGCAAAACACGGCGCGACTTCCTTCATTCACATGCGCTATGCGGGGGTTAAAGAACCCGGAGCCGTCGCGGCACTCGAAGAAGTCCTGTCCGCTGCGGCCATTACCGGCGCGTCGGTTCACGTAGTTCACATTACCAGCACCGGGCTGCGCGCGACTCCACACTTGCTGCGGATGATCGACGAAGCTGCGTCACGCGGACTGGACGTGACGACCGAGTGCTATCCTTACACCGCGACTCAGACTGCCATCGAGTCTGCGATTTACGATGAGGGATGGCGAGAGCAACTCGGCATCGACTACAAAGATCTGCAATGGGTTGCAACAGGCGAGCGGCTGACCGCCGAAAGCTTTGCGCGCTACAGAAAAACTGGTGGAATGGTCATCGGACATTCGATTCCCGAAGATATCGCGCGGACCGCGGTGGCGAGCAAGCTGACGATGATCGCAAGCGACGGAATGCTGCAAAACGGAAAGGGCCATCCGCGCGGCTCCGGCACGTACGCTCGCGTGCTCGGCCGCTACGTTCGCGAGCAGAAGGCGCGGAGTTTGATGGATGCGCTGCGAAAGATGACCATCATGCCTGCTCGACGACTTGAGCGGCTTGCGCCGATGTTCAGGAAGAAAGGTCGAATTCGAGTTGGCGCGGATGCTGACATCACAATATTCGATCCAGCGCGAGTCATCGACAAGTCTACCTACGAAGAGCCCTCAAAGTATTCAGAAGGAATCAAACACGTCCTCGTCAATGGCGTCCTTGTTGTGAAGGATGGTCAACTTCAGGCCGGCGTTGTTCCAGGTCGACCAGCGCGCGCGCCGATCGTGAAATAGATCCTGAACGGAGAAAGAACATTGCCGAAAAGCAGAAAGAGAAAGACCAGAAGAAGCGGCGGGTCGTCGCGTAGCACTTATTCATCAAAGCGGCGATCGAGTCCACGAACACAGACGGTCGCGGTAATAGCGATCGCGGCGCTCGCAGTGGCCGGCGTGCTCTTCGCAGGCCTGTTCATCTTGCGCGGAGGCGGAAGCTCGGGCGGCGAAGTGACCACCGCATCCGGGCTGAAGTATGTTGATGAAGTTGTTGGCACAGGAGAGAGCCCGAAGCCAGGTCAGAACATCACAGTGAATTACATCGGGACCCTCGTGAACGGAACCAAGTTTGATAGCTCCTACGATTCGGGCAAACCGCTTAGTTTTCGGATTGGCACGGGCCGCGTAATTCAAGGATGGGACGAAGGCCTAATGTCGATGAAGGTTGGCGGAAAGAGAAGGTTAATCGTTCCGCCTCAGCTCGGTTATGGGAGCGAAGGGCGCCCAGGTATTCCGCCTAACTCTACGCTAATTTTTGAAGTTGAGCTTTTAGGAGTTCAGTAACACCTGACCGCTGCTTGCTCTTGTGAGATAATCGCAATTTCCTGGTAAAACATTCGAAAGCGAGTGCTAATGAGAATCAAACTCTTGACTGTCATATTTGTCATCGCCGCTGCTGTGGCTGTCGCGGCACAGAACAACAAAACACCGCTCAACTGGACGGACACCACGCGAGACGTCTTTATCGACAACGAGCTTGATCGATCAGCTCAGGTATTGAATTGTGACTCGCCGCAGCGGCTCGCTCTTATTTCAGAGAAGCTCGGCGCTGCCATTGTGCTCGATATTACTCAACATACCGTGAGTACGATCGCGAAGGACGCGTTTAAGCCTGGCGCGGACCGAACGTCAGCCACCTCTGATTCAAGCACGGAGATGAAACCTGTCGGAAAATTCACTCGCATCGACGGACCGATCTACTTCTTCGTAGTCGACGCAAAGCCTGTGCTCATTCGAGCGCATCCGGGCGCTACCGGCGAGCTGACTATGGAAAAGCTTTGGGAGACTGTTCCTGTTTGGCGCTCGGTGATGAAGAACTACGAGCCCGATGCGAAAGCAGTCGATGCCATCAAAGCAAATGATAAAGACACGACCGTGACGCTTGCGTTCGGCACGTGGTGTCCGGACAGCAAGAACTACGTGCCGCGTTTGATCAAAGCTCTGCGCGCTGCGGCCAACGACAAGATTCAAATCAAATTGATCGGCATAGACAATCAGTTTCACGAGCCGGTTGCGGTTGTTCAGCCGCGCCGCATCACTAACGTTCCGACGGTGATCGTCGAACGCGGCGGTCACGAGATAGGCCGTATCGTTGAGACGCCGGCTTCGAAGACGATGGAAGAAGACCTCGCGTCGATACTTGCTGGGAAGCAACTCACGCACAGCGGGCGATGGGACCGCGCAGGTAAGCTTGCCAGCGGCACTTACTCGTATCGCGACAAGAGCGGCAAACAAATCGGCAGCGAAGAATGGGAGCTGTTCAGCACCGCCGAAGGCGGCTACCTTGTTCATAGTCGCATATCGAGCGGCGGCCTGACAACGGAAGTGTTTCATCGAGTGGACGCCAACCAGCGGCCCTCGTTTGCGGAAGTCACAAAACTCGAAGGCGACGACCGCACTCGGACTCGCTTCACCATCGATTCGAACACGATGACCGCCCGCACACGCGGGAGCGTGTCGGGCGTGATAGCGCAAACACTCGAAGTGCCGCCGCAATTCTTTCTTTCGTCTCCGGCGATCGCCGCTCAGGGATTCATGCAGTCGGTTGCCGGCGATCGCTATCAGATTTCGAGCTATCTCACTCCGCAAGACCTCGACAAACCGTCAGGAACTCTTGCTGCAATGAGCTGCGAAGCTCGGGGAGAAGAAACCATTCGCGTTCCCGCCGGAGAATTCCACGCCCGACACGTGACGAGAAAGACGGACAAAGAGACTTCCAAATGGTGGCTTCACGCGAGTCTGGGAATCCCTGTGCGAGCGTCGGTTGGGAATACCGAATATGTCTTGACTTCTTTGCAACTGACGCCGAGTAAGTGAGAAGTTGGATTGCGCGGGAGACAGTTGGATCGAAATCAGCGCCGCAAGAAGTCTTAGGGTGCATCAAAATCGTCAGGGACTTGAAATTCACCCGCACATAGTCCAAAGGGCCGCATTTTCTCAGAATCAGCGGCAATCGGTTTGATCTCCGCCATACGCTTTCCAGCTTGGGTAATGATGATCGTCTCGCCCGCTTCAACCCGCTGGAGAAAGGCAGGCAAATCACGTTTTATTTCATCAATGCTAACCTGAGTCATACGGCAATTATCAACAAATGAGAATGCGAAATCAATGCGATGCTCTGCTGAATCATTACCGGTGAGCATCTAACGGTTGGGCTGACCGGACGCGCGAACGGCACTCAACCAAACCCATAAAAGCAATCATCGAAGAGGGGCCAGCCAGGAAATACGTTTGCACTCGCCCAAAGTTTAGCGAAAAAAGAACTAATGCTGACACGCTCAAATGTCATAATTTCCTGCCTGACCCCTCTCTGGTCCTCTGAATAAATCGGCGGGTTATCCGGCCTAGCAGGAGGGTGTTTAGCGGTGTCTATTCTGTCTGCCGAAGGCGTACTTTTCTTGTTGGGCTTTTCGAATGTCTGGCCGGCCACCAAGTAGGAGACTGTGGGGTTTAATTGTCTGTCTGCTTCTATAAGTTAGGACAGCAAGAAATGACGTAAGGAAAATCAAGAAGAATAGAATAAGGAATCTCACCAGGATGATGCGATCGTCTCGGTCACGATGTTCAAGCCTAATATCTAGAGACGTATTAATATTGTTGGCTCTCTCTAGAGAAGCCGCATACCGTAGGTGGAAAGCCTCCACAGCTTCCTTGTACTTATACATGTACCCCCCAATCTGCTTTACCACTTCTGCCAGGTCGGAAACGTTGAGATCAATCACCGACTGATAGTACTTCTCGTAATATGCAATCATCTTGTCAATGTCCCTCAAATCTTCTTCATAGCCCTTAAAGAAGTCCACAAATTCAGGAAGTTGGAAGGTCGAAGTCTTGACTGCGGCGATTGCCGAAGCGAGAGAACTCCGTGCCTCCTTTGCTTTGGTTAAGGCGATTTTAAGCTGTGGAATACGAATGAGGTACTGGGACTTGTCAGTAGGATTGGGCAGCTTTTCGACTCCCGACGAAACCTCGGTAGTGTACTGAGTAAACTTTTCAAATGATTCGAGAAAGGTTTGAAGTTTATTCAAGGTGTCAGTGTATCTGTGAACATCCTGCATTCCCTCGGTGGCCTTGAGTTCTTTCTCTCTCAGGTCCTCTGAAGGGTCCTCAGAAAGACCTTTTGTGAAATTAATGGCGTAGTAACCGGTGGCGAGAAATACGGAAGTGGTTACCACGAGGAGCTTCTTGCTCCACACGGCAATCAAGAACGACTCTATTCGTGCCGCGAGCCGGACAAGGCGCTGTTTCTTGGAACGTTCACCCCGCCCAAAAGGGAGGAATCTCATAAACGACCCACCTAGCGCGGAACATTATGACAGCGAAGATTAATTGATGTTCGGTGGGTTAATATCTTCCTCG
>WNGG01003613.1_pt1 | contig 17432 bp, 17 predicted proteins | sample 5400661 | NCBI WGS metagenome assembly WNGG01 (sample SAMN13153372, study PRJNA577476) | soil metagenome | isolation source: 100 cm soil or saprolite under Garry oak tree replicate 1 | place: USA:California | collected 2016-06-15 | reverse complement strand
TACGTGGGTCCGAGAAGGACCCGGCGAGGCTGGCAGGCTGAAAGTCCTTGTCGAACACATCGATGGTGCCAGCATGGAAATTGGCGGCGTAGAGAAAGTTGCCGGAGGCAGTGCTGCCGATGGCCAGCCCTTTGTAGACCGCGCCGGAGGCTGAGTTATCGACGACGAGGATGGCAGTGGTAGAAGGGAGGGCAGGGACGGAGGGGTTCCAGCCGGAGACCGTGCCGTCTTCGGTGGCAAAAATGAAGAAGCTTTTGCCGGAGGCTGCGCCGCTGGTTACGACGAAGTCAGACGTAGGGTTAAAGACCTGGCCCGTGGGCGTGCTGCCTGCGGGCGGCGGGATGGTGACCACCAGCGGTATAGGCTGGAATGGCGGCGAGGGCGGGACGAAAGGCTGCCCGGTGCCATCATAGAGGGTGGTGACGCCAGTCCCGTTGTCAGAAACCCAGAAGGGGCTGGTGGAGCTCCTGGACATCCCCCAGGGGTTGACCAGGTTTGGGTCGGTGTGGGCAGCAAGCCCCGGGAGGTCGGATACAAGATTGGTCTGCTGGTAGAATGACTTCTTCCTCTTGGCGCTGGCAGGGGATACAAAAGACAGCACCAAGGCCATCGTCAGCAGGCTTGCAAGGACGAGCACGTTCCCACGGGGACGGTGATGCGGTGTGGTCATACTTCTTCCTCCTTTCTTCTCAGTGGGTGCAGAAACCCCGGATGTAGGCAATAAGGTCGGCGATCTCTTTGTCGTCTAAGGTATTGCTCCACCGCGGCATATCCTTACCCAGGTGACGGGCGGACCCGCCCTCTTGGATCTCCGTTACCAACTCCTGGTCGCTGATCGCTTGCATCCAGGCGCAGTCAGTGAAGTCCCTAGGCTTGGTCGCCAATAGGGCGCCAGCGGGCCCGTCTCCTTTCCCGCTCTTCCCGTGACAGCGGGTGCAGAACAGCACGTAGAGCTCCTTGCCGGCCGCCGCATCACCGGTGGCTAAGGCCCCTGACGCCAGGCCAAGGATCACAATACCCACTGCTGCTATCCCTCCCAGGATCCCTCTCATCCCCTAATCTCCCCTCTGACTGACTCTGCACCTATCTTTGCCTCAGTGGGATGACCGCAGGTACACGCGCATGGCCTCGGCATCCTTGGCCGGCAAGTTGGCCCGCACCCGCATATGCAGCAGCAACGTATCCCACTCCAGGCGGGTGAACTCGCTCCCGGAACGCGCATTGTGACAGAGCCCACAGTACTCGCCCCAGAGCTTTGCGCCCCTGAGGAAGAGTTGCGTTTCCGTCGGCCCGCTCTCCTCGGCCACCGCCGTGCTAAGGGCCAAGGCGAGCGCAAGCACAAGTGCACCGACTCCAGCCCACCTGCGTTTTCCCTCTCCCATGGCTCTTGCCTCCTCGCCTCAGAACCCCAACGCAATTTGGGTGAGCAGGGCATTGCGGTCCCCCACCTTCGCTGGCAGGTCTCGATCATACTCCAGCTTCCACACCACCGACGGGGAAATCCAATAGTCCAGCCCCAAAGCCACTAGACGAGGCTTGCGCAGGAAGCCCTCTTCCAGCGCGTCCGGCGTGAGGGCATTCTGGTTCTGACCCGAGTACCGCACAATGAACTCCGTGTGATTGAGGTAGGGCACCGGCACTGCCTGCAGCAGATAGGAGGCTTGGACGTACCAGCCCTCCCGCTTATCGTCCGGCAGGCCAGTCGGCATGGCGCGCTGTGTAGACAGGTATTCGCCACGCAGCGCCACGGGGCCGTTCTGGTAGACGGAATCAATTCCCCATGAGGTAAACCACCGCTTGCTCTGCTCCCCCCATTGGCCGTCAAAGGTTGAGGCTCCCAGGCGCAAGCGCCCCAGCCCGGCGTCGTAGGGCAACAGCTCAAAGCCGAGCCGGGCGCCATAGCCTTTGGCACGGTTCTGGTCGGTATTGTTCGTCTCGAAGAACGCCCCTCGCAGGTCAGAGGCAAAGCGCGGCCCGTTCGTCACATAAAGCGAGTACTCCGCCCGGGTCCCCTCGCCGTAGCCAAGCGGGATCGCGCCGCGCAACTGTACACCGAGCTCGGAGAAAGGCAGCAGTCCCCCTTCATCTCCCTCCCGGAACGGTAAGGGCCGGCTGACCAGCTTATTGATCCAGGCCTGGTGCTGGCGCTCGATGAACTCGCCAAAGGGCAGGAGAAATTTCCCTGCCACTACCGTCATGTAATCGTTCAACAGGTAGTCCACCTGGGCATACTCAAGATCAACGCTGGTCTCGGTATCCTCCAGCTTCAGCTCCAGGTCGCCCTCGAACAGTAGTCGATCGCTGAGGCGGTAGAGGAAAATGGGCTCGAGGGCCGCGCTGAAGGTATTGGTGTTGGCGCGCTCTTGCCACTCGAAGGTGCTAAACCCATACCCCACGATGCTCAAGCGGTGTTCCCCGGCGAAGCGGTCGATGGATTGGTCGAAGGTCGACTGGCTCAGGACCTGCTTGGTAAGCTTCTCCTCAAGTTCCTTGCTTTGCTGATCGCTTTTCGCTTCCACGCTCCCGAGTTGGCGTTCGAGCCGCTCGATGCGTTGCCGATCCTGCTCCATCTGCCTGCGATCCTGCTCCATCTGCGCCTTCAGCGCCTCCAACTCCCGGCGCAACTCCGGCTCGGCTCCCGCTACCGCAGGAGAGACGCCCACGACACCCACAGTCAGGAGCAGCAGGGACACGCCCAGCGCAACGCCGTACCGCCCAGCGCCCTGTGCATACCTGCCGTCACTGGTGCCGCCCATCACTGTCCTCCTTTGATCTCTTAGAGGCGAGCAATTCTCGTACCGGTAGGCAAGGAAGAAAAAACGTCGCCCTCGCTCCGAAAAACACTACGGAGACGAGTGCAGACCTTTTTTGCAGACAAATTTTGCGGGCTACTGTTTTTTTTGCGGGGTTGTGAGCGGTCTTCGTGTCCCCGCTGGGTTGGTCGTCGCGGCGGTTCAGGAGAGGCTGTACTTTTTTACTTTGTACCACAGCGTCCGCTCACTGATATCCAGCAGACGGGCAGCTTTGGCTTTGTTGCCTGCGGCCTGTTCCAGCGCTTGGGCAATGAGCGTCTTCTCCAGGTTTTCCACCGCTGGGATCAAAGAGAGCGGCTGGAAAGGAGGGGCTGACACCAGGGGAGACGCAAGTTCGACAGTGGAGACGATTTCCCGAGGCAAGTGCTGCACCTCGATCTGCTCTCCCCGGCTGAGCACCAGCGCACGTTCGATCACGTTTTCCAGTTCCCGCACATTGCCGGGCCAGCCGTAACTCTGTAGTCGCGCGAGTGCTGCGATAGAGAGGGTCGGGCGTTCCCGCCCCAGTCTGGTCGCATGTTTCCCAATAAAGTGGTCGGCAAGCAGGGCCACATCCTCCAGACGGTCGCGCAGGGGTGGCAGGGTGATAGTGAAGACATTGAGACGGTAGAAGAGATCTTCGCGCAGCGTCCCCTGCTGTATGGCGCGGCGGACATCCTGGTTGGTGGCGGCAATGACGCGGATATCGATCGCTACACTCCGGTTGCTCCCGAGGCGCTCGATCACGTTTTCTTGCAAGACCCGCAACAGTTTTGCCTGCAAGGACGAGCGCAGCTCGGTCACCTCGTCCAAAAAAATGGTCCCGCCATCCGCCATCGCAAATTTGCCCACCCGCTCGCTGTAGGCCCCGGTAAACGCGCCTTTGGTATGGCCAAACAGTTCGCTTTCGAGGAGGTCGGCCGGAATGGCCGCGCAGTTAATCGGCACAAATAAGGCCCCTCGTCGGGGGGATGCCCGGTGAATAGCCCGGGCCGCCAGTTCTTTGCCCGTCCCGCTCTCCCCGGTGATCAGCACACTGGTGTGAGTGGGGGCCACCTGGCAGATCAACTCGTATTGCTGGCGCATGGCCGCGCTCCGCCCGATAAACTCGCCCCAGCCCTTTTCCACCTCCGCGCGCAAGAACTGATTCTCTCGCTGGACTCGCTCCAGCGCCAAGGCTCTGGTGACCACGACTTCCACGGCCTCGACGTCGAACGGCCGGAGAATATAATCGTACGCGCCCTTCTTCATCGCCGTGACCGCGCTCTCGACGGTGCCGTATGCCGTCAGGAGAATCACCGGCGCCGCGATCCCATGCTCCCGCAGCGCGCTCAAGAGCGCGATGCCATCCATGCCCGGCATGCGCAGGTCAGTCATCACGAGGTCAACCGGGACACTTTGCGCCAGCGTCAAGGCTGCCTGTCCATCTGCCGCCAGCAGGACCTCATGCCCCAGCTTGCGTAACAGGATCTCTAAGACCCGCTGCATCTTTGGTTCATCATCAACGACCAACACCCGCTGACTGCTCATGGGTCCCCCGGCTCTGGAGGGCGCGGGAAGACACAGCGAAAACAGGCGCCCCCCTGTATGCTCTCACTGACAGTTACGTACCCGCCGTGCGTCCTCACGAGCTGCTGGACTACCGTGAGTCCCAGCCCCATCCCGCCTGCACGCAGGGTGAAGAAGGGATCAAACACGCGCCCGCGAATGTCCGGGGGGATACCGGGGCCGTTGTCCGCCACTACTATTGTGAGTCGATCAGCATCCGCCACGGTGTGGACGACAATCTCCCCGCCTTCTGGCAGAATCTGCAGGGCGTTGAGCAACAGATTGAGGAAGACCTGCACGAGTTGCTCGCCATCACAAGACAGAGTGGAAGGCTCGGCCTGGAGCTCGGTTACGATGCGAATCTGCCGCCGTGCGGCTCGTTGCGCGAGCAGCTCCACTGCCCGCCGGATGATGGGGTGGAGGTCCTGGAGCTGAAACTCCGGCGGTCTGGGGCGGGCGCTCTCGAGCAACGTGGAAATGAGGCGGTTGAGGCGGTCCGTCTCGCTGACGACGAAGCCGGCCATCTCCTGACCTTCAGGGCTCAACTGGGGTTCGCGTCCCAACATCTGGGCCGACGAGCGCAGGATGCCCAGGGGCGTCCGCACCTCATGGGCCATAGTCGCCGCCATCTCTCCCACGACCGCCAGTTGCGCCGCCCGGATCAAGTCCTCACGGGAGCGTTCGAGATCTTGCATCATCTGCCCAAAAGCCTGGGTCAGCTCGCCGATCTCGCCGCTGCCCGCAGGGGGAAGCTTCGCCGCCGTACCCTGCCGCGCGAAGTGCCGGCTAAAGTGGGCCAGTTGCAAGATGGGACGGGCAATCCTCGAGGCGATGAGGAACGAACCCCCGACCGCAATCACTCCAGTGCAGGTCAACAGCAGGAGGAACGAGAATCCTACCTGCCAGACCGGCGTAAAGGCCTGGGGTGTGGGTTGAATCACCAGCGTAGACCAGCCAAATCCCTGGAAGCCCTGGTATCCTCGGGAGTGCGCGTATCCGACCAAGACTTCGTCCATCCCCAAGGGACGGCCACCGGTTGTCATGATTCCCTGGCGGGCGTGCCGCCCCTGCTCTGCAAGCGGCCAGGAGGCGAGCGCACGACTTAGCAGCAAACCGCGCTGCCGGAGGAGGGAGGAGGCCGCAATGATGCGTCCGTCACGGTCGAGGAGGATCACCAGGCGTTGTTGACCTTGCGGAGTAGTCGGATCATGGGCAGCCTGGTCCAGTACACGAAAGATCTCGGTCCAATCAAACAGGGCATACAGAGTGCCAATCATCTTGCCGTGCTGGAACATGTCGGCGATTGTCGCATGCAGGCGCAGATGCGCGGCTGGGGAAGAAAAAGAGAGGGGATCGAGCAGCACGGTTCCCTCGGGCAAAGCGGCGGCGAGCCACGGCGGTTGCGCGGGAACCTGTTGCCCAAGCGTGTGCGGATCACTAGCAGCAACGACCTGGCCGTCTATGGCCGTGCAAAAGAGCTGCGCATACACTCCATAGCCGGCTTTCAGATCCGCCAGGGCGTGCGAGACCCGTTTATCGATGTCCCCGATCCGGAGTTCTTGCATCACTTCCAGTTGGGTCCAGGTGCGGACGTTCTCGAGCCGCTCAAAGAGCATCCAGTCGATTCGCTCCATCACTGCGGAAGCTTCGGCCAGCAGGTTTCTCGCAATCTCGGCTTCCAGGGCCTTGCGGGTCTGGTCAAAAGTGAGCAGGGTAATCCCCGTCGTCGGGAGCAAGCTGACTGCCAGGAAGGACAAGAGTAAGGTGCGCCAGATGGTCATTGGGGTGCGCGCAAACCGTAGGAACGCATTTGCCTACCCATAGCAAATCTTTTGCCATTTCTCTTACAGTAGGTATATATCTTGCGTGCTGCACGGCCAATCAACCCCCTCCCTGAAAGAACTTCTCCAGAGGGACTATGAGGTTAACCCCCTATTTAGTCGCCCTGTTCGTGACTGCTACCGTGGCCAGTCTTCTGCTGGCCCGCTCCTCCACCGCTCAGGAACTGCCACCGCCGAGCCCCCACTGGGAATACCACCTGGGGCAAGGATTACGGCTCGGAGACTCGGGGCTGACCCTCGGCGGCTATGGGAGTGTACGGTATGAGGACCTGCACGCCCGCCCCCCGCGGCTTACCGTCGGCGCCTTAAGCCTGTTTCTGTCGTGGGACACAGGTACGCGCGTACGCTTCTTCTCCGAGCAAGAGCTGGAAAACTTTACGGTGGCACAGCGAGGGCGATACCTTGGCATCTACAATAATGCCATCGAGCTTGAGCGGCTGTATGCGGACGTGTATCTCTCCGAAGTGCTGACCTTCCGTCTAGGCAAGTTTCTGACGCCGGTCGGACGCTGGAATCTGCTTCATGCTGACCCTCTGGTCTGGACGACCTCTCGTCCGCTGGTCACGCTTCTGCCGTTCGCCACGGATACCACCGGCGGTATGCTTTATGGCAGCCTCCTCCCTGTGGGGAAAGACCTCGAATATTCGGTGTACCTGCAGGTCGCGCGCGGTCTGGACCCCCACCAACTGGAAGGCCCTTTTACCCAGGCCGCAGGCATCCATCTGGCCACGCATCTGGGAGCAGCAGAGTTGGGACTCTCGTATGCTCGCTTTAAGCGCGGAGGTGAACCGCCCGGGAAAGAAAATCTCTTTGGTTTAGATCTTTTGTGGACGCGCCGGCGGCTGGAACTGACCGGAGAGTTTGTCTACCGCGTAGGAGCGCGAGGACCAGACGGGGATGAATGGGGGTTGTTTGCCCAAGGCACGGTACCGCTGGACGCCCGGTTTTTTGCCGTCGGACGCTATGAGTTCTTTGCTGCCAGAGGGCCGTACCCCGGCGTGCATCGATGGGTTGCGGCGCTGGCCTTTCGTCCACTCCCACCTTTGGTCGTTAGGGCTGAATACAGCTTTGCGCATGACAACTTGGCCAGAGTCCCCGAAGGGTTCGCGGCCTCGGTCGCCCTCTTGTTTTGAGCGCGGCAAGAAGAGCCCTTTCTCATGCGCCTTTTCCTGCTCAGCGTCGCCCTCCTGTTGGTGACCCTGCCAGAGCTCCTCGCAGCGGAGCAGATGGTCGCCGTTATTGTGCCGGCTGCTTCTTCTCTGAGCGACGCTCCGAGTAGAGGGGAGCTGGCGCGCATTTATCGACGGCAGAAGCTCTTCTGGGCAGATCACACACGAATCGTACCGGTCAATCTGCCGGCCGACCATCCCCTGCGCCGGAGCTTCTCCCGCCTCGTGCTTGGCGCGCTGCCCGAGGAATTGGACGCATACTGGAACACCCAATATTTTCACGGCATCACCCCGCCTTATGTGCTAACCTCTGAGGATGCGGTCCTGCTGTTTGTCGCCACGACTCCGGGAGCCATCGGCTACGTCAGCGCCGCTGCAGTCAACGGACAGGTGCATGCGCTTCTCTACCTCGCTCTCCCCCCGGCTGAAAAACAACCATAGGACGCAACAAGAGCATAAAAATCCGGGAGCCCCACTGCTCTTCCAGGCAATTTCTCCTGCACAGTTGAAATCTCAGGCGCTTTCGTGGCATCAAACCACACACGATGGATAAGCTTGGCCAGACTCCTCCCACCTCTGAGATCACGCCGGAGCCGCTCTACCTGCGGCGTCGGGAGTTCATCCGCAATGCGCTCCTTTTCACAGTCACCAGCACGGGCGTGGGAGGGAGCCTGCTCTGGTTGATGGGAGGGAAGCGAGCAAGCGAGCCCAAGTCGCCTCCCGCGAGTGTGAGTGCGCCTCCACTCACGAGCGCGGGCCGCAGCTCCTACAGCACCGACGAGCCGCTGACCCCTTACCGGGACGTCACCACCTACAATAACTTCTACGAGTTTGGGACTGACAAGAGCGACCCGGCGGAGAACGCCCACACGCTCAAGCCGCGCCCGTGGACGGTGAGCATTGAGGGGGAGGTACGGAAGCCGCAGGTCATTGACATCGACCAGCTCCTCACGTGGTTCCCGCTTGAGGAGCGCGTCTACCGTATGCGTTGCGTTGAGGCGTGGTCGATGGTCATCCCCTGGCTCGGCTTTCCGCTGGGCGATCTCCTCAAGCGGTTCGAGCCCACCTCACGGGCGAAGTACGTTGCGTTCACCTCACTCTTCGACCCGGAGCAGATGCCAGGGCAGCACGGGAGCACTCTCGACTGGCCCTATGTCGAGGGGCTCCGCATCGACGAAGCGGTGCATCCCCTGACCATCCTGGCGGTGGGACTCTATGGCAAGGTGCTCCCCAATCAGAATGGGGCACCGCTCCGTCTGGTCGTGCCGTGGAAGTACGGCTTTAAGGGAATCAAGTCGATCGTCAAGATCCGCCTCTCTGCAGAGCAGCCGCCTACCACGTGGAACCTGGCTGCCCCGCACGAGTATGGCTTCTACGCCAATGTGAACCCGGCCGTTGACCACCCGCGCTGGAGCCAGGCGACTGAGCGCCGGATCGGTGCGTTCCGGCGGCGCCCGACCCTCCCGTTCAACGGCTACGCCGAGCAGGTAGCGGGTCTGTATGCAGGTATGGACCTGCGGACGTTCTTCTAACTATGGAGATGACCGCGAGAAAGACTCCTCCACACCCGTGGCTCAAGCCAGCGGTGTTCGTGGGTTCGCTGACCCCGGTTGCCGCTATCCTCATACGAACCTTCCGTGGCGAGTTGGGTGCTAACCCGATCTCTCAGGCGCTCAACCAGCTTGGCCTCACAGCGCTCGTCTTCCTCGTCGCTGCGCTTGCCTGCACACCTCTCAAGACCCTCTTCGGCTGGACCTGGCCCATCCGTCTGCGTAGAATGCTCGGCCTGTTCGGCTTCTTCTATGCCGCCTTGCATGTAAGTACCTACACCGGACTCGACCAGTTCTTCGACTGGCAAGCCATCTTCGACGATGTCACCAAGCGCAAGTTCATCTTCGTCGGCTTCGCGGCCTTCGTCCTCCTCATCCCCCTCGCTGTGACCTCGACCAGCGCGGCGGTGAAGCGCCTGGGCTACGCCCGTTGGAAGCAGTTGCATCGCCTGGCCTACGTCGCCCCCCTGCTCGGGGTCATCCACTTCACCTGGAGGGTGAAGAAAGATGTGAGCGAGCCAGCTCTGTACGCGATAGTTTTGGCAGCACTGCTCCTGGTCCGCGTAGTCGCGTACCTACGCTCCCGTCTCTCAGCAAGTCCTATTGCTTGACCCGACGATCACCGCAGGCGCACTCTTCCGGACTGAGATGACCGGAACGATAGTCGAGGATGTACTCGTTGACTTCACGGCATGTCATGGTCCAGGCCCACCTTACAGCTCGTCTGAGACCGTCCCTCAGGTGGGCCGGCCAGCATTAGTCAGCGGTCCGTTCTCTCGTGGCCACTATCATTGTTACTTTGATGTCCTCGCTGCCCACAAGTGTCGCCCACTGCTCGCCACCTTTGTTGGGCACCGCGCACGTGGTATACAAGACGGCCATGCAGCGCTGGCAGGAAGAGCCGCTTCCCCACACCGACACGCGCGAACAGCCGCCGCTTGCAGAAGACGCCGCCCTGCGTGCCCTCGTCGAAGGCATCGAGGCCGAGACCGGAGACCGCTTCTTCTACTCTCTGGTGCGGCACCTGGCTGCCGCGCTCGGTGTGCAGTACGCGTTCGTGTCCGAGTTTAGCGCGGACCGGAAACACTTCCGCACGCGCGCCGTCTGGGGGCGCGGCGACTTTCTCCCCAACTTTGCCATCCCCCTGGCCGGCACCCCGTGCGAGGCTGTGCTCACCGGCCACATGTCCCACCATCCCGAGCGGCTGCAAGCCCTCTTCCCGGACGATAAGGGGCTCGTGACTTGGGGGGCTGAGAGCTACTGCGGTGTGCCGCTTCTTGAGTCCTCCGGGGCGGTGGTCGGCCACCTCGCCATCATAGACGACAAGCCTATGCGGGACGGCCCCCGCGGCCTCTCCATCATGCGTATCTTCGCGGCGCGAGCCCGCGCCGAGATCGAGCGCCTGCGCGCCGAGACGGCGCTGCGCGTGAGCGAGGAGCGGTACAAAGACCTGTACGACGAAGCCCCGGTCGTGTACCTGTCAGTCGGCACCGACGGGCGCATCAGCCGGGCGAATCGCCAGGCAGCCGAACTATTCGGCTATCCACTTGACCAACTGCTCGGGCGCGTCGTCTTCGACCTCCTCGCCCACACGCCGAGCGGGAAGCCGAGAGCCCGAGCAATCTTCGAGCGGTTCCTCGCCGGCCTGGAGACGCTGAATGAGGAACTTGAGTGGCGGCGGGCAGACGGCACGACGCTGTGGACCCGGGCCTCAGTGCGGCCGATCCGCGATGCACAAGGCCGCGTCGAGGCCACCCGATCGGTACACGTTGACATCACCGATCGCAAACGGGCAGAGGAGGCGCTGCGCGTGAGTGAGGAGCGTCTCGCCCGCATCCTTGATTCGGCAATGGACGCGATCGTCACCTTCGACGGGGCGCGTCAGGTCGCACTCTTCAATAACGCCGCAGAGAAGATCTTCGGCTGCCCGGCAGCTCAGGCAATCGGCCACCCGTTTGACCGCTTCCTCACCGACGGACTCCGCCGCGCGCTCGACAGATTGTTAGACACATTTGCGCAGGGCGGTCAGACGACATCCTACGTCTGGGCACCGCAAGGGCTCTCCGCACGGAGCGCGGACGGACGCGAGTTTCCCATCGAGGCGACGATCTCACGGGTCGAGGTGAATAGCCGCAAGCTCTTCACGCTCATCGTTCGGGATATCAACGAGCGCCAGCGGACGGAGGAGGAGTTACGCCAGCTCTACCTGCACAACGAGTATCTCCAGGAGGAGATCCGCTCTGTCCACAACGTCGACGAGATCATTGGACAGAGCCGGACTCTCAAAGAAGCCCTTGAGCAGGTGCGGTTGGTGGCTGGGACGGACTCCTCGGTGTTAGTCCTGGGCGAGACCGGGACCGGTAAGGAACTGATCGCCCGCGCCGTGCACTCGCACAGCAAGCGCGCCAACCGGCCGCTCATCAAGGTGAACTGTGCCGCCCTGCCGACTGGCTTGATCGAGAGCGAACTCTTCGGGCATGAGAAGGGCGCGTTCACGGGCGCGACCGAGAAACGCCTCGGCCGCTTTGAGCTCGCCCACGGCGGGACGATCTTTCTGGACGAGATCGGCGAGGTGCCACCCGAGGTGCAGGTCAAGCTCTTGCGTGTCCTCCAAGAGCACGAGTTGGAGCGGGTGGGTGGAAGCAAGACTATAACGGTCGATGTCCGCGTCATTGCCGCGACCAACCGGGACCTGAGCAAAGCGGTGGCCGAAGGCAAGTTTCGCCAGGATCTCTACTACCGGTTGAACGTCTTTCCTGTGCACTTGCCTCCCTTGCGTGGGCGCCCGGAGGACATCCTGCTCCTTGTTCACTACTTCGTCGCGCGCTACGCGGCCAAGATCGGCCGACAGATCTCGCGGGTCCCGAAAGAGACGATGCAGCGGCTCCTCGCCTATGCCTGGCCCGGCAATGTCCGTGAACTCGAGAACGTGATCGAACGCGCGGTGATCCTCTCCCCTGGACCTGATCTCGTCGTTGCAGCCGAGGCGCTCCTGGTGCCATCCTCCACTGCCCCTGTTAGCGTCACCACTCAGCACGGCGCTCCTGACTCCCTCGCCGCCCCTCTCACTTTAGAACAGGCTGAGCGCAACCACATCGTGTCGATCCTTAAACAGACCGACTGGCGGATCGACGGGCCACAGGGCGCTGCCCGCCTTCTCAACCTGCACCCCAGTACGCTGCGCAGCCGGATCAAGAAGCTCGACATTCGGCGCAGCGCCGCAGAATCGTCGTAGATCCGCGAAATAATGAAAGCTCCCGATCATGCGCAGCAGTGCTTCGCTGCGCTCCGGCGCTGCTGGCCGGAATATCTGCTGGAAGCCACCGAGCTCGGCCTCTTCATGATTTCGGCCTGCGTGGTTGTCGTCGTCCAGATGACGGATTGTTGCTGAAACCTGAAACGCAGTCGCGGAATCAAACCGGCATGGCAACCGGACTCTCCTCAACTGATAGCAAGCAGCTTGCGGGTGAAGCCGAGTGGCTGGAAGCTGATGGACTCGGCGGCTTTGCCTCGGGTACGATCAGCGGCATGAGAACCCGACGCTACCACGCGCTGTTGCTCACCGCGATCACACCACCGACCGGCCGCTTCGTGCTCGTCAACGGGTTTGACGCTTGGGTGGACACGCCGGCAGGCACATTCGCCCTTTCCTCCCAACTCTACCCGCCCGATGTCGTGCATCCCGATGGCGCGCGGCGGATCGAGTCTTTCGCGGCCGAGCCATGGCCGCGCTGGTGTTTCCTGCTCGAGGACGGCACACGCATCGAGCACGAGATCTTCGCCCGCCACGATGCTCCTGTCATCGTCCTGGCCTGGCGGTTGACTGACCCGCGCGTTGGCGTCACCCTCTCGCTCCGGCCCTTTCTCTCCGGCCGTGACTACCACGCGCTCCACCATGAGAATCCCGCGTTCCGCTTCGACGCCGAAGTACAGAATGGCAGGGTCATCTGGCATCCCTACCCCGACGTCCCCCGGATCATTGCCTTTTCGAATGGAGCCTATACCCACCAGCCCGACTGGTATCGCAACTTTCTCTACAAAGAAGAACAGGCCCGTGGCCTCGATCACTCCGAGGATCTCGCCACTCCGGGAACCTTTCGCTGGAGCCTTTCTCAAAGCGAGGCTATTTTAATCCTGGCTGCTGAAGATCAGAAGAGCGGAATGCTTTCGCTTATCGATGTCCCCGCGCACAAGTACGTGCACACATTACGCACCGCTGAGCGCCAGCGTCGTCAGCACTTCCCGTCCCGCTTGCACCGTGCGGCAGATGCCTACTTGGTTCGCCGGGGCGCAGGCAAGACCATCGTCGCGGGGTATCCGTGGTTCACTGACTGGGGACGCGATACCTTCATTGCGCTGCGTGGCCTCTGCCTGGCGACTGGCAGACTCGACGAAGCCCACGACATCCTGCTTGCTTGGGCAGGCACGATCTCCCACGGCATGTTGCCCAACCGCTTTCCCGACCGTGGCGAGGTACCGGAATTCAACTCCGTTGATGCCTCGCTGTGGTACATCATCGCCGTACACGATTTCTTCCAAGCAATGGCGGCAAAGAGGCGCGAAGTCTCGCCACGCGATCAGCAAACCCTGCGTGGTGCCATCGAGGCAATCCTCTCGGGCTACGAGACAGGCACGCGCTACCACATCCATGCTGATCCCGACGGGCTACTCGCTGCCGGTGAGCCCGGCGCCCAACTCACTTGGATGGATGCCAAGGTCGGCGACTGGGTCGTCACCCCGCGCATCGGCAAACCAGTGGAAGTCGAGGCCCTGTGGCTCAATGCTTTGCACATCGCCAGCACGTTCTCGGCACACTGGCAGGCCCTTTTCACCCGCGGCCGGGAAGCCTTCCAGACCCGTTTCTGGAACGAGGGCGGCGGGTATCTGTACGATGTCGTCGATGCGGATCATCGCGCCGGCACCGTCGATGCCACGTTCCGCCCGAATCAAATCCTTGCTGTTGGTGGCCTACCAATCTCTTTGCTCGATCCCGACCGTGCTCGTCGCGTCGTTGCGGCTGTCGCAGCGCAGCTATGGACACCGCTCGGGCTCCGCTCCCTTGCGCCTGGAGAACCGGGATACGCGCCACATTACCAGGGTGGTGTGCGCGAACGTGACGGCGCCTATCACCAAGGAACCGTGTGGCCATGGCTCATTGGCCCGTTCGTGGAAGCGTGGGTTCGCGTGCACGGCAGCACGCCGGAGGCAAAACGGGACGCACGGGCGCGTTACCTAGAGCCGCTACTGCATCATCTCGACGAAGCCGGCCTGGGACATATCTCCGAAATTGCTGATGGCGACCCACCCCACACCCCACACGGCTGTCCGTTCCAGGCTTGGTCTGTGGGAGAAGTTCTACGTCTCTCACTGGTCGTGCTGTCGGAATAAGAGACGCCGCCGAATCCACCTTTGCCGCAGGGCGAGGCGTCGCAGGATCGTACTCTCTGTCGTCATTCCAGCCTAAGCCCTAATCCACCGGTGTGCAGGACGCCCGTCTCACCTGTTGGCCATCTGAGCTCGCTGCCCGCTGCGCGCTGGAGCCCGACTTGCCGATGGAATGATGCCGAAGTGCAGGAACCGCGCCCGTCCATCGTGCCGGGGCTTGACAGGCCCTCGGCCGCGAGTGTATTTAACCTTATAGTTATTTAACCGGAGGGTTCACCGCCACATGTCACCCGATCGCCTCAGCACCACCTTTGCGGCCCTCGCTGATCCCACCCGGCGCGCGATCCTGGCCCGCCTCGCCGCGGGCGAGGCCGCGGTCACGGAGCTAGCCGCGCCCTTTGCGATGAGCCTGCCCGCCATCTCCAAGCACCTCAAAGTGCTGGAGCGCGCCGGGCTGATCGCGCGCGGTCGCGAGGCGCAGTGGCGGCCCTGCCGACTCGAGGCGGGTCCGCTCAAGGATGCCGCCGAGTGGCTGGCGCACTATCGCCGGTTCTGGGAGCAGAGCTTCGATCGCCTGGACGATTATCTGCGTAAGTTGCAAAGGAAGGAGAAGAAACATGGCCGCAAGAAGTAACGCTGCCACGGAATCCGCCGAACGGGAGCTCCTCATCACGCGCGTCTTCAATGCGCATCGCAGCCTCGTGTTCAAGGCGTGGACCGAGCCTCAGCACCTAGTACACTGGTGGGGTCCGCAAGGCTTCACGCTGCCGTCGTGCACGCTGGACCTCCGTCCGGGCGGCACCTACCGCTTCTGCATGCGCTCACCCGAGGGCGTTGACCATTGGTTACAGGGCATTTATCGCGAGATCATGGAGCCGGAGCGACTCGTCTTCACCTATGCCTTTGAAGATGCAACAGGCAAGCCCGGGCACGAAACGCTGGTGACGGTGACCTTCGCCGAACTCGGTGAGAAGACGAAGCTCACCGTGCATCAGGCCGTCTTCGAGTCGGTCACGGTCCGCGACGAGCATGTGCGTGGCTGGACCGAAGCCCTGGATCGCCTCGCCGGATACCTGACACAGGTCTGAGACAAGCAATTTTACTGAAAGGAGATCGAACCATGCAGCACAACCGAATCGTGTCTCGAGACGAGTGGCTTGTCGCGCGCAAGCAGCTCTTAGCCAAGGAAAAGGAACTCACCCGGCTGCGCGATCAATTGAGCGCCGAGCGGCGTGAACTGCCCTGGGTCAAGGTGGAGAAACGGTATGTCTTCGACGGGCCGGACGGTAAGGAGACGCTCGCCGACCTCTTCGCCGGACGCAGCCAATTGATCGTCTATCATTTCATGTTCGCTCCCGGGTGGGAGGAGGGCTGCAGGAGCTGCTCGTTCCTGGCCGATCATATCGACGGCAGCGTCGTGCACCTCGCGCAACGCGACGTAGCGCTGCTGGCGGTTTCACGAGCGCCCCTACCCCAGCTTGAAGCGTTCAAGAAGCGCATGGGCTGGCGCTTCAAGTGGGTGTCGTCGTACGGAAACGACTTCAACAGCGACTATCACGTGTCGTTCACGAAGGACGATATTGCGAAAGGCCAGACGTACTACAACTACGAAGTGCGCGAATCCCCGAGCGAGGGCGAAGCCCCCGGCACCAGCGTGTTCTACAAGGACGAGACCGGGGACATCTTCCACACCTATTCCAGTTACGCACGCGGGGGCGACATGTTGATCGGCGCGTACAACTACCTCGACCTCGTGCCGAAGGGCCGCGACGAAGACGCCTTGGCCTTTACGATGGCGTGGGTTCGCCACCACGATCGCTACGGTGACGACTATGTCGTCGACCCGCTGGCGCCATACCAGCCCCCGAAAGGCTCGGACTCCTGTCACGGTGCGGGGGAGGACCCCTCGTGAGCGCTCATCGTTGTGGTGAAATCGCTGCGAGCGGCTCCGGCCGTGAGATGATCGCAGCGCGAACCACGGATGGCGGGCCGCAGCCGCCGACGTTCGCTCGGCGGTGTCTCGACATCGCCGGATGGCTGGTTCCGGGTGCCATCCTGGCGCTCTTGCCCAAGTGTCCCGCCTGTCTGGCGGCCTACGTCGCGATTGGCAGCGGAGTCGGACTGTCGGTGTCAACCGCGACGTCCCTGCAGATGCTGCTTGTGAGCCTGTGCATGGCGTCGCTGTCCTACCTTGCGGTAAGACGCGTACGCCGGTTCAGCGCGTTGAGATTCCCAACGAAAGGAACAGCACACTGAAAGCGAGCGAGAGACGGAATTGGTAGCGGGCGACTGTATGACGACAGCTATTGTGGAGGACATTACCCGCGGGCGGCGGCAACCTACTGACTCCAGCCTACCCACAGGAAGGCCTCGCAGGCGTAGGGGCAACGTGGGTGACGAATGAAGGCGGCCGACCAGTGACTCTTTGTCAGTCAATCAGGATTACCAAGACCTCACAACATCCTGAACTCAGGTAGGTGAGGGATGTGGATTGTTCGACTCGCGCTCCGTCAAATGGGCGGTAGCCCCCAGGTGCCTACCTGAGCGACCAGACTTACTACAGAACGGCTGGCAGTTGGCCGAGCACGTGGGGGATACGGCTCCCTAAGTCGGTGGGTGCATCGGCTTCGCGCCGGAGCACTATCAGCACCTCAGTGATGGTGGCTGACCCGAGGATATGGCTCGTTGTTTTCGAGCGGTGCCGGATCAAACCCTGCTGCCTACATCTCGGCCACCAGCTTGAGCATATCGCTCTCGGTCACGATCCCCACCAGCTTCGACCCTTCGAGCACCAGCAGACAGCCAATCTTTTTCTCCATCATCAGCCGTGCGGCTTCTTGCACCGAGGCGTGCGGGGCAATCGTAATCGGCGGGTCGCTCATCACTTCTTTGACGGCAATGCCTTCGAGGAACGCCCGCTGGGCTTTTTCTCCGTACTTCATTACTGAGCCCAGCGAGGCCCTGTACAGGTCGCGCTGGCTCACGACGCCCACGACTTTGCCGTCATCGACCACTGGAAAATGGCGCACCCGCCCCAGAGTCATGATGTCTTTAACGAGTTGCAGGGAATCATTGCGTCCGAGGGTCGTAACCTCAGGCGTCATAATATCGCGTATGGTCTTCTGCATATGGTCCTCCTTCCACAGT
>WNGG01003608.1_pt1 | contig 17440 bp, 17 predicted proteins | sample 5400661 | NCBI WGS metagenome assembly WNGG01 (sample SAMN13153372, study PRJNA577476) | soil metagenome | isolation source: 100 cm soil or saprolite under Garry oak tree replicate 1 | place: USA:California | collected 2016-06-15 | reverse complement strand
GATTGCGATCTTAGCGCTGGAGGCCAGCTGCTCGCGTCCCGCAAAATTGACGACGGCGGGCGATGCGGGCAGGGCGCCACCGTGTACGCGTTGGAGGAGTCCTTCATGCGCGAGTTCGCGGAGATCGCGGCGGATGGTGTCTTCGGAGAGGCCAAGTTCGTGGCTGACGTCCTTGGCAACGACCTGACCATCCTTTTTGAGCTTTTTTAGGATGAGTTGTTTGCGCTGTCTGGTTAGCAGGGTTGTTTCCTCCTTTGCTTCTAGAGACGGGAGAATAACAGCATGATATCACGAAACGCCTTGACATTGCACGAAACTGCACGCTAGGCTTTGCGTGGAGGTTGTGTCGATGTCACTGATGAAGAAGCCTTTACTTATCCTTATTGCCGGCCCTTACCGTTCGGGGACCAACGATGTTCCCGAGAGGATGACTGCGAATTTGCAAGCGTTGGAGCGGTATGCGTTGCCGCTTTATCGAGCAGGTCATCTGCCCATGATTGGCGAATGGGTGGCGTTGCCCATCATACGAACTGCGGGGTCGGCATGCGTGGGCGACCCCGTATACCAAGAATATCTATACCCGGTGGCGAGCCGTCTGTTGGAAAGATGCGATGCGGTGCTGCGGATTCCGGGTGAATCCAAGGGCGCGGACCAGGATGTGGCGATTGCACGAGAGCGAGGCCTGCCGGTGTTTTTCAAATTGGAAGAGGCGCCAGCGATCGACGCATGAACATCGTTGCGCGAACAAGCCTTGTTAGAAGCAGTGCGGTGCACGATTTCGCCGTCGTGATCCGTGCGAGCGAACCTGGACCGGCCTCCCGCAAGGTTACAAGCTAGATTGATTTAGTGCGTGGCGGAAGTTTGAGCAAGGATGATGGCGGTAGCTGTGGAGGACGAGGCGTAGTAGGAGACGAAGCGACGGGTTTCGGTGGAGTTGTACGGGCTGAGATTGCGCGCCCAGCGAAAGCCGATGGGTTGATACCAGAGTTCAACTTTGACGCGAAACGGTTCTTGCGCATTGGCGATCGGAACGCAATAGCGAACCAGGTCTCCTGCATCGGTGAAATTGGCATCGTCATTTGCGTCGCCTGTGACGGCAATATCTTTTTCGGCGGTCTGTTTTTGGAAACCGGAAGGCAGAAGGCGATTGTCCTTGAGGTAGCCGACGGCTTGAGAGAGACCAGTGGTTACGTGCCCGGCCTGATCCTTAAGAATCGGCTCGTAGATTTGCACTTCATCGGCGCTGGTAATTTTTGCGTAGTGCGGCTCGAAGCGCGAGGGGTCGGCATCATTGTCGTTGCCTTGAATGGAGCCATCGGAGTTCAGCGCTCCCGACTCGAATACCTTGTTTCCATCGCGATCGTGAACGAGCAGATGCAGCCACGCGCGACGGGAAGGGTATGCGGTGGGGAGTTTGTGGCCGGTCAAGTTTTCGACAAACACGTCGATATTCAAATGCGAAGGGTCGGCGGCAATGTTGCGAATGGTGACTCTGGCGGATTGCGAACGCAAAAAATCTGTCGTGCGGTCGGCTTCTGCGTTCAGTTCGGTGGGCAGCGCGTCGACTGCAAGCTCATCGCGATGAAGATTCAGAAGGTTGAGCATGAAAAAATTTGCGCCGACAAAAGTGTGTTGGCGCACGCCTTGACGTAGGAGTCCCAGGACCGCTGCGATTGGCGCGTCTTCCTGAACTTCCGGCATGTGGCAGGACTGGCATGTATTCTTCTTTGCATAGTCGCTGTGTAGCCATTCGAGGAAGGGAACCTGTTCGGGAAAGAGTCCCAGTTCCTTGCCGCCGGGTGCTAGAGCTTTGGTGTACAGCGTGTGACACGTGGCACAGAGCGCGGAATCGCGAATGTGCGCGTCTTCGGTTGGGCGAAAGCCGCCTGTCGAACTCTGCATGATGCGCGCCTGACCGTTTTCAATTGCGAATGGGCCATATTCGGGATGATTGTCTTTTGACCGCGGAGACTCGACCACAAATTGACCGTTAAAACTTTCACGCGAGCCGAGTTTTTCATTTGCTATTTGGTGGCACACGGAGCAAGAAACGCCGTCCCTGGCGGCGTTTTTCTTGGTGTCGTCTGTCAAGGGAAGATGCGCAAAGACTTCAGTCAGGCGCCCTTTTTCTTTTGCCTCCAGGTGGGCGATGGGCATGTGGCAAGTGGAGCATTCGTCCTCGATCATGGCGCGCGATTCGGGATGATCAATGGTCTCCCGACGAACGCTTGCTTGCCAGTAAGGATCTCGCGAAGAGTTGGCCATGATGCTGGAACGCCAATTCAAGCCGATGGAAACGTCTTTGCCTGAGGGAGTCGAAAGTCCGTTATGACATGCCAGGCAACGGTCTGAAGTGTGGAACTTCGCTTGAGACTTCGCTGCGCTCTGTTTGTCGTCGGGATTGTCGTTGGCTCTGACCAGAGTTGGAACCGCCGGCGTGAGCAACGCGATTGCGGCAAGCGACAAAAATATCTGTGTGGGGGAGCGGGGTACGAGAGAGGGCATTACCAACCCTCATTTAGGCGGCCGTCCTGCCAATCCCAGAGCAAATAGAAAGTTGTTTGCACGGGCCGTCCCGAAGTGTTGTTCACTGGAATGCGGATCCCGAAATCAAAGCGGATGTGCTGGCGTTTGCTGATCGTGACCTGCATTTGCGGCAGCACGTCCCAATTTGTCTTCGCGTTATCGACGAGATCGCGGGCCGCCAGGAACTCGGCCATAGGCGACCACAGGCGGCCGAGACCGTGGCCTACGGCGAAGCTCTGGCCAATGGCGGTATTGAAAAATAGGGATTGCGGTGCGATGTCCGTGTGGCGTGGAAGATCGGCGCCGAGTTGCGTCTGAATAAAAGTATTCGTCGGAAGGAGCTGATCGAACGCGGCGAAGGTTTCGAATGTTGTGGTGCCGGAGCCGAAGCCGCGTGATTTGTTGCCGCTGGGGACGATGACGCTGCCTTGCAAGCTAAGAATGGAGCCCGACGGCAAGCTCGAAAACATTACGCGTTTTATGCCCAGTGTGGCGTCGCCGATTCCGCCGTACCAAGTGTGATTTTGATCCTCCAGGTGAAACGGAACGTCGACTTCAATTTGATTCTTCACACCGAACCGCTGTTCGTGGATGACATGACTGACCATTCCGGGAGCGCCTTGCGCATTGAATTCTGACGAGATGACGACCTCATCTTCGGGATAGGCTTTTTCTGTGACAAGAGCCCGGGGAAGATTCAGTTCGCCGCGCGGCCAGCCAGATTGACGGCAGAACCCGCGCATGTAGCGGATCACGCGATCGATTTGAGCGGAGCTGAGCGCTTCCGCAAAAGACGGCATGACTTGCGAAAAGCCGCGATACGAGCCGCCATTGGTGATGACTGCCTTCCATGCCGTATTTGGCTCGGGAGTCGTCTGATCGCATTGCGTAAAATCGGGAAACGTGCGCGGTGGTTCGAAGGCGCTGATGGTTTTGGGAGTGCCTTTGCCATCCGGTCCGTGGCAAGCCATGCAGGCAGCCTTATAGATTTGCTCTCCGGAGTCCAAGCGCAATGTGGCGGAGCTCCGGACTTGCCCGAAGAAAACGTCAGCGGCGAAAGTGATGAGTAGTGCTGCGAGTGTAGCTATGACCGCGGAGCGGGAAATAACCGCGAGGTGGCTTTTCTTCCCGAGCGGGATTTCGTCTGGCACTGCTGCTGGCATTCGGTCCACGTGGCTGATGGAGTGGGAGCTTGCCGCCCTGAAGCGAACGCGGCGGCAACGAACCACGCTACGACAAAAACAAAACACAAGACAAGATTAAAATCGCCGGAGTGAGTGTCAATGAAAAGAAAAAAACAGAGTTGGATAGCATCGAAACTCAATGAAACGGCCGCGTAAACCGCCGAGGAGGTGCAGCAGCGATAAATCTAGCGGAATCGGCAGGATTGAAATACATTACGAAGCCATATATTGCAGAAGTAGCTGGCGAAGTCCGAGTTATGCGCTAGCCGGCCTGGGGAGTTGATTTGTAAGACGATTGGAAACGAGGGAGGGGGCGAATGGCAACAGATGCAGCGGCGAAAAGTTCAGTGCGGTGTACGATTGCGCCATGGCTGTCGGTGCGCGGGAGCGCGAAGGCCGTGGATTTTTACAAGGCAGCGTTCGGAGCTACGGAGGCTTTTCGATTGGAGGATCCGAGCGGAGGCGTGGTGGCAAGGCTTTCCGTGGATGGAGCGGAGTTTTGGGTTGGTGACGAATCTCCAGAGCATAAAAACTTCAGCCCCGAGACGATTGGCGGCGGGTCGGTGCGAATGGTTTTCACGGTCGCTGACCCGGATGCAATGTTTGCGCGAGCAGTGAAGGCCGGAGCGACGGCAGTGGTTCCCGTGGCGGAACAACACGGTTGGCGAGTGGGGCGAGTGGTTGATCCGTACGGGCACCATTGGGAGATTGCGCGGGAGCTGGAAGCGTAGGCGTCGAACCGCTGGCAACGACGGAAAAGAGCTACTTATTTTCGTTGATGCGAGTCACAACTGGCGGCGTGGTGGTTTGATAGCTGGTGCGCGGCGGCGGGGCGAGCTTCGGAGCTTGTTTCTTAGGTTTTTTCTTTTCGCGGCGGTGAGAGTCTTTGTTTCCCATGCTTGGAAGAGTGCCACAACAAGCGAGGGATGGCGAGAGGGAATTCGAGGCCGGCACGCGCGCCGCCTAGGCCGGTTTGAGGCCCCAGTGGGTCCGCGCGCGAGTGGAAATGACAGTGTTGCAAGCCGCCCTTAGCTGTGCTGATCCGCCGCGTCATCGAATTGATTGCCTCAAAGATTTGCATCTTCCACTCCAGCCCAACGGAGTGCTTCTTTGCGGTCGGCAAATGCCCGCACCTGGACCGGCTGGCCATCACGGATGGTATAAACATCCGCCGACCGCACCTCGTTCCATTCCTTACTGCCCTTGGATCGAGCCCGTACGTGAACGAACACGACGATGCGGTTTCCCGCAGTGATAAACCGTTCTGGCTCGCTGTTTCCTTCGGCCCAGGAGGAACGTGATTGTGCCAGATAGCTCTTCACGGCTTCACGCCCGTGGTATGTGCCTCCGCCTGGAAATTCGGCTGGCTCGGCCCACTCAATCTGCGCATCGAATGGCTCCCCGGCCTCGCCGATGTCTCCTCGATGGAAGGCTGCGTGCCTGGCTTCGGAGGGCGATGATGGGACGGTGCATGTCGGGCGTCGCTCCCAGAGTGGTTTCCTTTCGTGGTCTGGTGCACCCGACGGGAAGCAGAACTGTGACGATCATCAAGAAAATCAGGAGCCCGTTTACGCTTTCCATGCCATGAAGTAAATGCAATATGAGCACACTCAATTTTAGAGCCTACAAGAAAAGAATCGCTGGAATTGAAAGAAGGAAAGATGGAAGGAATGAGTTACAGCGTGAGGAACAGGAAGTGCCAGAGGATGTCAACGAAAGCATGCACGATAGCGGAGGCGAAGATCGAACCGGTTTTGCGCCATGTCCAGCCGTAGAACAGACCCGCTATGGAGGCCAGCAGGACGTAGCGCCAGTTGGGGAAATGCATGTTGCTGATGTGCGAAAAGCCGAAGAGGACTGAGGCGGTGATCCAGCCGACGGTTTCGCTTTTTGTGGCGCGTGAAAGAAAATTTTGCAGCAGGCCGCGGAAGAGGAGTTCTTCGGGGAACGCAGTGAAGAAAAGGATTGCAATGGAAAGTGGGAGGAAGCGTTTCCATTCTGAAATGTGAGAAGCATAAATGAGGAAGTGGAGTTTCAGCCCGAGTGGTATGGCGATGCAGGCGAAGACGATGAGCGGGCCGAGAATATGAACTGTCCAACTCGGGCCCCAGCCGATGGAATAGCCGACTCCTTTGGCACGGCGGAGGAGAAGAAAGCCGGCGATGGCGACGTTGACGGCGGTGATGACGGTGAAGACGTAAGCGAGATGTCCGCCGGGATACGGCCAGAGCCAGTGCGAGGGGCCGAACTTTACCGCAACCCAGATCGCGGAAAGAGTGAAGAAATCCTGCCATGAGCCTGGGGCCGAAGCTTGCGATGTCGAGAGAAGCAGAAGAGGTAGGAAGACGAACGCGGCGATGCCGCCAAGTCGTGCGAACGATGCAGCGCCGGTTCCGAGGGCGTAGATCAGGAAAATGAAAAAGATAACTACGCCGAGGAGCCAGCCGGCGCCTGGTCCGACGATTGCGGCAACGCGATCAGAAAAATCATGCGCGGCAAAGAGCAACATCACGGCGAGAAGTAGCGCGAAAGCGAGTAGCGTGGCTGCGAGGGAGCGGCCAAGGGTTCCATAGCCGGGTGCTGTAAATTGTGCAAACAAGATGAAAGTGGCGACGAGGACAGTCCAGAGCCCAAGCATGGGAAAAAGGCCGAGTTGGCGCGCGGACGGCAAGCGGATATTGTATCGTAACGATTTGCGATGACTTCTCCCCAGCGATGGCTTGCTTACATTGATCGGTTGCGTCGGGCGATTCGCGGCCGCCAAGAAAAAAGAAAGCCGCGCTCACGAAGACAGCCTCATCTCAGGAATAAAGTGATCCTGCGATGAAGCGGCTTGCTTACATTGATTGGATGCGCGGCGTGGCGTGCGTGCTGATGTTCGAGACGCACTGCTACGACTCGTGGCTGAATCAGGACGCGAAAAAATCGGATTGGTTCCGGTATTCGCAGATGGGCGGGACTCTGCCCGCTCCCCTATTTATTTTTTTGGCCGGCGTTGCGGTGGCTTTGGTGACGGAGAAACTTCGCGCGAAGGGAGTGGAGCGAGGAGCGATTGCGAAGCAGGTGATGTGGCGCGGTACGGAAGTGTTTGGGCTGGGAATACTTTTTCGCGTGCAGGAATTTGTGCTGGGGATTCCGATTTCGCCGTGGACGGATCTGTTGCGAGTAGATGTGTTGAACATTCTTGGCATTTCGCTGATTTTGCTGGGTATGTTGTGCTGGATGGCGGGATCGGGAGCAGGTGCGGCGATACGAACACGGAGTGTGATGTTGGCGGTAGCTGCGGCCGCGGCGGTGGCAATCTTGACCCCTGCGCTGTGGACGACTTGGCGGCCGAGATTTCTGCCGTGGGCAATGGAGTCGTACGTGAATGGAGTGCACATTTTCGATAAGCCGCAGGTCTGGTTATTCCCGATTTTTCCCTGGGCGGCGTTCGCGTTTGTGGGATTGGCAGTGGGATTTTGGTTGTTTACGGAATTTGCGAAACGGCAGGAGGCCTGGAATTTCCTGTTGATTGGGGTGGCGGGACTGGCAGCGATCGGCGTCTCCATGATTTTGGATGGATCGGGTGTGAAGTTATATGCGGTGTACGACTACTGGCATACCAGCCCGAATTTTCTTCTGGCGCGATGTGGAGTGATGCTGGTGATTTTGAGTTTGGCACACGCGTGGTATAGGTGGGGATTGGCGCAAGCGGGATTCAGTCCCGTGGAGCAGTTGGGACGGACGTCGTTGCTGGTGTATTGGGTGCATATTGAATTTGTGTATGGAAGATTGTCGATTTTGCCGAAGGAAAAATGCGGGTGGGCGGCGGCGACGGCGGGACTGGTGTTTATTTTTTTGGCGATGCTGGGGTTGTCCGTGGCGCGGACGCGGTGGAGTGCACGTCGCGAACTGGTGGGGTAGCGAGGGACGCGCGAAAAGCGAAATTCGAAACTGGAAATCGAACGAGCGAGCCAATCGCAAATGCAGGATTATTTCGGCTGCTGTCGGGATTGCGGAATTTTGATGATGACGTCGCCTGGTTTGGCCAGGCCCAGTTCGTCGCGGGCGATGGATTCGATTTTGTGCGGATCGGTCTTGAGGGACTTTACTTCATCGGAGAGCTCGGCGTTTTCTGTGGCGAGACGGTTGATGTCTTTCTGAACTCGCTCGATTTCGAGTTTGGTGCGACGCATGGCGAGAAAGCCGTGAGTGCCGAAAATGTCGTGGATGAACAGCGCAAAGACGCAAAGGACGAGGATGGCGCGCCCGTATTGCGACCAAAGAACGGAGATTCTTGATTGTTCAGGCATTCTTGCTTGTCGGGGCATCAAAGATCAGCTCTTTAAAATCCAGTCCGTAGCTTCGCGAACGAGTTTAGCGGAAGCGGCAGGAGTTTCGGCTTCCACGTAGAGGCGAAGTAGCGGTTCAGTACCGGAGAGCCGGAGAAGCATCCAGGAGCCGTCGTCGAACGCGAATTTCGCGCCGTCGGTGCGATCGATGGATTTTACTTTGCGGCCCAGGAGAGTTGACGCGTCGGTTTTGGATTTTTGGATCGTGACCGATTTCTGTTCGTCGGTGAGATGAAGATTTTCGCGCGTGGGAGCAAAAGACCGGCCAACCTTCTTGAAGAGTTGCTGAATTTGTTCACCGACGGAAGCGTTGCGGGCGGCGATCATTTCCGCTACGAGCAGGCAGGCAAGGATGCCGTCTTTTTCAGGGATGTGGCGGCGAATGGTGAGGCCCGCGCTTTCTTCGCCGCCGAGAGCGATTCTATCTTCGCGAATAAGCTGGCCGATATACTTAAAGCCGACGGGCGTCTGGAAAATGGTTTGTCCGTGGGATTTTGCCGCGGCGTCGAGGAGTTCAGATGTAGCGACGCTGCGGGCGGCGGGCAAGTTCCATCCACGAGATTCGACGAGATAATCGTAGACGAGAGCGAGGATTAGATTGGGCTGGATCCATGCGCCGTCCGAGTCGACGATACCGAAACGGTCGGCGTCGCCATCGGTCGCCAGACCTGCCGTGGCCTTCGATGAGAGAACGACGTTACGAAGTGGGGCAAGATTTTCTTCACTGACGTCGGGGCCGGTGCCGTCGAAGAGAACGTCCCGGTCGGCGCGAATGGTTTCGACCGAGACGCCGTGGTCGGCGAGGATTTTATTGAGGTAGCCTGTACCGCAGCCGTGGAGAGCGTCTACCGCGAATTTGGTCTTGGCCTGCGCGAGGATGTCGAAGCGAACGAACTGTTCGAGTCGTTTGAGATAGTTTTCGCGAAGATTGATTTTCTCCGTCGCTGCAGACTGTTGTTTGAGTGGCGGCACGCCTCCGCGAGCGAAAAGTTTTGCGGCGCGCGCTTCGATATCCTTGGTGACTTCGGGGAGAGCTGGTCCCGCATCCGAGGAAGAGAATTTTAGGCCGTGGTACTGCGCGGGATTGTGGCTGGCTGTGAAATTGACGGCGCCATCGAGTTTGCTGCGCTGGATTTCGTAAGCGACCGCAGGTGTCGGAGTAAACGTGTCGCAGAGAAGGGCGCGGATGCCATATTGCTGGAGAATCGCTACGGCGAGTGCGGAGAATTCCTCGGAGTAGAAGCGGGTGTCGTAACCTACCAGGATTCTGGGGTTGGCGGATTTTGTTTTGACGTGTTCGGCGATCGCCGTGACCGCGAGACGGACCGATGCGAACGTGAAATCATCAGCGATCAGGCCGCGCCAGCCCGATGTTCCGAATTTGATAGGAGAAACGGTCAAAGATGGAGAAGCGCTCATATTTGCACCTCAGGGTTTGTAACAAACCCTGAAACCGGGTGGGTGTAGTGTAGCCCTTCAGACGCAACGTGCAAAGAGGCAGCGGAGAAGGAAATGGCGCGAAGAGAGAACGCAAAACTAGTGCTGGTGACGTGCGGAAGGCTGGCTGAGGCGCGGAACATTGCGCGGGCTGTGATAGAAAACAGGCTCGCGGCCTGTGTGAATGTGATTTCTGCGCCGGTCGAGTCCATCTATCGATGGAAGGGCAAAGTGGAGAGTGCGAAAGAGTTTCTGCTGGTGATCAAGACCACCGGGCATCGCATAAGAGGTCTGGAGCAAGCGATTACGCGGTTACACAGCTACGACGTACCGGAGTTTTTGATTTTGAAGGTGTCAGGTGGATCGAGGAAATATTTGAAGTGGGTCGGCGACTCCGTCCGGTAAGGCTCCTCGCAGTATAACGGGGTTGGAGCCGAACTTCTTAATTGCTCGGCGATTGAATGGAGCGGAACAGCTCCAGGATTTTGGGCGCGGCGATGTGTTGGTAGTCGGTACTGAGAAGTCCATAAGTTTCCAGTCCATCGTAGGTGCGGCTGTAGCCTGAAGACTGCGTGCCGTTGAGGGGCCAGTAGCCCCAGCTGAGATTGTTTTCCTTCAAGTATTGAACGAACCAGATAAACCACTGGCTGTTCGCTTCACAATCAAGCGACTGGCATGTACCGAATTCGCCTACCCAGAGCGGAATGGCTGGTTCTGAGCGGAGGAGAAATCCTGCTCGCGCGTCGAGAACTTGCTTGAGCTCATCGTAGCTGGTGAACGTGTGCGCGGGCGAGGCGTAAGCATGCGGCGAATAGACAAGCCGATTGGAAACTTTCAGGACCACAGGCAGCGCTCGAAACGCGGTGAAGTCGGTGGAATATTGCGGGCCTTCGACCATGACGAGGAGATTGGGATTCGCGTCAAGGACGGTATTCCCACCACGTTCGGCGGCGGCGTGCCAATCCAGATGCGGATCAGAGCCGCCCCATTGCGCGCCGCTGCGAAGTTCATTGCGCAGGTCAGCGCCAACCACCCAGGGCTGGTTTTTGTAACGCAACACGATGGCGCGCCAATCGGCTAACCACGCGTCCTCGGGATAGTCGACCGTGTACCACAGACCATTGCCGTCATCGTCTTTGCAGCACCAGTCGGCGCGGCTGACGTGGTTATCCAAAATAATCATGATGTGAGCGCGCGCAAGAGCGGCGATAACCGCGTCCATCACTTCGAGCGCGTGCTTGCCGCGGAATTGAGGATTGGCTTTCACGGAGTAGTCGGGAACAACGGGATTTTTCTCAATCGTTTCGTTGGCCCAGGGCAGTCGAACGGAATTTACGCCCAGTGCATGGATCTGTTCGATGATTTGCGGGAGCGTGGCATGGTCAAGACCACCAGACACGAATTCTTTTTGATCAAAGCCGTACCAGTTGACAGAGGTCAGGCGCACCCGACGATTGGCGGTGTCCAGAATTTGATGGCCGCTGGTGTGAAGTGGTGGAGTGATTGGCGGCTGCGCGCATGCCAACACCGGAATCGTGAGCGAGATACATAGAAAACTCAACGCGAAGAAGGCGCGTGCCCGATGGTGATCTGAAGCAATGCTCAACATAAATCCACGGACATATTAGACGTAGAGAAGTGCCTGGTCGAGGTCGGCGACAATGTCTTCCAGGTCTTCGATGCCGACGGAGAGGCGGACGAGGCCGTCGGTAATGCCGATGCGTTCCTGGACTTCTTTGGGCATGGAGGCGTGGGTCATCAATGCCGGAAGAGAGATGAGCGACTCGACACCGCCGAGGCTTTCGGCGAGAGCGCAGAGTTTAACTTGATTGAGAAAGCGGCGGGCGGCTTCAAGACCACCGAGATCGAAGCTGAGCATGGCACCGGGTCCGCGCTGCTGTTTGCGGGCGATATCGTGCTGCGGGTGAGAAGGAAGTCCCGGGTAATAGACTTTGCGGATTTTGGCGTGCGCATCGAGATGTCGAGCGACGGCGATACCGTTGGCGTTATGTTGTAGCATGCGTACCGCAAGTGTCTTGATGCCTCGGGAGACCAGAAAGCAATCCATCGGAGCGAGGCCAGCGCCAGCGGAGCGTTGAATGAAATAAATTTTCTCGGCGTCCTCGGGTCGAGTGAGGACGGCGCAGCCACCTGTAGAGTCGCTGTGGCCATTGAGATATTTCGTCATGGAATGAACGACGATGTGTGCCCCGAGCGCGATGGGACTCTGCAAGTAAGGACTTAGAAACGTGTTGTCGACGACGAGCAGGGCATTGCGCTCCGTGGCGAGTTTTGCCATGGCGGCGATGTCGGTGATGCGAAGAGTCGGGTTCGTGGGCGTTTCGATGTACAGCATACGCGTGTTCGCGCGCATCGCGGCGAGAACGAGATCGGGTGACGAGGTGTCAACGAAGCTGAATTCGAGTCCAAAGTGGACAAGAAGCTGCGTGGCGATGCGATAGACACCGCCGTAGACGGCTTCAGAGAGTACGACGTGGTCGCCAGGGCGCAGAAGGCGAAAGACAGCATCAATGGCGGCCATGCCAGAACTAAACGCGTAAGCAGAGTGACCGCCTTCAAGCTTGGCGAGAGTTCTCTCAAGGGCCTTGCGATTGGGGTGATTGGTGCGAGCGTAGTCGAAGCCTTTGTCTTTGCCGAGTTGGTCCTGGACATAGGTCGAAGTCTGATAAATGGGGAGAACGATAGCGCCAGTCGCGGAATCGGGCTCTTGGCCGACGTGGATGGCATTTGTGGCAAAACCCATAGTTACGATCTCCTTTCATTCCAGGGCTTGTCACTCCAAGACCTGAAATCCGGGCTGAGCGGCCCTCGCCAGAGCAGGGAAAGAGCCTCTCAAGCGACACGAAACAAGGTTCACGCGGTGGAACGAAGCTGGAAGCGCGCTAGACGCGGCGCGACCTAAGGCTACCGGCACGCGGAAGCAATGCAGTTCATTCAAATTACAGGAGGTGCCGGGTCGCGTCAATTCTTGGGGATGCCGGATGTGCTACGGTTGGCTGGCAAAATCGCGCTTGCACAACACTCGAGACACACCCGGTTGACACTGCTGGGCGGGGACAATACAGTCGGGATGATGGCAAACAGCGTATCGAAAATACAGATTGGACAGTTGTGGAAAAAGGATGACACTGGCGAGACGTTTCTGGTTACGCGGGTGTATTCGGAGGCATTGAGCACGATGGTGACATTGCGGAAGTCGGGTTCGGAGACCGAGGCCTTGGTGCGAGTGAAGGTGGAGCGGACCGCGGGTGGGCAGACGTTGACCGGTTTTTCGCCAGCACAAGAGGATGAGAAATTTTAGTGTACGCGCTAGATCGAGCGGACGGGAAGGTTAACGACGTCGTCGATTTGAAGCAGTTCTTTCTGCAGGAACGGTTCACCGTATTTCACACCAATTAAATCGCCGTTGCGCCGGGCGAGAAGATCCATTCTGGAGTCGAGTTCGTCGATTGCCAGATAGACGCGTTGCTTCCGTTCACTTTTGGCCGGCCGGAATTGAGAGCGGTATGCGAGGATAGCGCGGCGGCGCGTTTCGTATTGCTTAGTGATATCCACGACAAAACTCGGCGGCATGCCTTCAAAAGAGGTGCAGTAAAGAATTTTGAAGGGGCGATAGGGCTCTCCTTTGACGGGAAGCGCTTTTAGGCCGGCGAGGAAGCAGCCTTCATAACCGAGAGTTGAGGCGTGATAGTGATCGGGATGACGGGCTTCCCAGTAGGGCAGAATGACCGTGCGCGGGCGAAGCTGGCGAATAATGCGCGCGAGGGCGAGCTTGAACTGGCGCGAAGATTGCACGTCTGAATCGGGAACGCCGAGGGTGCCGCGCCATGAAATTTTCAAGATTTTGGCGGCGAGAGCAGCCTCTTTGGCGCGAATTTCGGGACTTCCGCGGGTACCCATTTCTCCGGCAGTAAGATCGAGGATGCCGGTTTTATACCCCTGTTTCGCGGCTTTGAGCAGGGTGCCGCCGCAGGTGAGTTCAACGTCGTCCGGATGAGCGGCGATGGCGAGAAGGTCGAGGGTGGTCATTAACGCTCCTGAGAACTGCCTGTCAGCAATCCGGTGTTCGAAAGGCCGGGCTAAACCCCGGCACTACACTCGGGAAAAACCACAAACCAACCTAAAGGTGCAGTGAGAAATCTTAGCAGGGGATATGCTAAGTTTGCGCGGGGAAGAAAGGCGTGTGGATGTTGCGACGACCATGAATGACGGGAAACAAATGTCGGGCCGTGTGGCGTTGGTGACGGGAGCGGGGAAACGCCTGGGGCGAGCGGTGGCATTACGGCTGGCGGCTGAGGGCGCGGACCTAGCAGTGCATTATCGCCAGTCGGAGCGCGATGCCGCTGAATTGGTGAGTGAGATTGAAAAGTTGGGACGCAAGGGAGTTGCGGTACAAGCGGATTTGCAGAGCGTGGACGAGATTCGACGAATGTTTCTTGAAACCGGCAATGAACTTGGGCGGTTAGATTTGCTGGTGAACAGCGCGGCAAATTTTTTGCCGGGAAGTGTGATTTCGACGACGGAGGAAATTTGGGATGCATCGCTGGACACGAATGTGAAAGCGCCGTTTTTTTGTGCGCAGGCCGCGGCGCCGATGCTGCGGCGTTCAAAGGGATCGATCGTGAATTTTGCCGATACCGGAGGATTGTTGGGCTGGCCTGGGTATGTTTCGCATTCAGTTTCGAAAGCTGGCGTAGTGATGCTGACGAAGTGCCTGGCGAAGGCGCTGGCTCCGGATGTGCGTGTGAATGCAATTGCTCCAGGAACGATTACCATGGCGGGCGATCCGCCGGAATGGGAGGCCGAATTTGTGAAGCTGGCGCCTCTTCGCAAAACGGGCAAGTCCTCAGACATTGCAGACGCGGTGATTTATTTGGCGACCGCGGAATTCATGACCGGCCAAACATTGGTCGTGGATGGTGGGCGAACGGTGTAAAGCAGAACCGAGCGACGACAAATCGTTTTGTAGAAGTGCACGCAAGCGCGCGGCAGTGTATTCTAAATAGCTTATGCTGTGATAAGGAAGACGAAGATGGCGGCGCAGGACAGGGCATTTCCGAAAAGGGACAACGAACAAATGGATAACGAGACGTACGCTCAGCCACACCACATCGAGGATGTGGAGATTCAGGAGTGGCTGGAGTCGCTGGATTCGGTGCTCGAGTCAAGCGGACCGGAAGTGGCGGCCGAGATTCTGGAGCGGTTACGCGCACACGCGACGGTGAGTGGGATCGACCTGCCGTTCACGGCGAACACGCCGTATGCGAACACGATTCCGGTGCGGCTGGAACCGTTATTTCCAGGCGATCAGGAGCTGGAGCGCCGGATTAAGTCACTGATTCGCTGGAACGCATTGGCGATGGTGGTGCGCGCGAATCGCGAAGAACACAACATTGGCGGACATATCTCGACTTACGCGTCGGCGGCCACGCTGTACGAAGTCGGATTCAATCATTTCTTCCGCGCGAGGACGCCGGAGTTCGAAGGCGACACGATTTATTTTCAGGGACATGCTGCACCGGGAATCTATGCGCGCGCGTTCATGGAAGGAAGAATCAGCGCTCAGCAACTGGAGAATTTCCGTCGTGAGCTGAAGCCGGGCGGCGGCTTATCCTCGTATCCGCATCCCTGGCTGATGTCGGACTTCTGGGAATTTCCGACAGTGTCAATGGGATTGAGCCCGCTGATGGCCATTTATCAGGCGCGCTTCAACCGTTATTTGGAAAATCGCGGGATGAAACCGGCGACCGATGCGAAGGTGTGGGCGTTTCTTGGCGATGGCGAGACAGATGAACCGGAATCGCTGGGCGCGATCACGCTGGCGTCGCGAGAACATCTGGATAATTTGATTTTCGTCGTCAATTGCAACTTGCAGCGGCTTGATGGCCCGGTGCGCGGCAACGGGCAGATTATTCAGGAACTCGAGTCGGCGTTTCGCGGTGCGCGGTGGAACGTCATCAAGGTGCTTTGGGGCAGTGAGTGGGATCCGATTCTGGAGCGCGATACGGAAGGTCTACTGGTCAAGCGCATGGGCGAGTTAGTGGACGGCGAATACCAGAAACTGGTGGTTTCGTCTGGCGCGTATGTGCGGCAGCACTTTTTTGGTCATGATGAGCGATTGCTGAAATTGGTGGAACCGCTGCCGGACGAGGCACTGCGGCGTTTGCGGCTGGGCGGCCACGATCCGCGCAAAGTGTACGCGGCGTACAAGGCGGCTGTGGAACACAAGGGCGGGCCGACGGTAATTTTGGCCCGCACGATCAAGGGCTATGGACTGGGAGAGGCGGGCGAAGGGAAAAACGTCACACACCAGCAGAAGAAGTTGAATGAAGACGAACTGCGGGAATTCCGTTCGCGGTTTGGAATTCCCCTGAACGATGATGACTGCATAACGGTGCCGTTTTACCGGCCTGCGGAAGACAGCATCGAGCTTCAGTATTTGCGGAGCCGACGGGAAGCGTTGGGCGGATATACGCCGAAGCGTAGCGTGCGTTCGAAGCCGATCGCGGCAGACCACGACGAATTATTCAAGGAATTCACGGAAGGTAGCGACGAGCGCGAAGTCTCGACGACGATGGCGTTCGTGGCGATGCTTCGAAAAATGCTGAAAGATCCGGAGATCGGCAAGCTGATTGTGCCGATCGTGCCGGACGAAGCGCGGACCTTCGGCATGGAGTCACTGTTCCGCACCGTCGGGATTTACGCGAGCGGCGGACAGAAGTACGAGCCAGTGGACATGAACACCCTGCTGCTCTACAAGGAAGCCAAAGACGGGCAGATTCTGGAAGAAGGAATCACGGAAGCCGGTTCGATGGCATCGTTCATCGCTGCTGGCAGTGCGTACGCGACGCACGGAATCAATACGATTCCGTTTTTCATTTACTACTCGATGTTTGGATTCCAGCGAATTGGAGACTTCATCTGGGCGGCTGCGGACATGCGGACGCGCGGATTCCTGCTGGGCGGAACCTCAGGGCGAACGACGCTTTCCGGCGAAGGCCTGCAGCACCAGGACGGCAACAGCCACGTTCTGGCGCTGCCCGTACCGAATCTGAAGGCGTACGATCCGGCGTTCGCGTACGAAATTGCGGTGATCGTTCAGGATGGGATTCGCCGGATGTATAAGGACGGAGAAAACTGGTTCTACTACATCACGGTGATGAACGAACCCTACGCGATGCCGCCGATGCCTTCAGGAGTTCGCGAGGGCATTCTGAAGGGAATGTATAAGTACCGCGCTTCTGCGAACAAGAAAGCGAAGCTGAAGGCGCAATTATTTGGCAGCGGAGCGATTTTGAACGAAGTGCTGCACGCGCAGGAAATGCTGGAACAGAAGTACAGCGTGGCCGCGGACGTGTGGAGCGTTACGAGTTACAAGGAACTGTACGTCGATGCCATTGAAACGGAGCGGTGGAACCGGCTGAATCCAGGCGAGAAGCCGCGCGTGCCGTATGTTACGCGATGTCTGGCGGATGCGCCGGGCGTGTTCGTGGCGGCTTCGGATTACCTGAAGACGCTGCCCAACATGATCAGCAAATGGATGCCGCGAAGGCTGGCAGCGCTCGGCACAGACGGCTTCGGACGAAGTGAGGGTCGCACGTCATTGCGGGATTTCTTCGAAGTGGACGCAAAGTTCATTACGTTGGCGACGCTGCATGAATTGAGCGCGGACGGAAAAATGGACGCGAAAGTTGTGGACAAAGCGATTGAGGATTTGGGAATCGTAAAGACCAAACCGAATCCGGTCACATCTTGAGAGGCGCTGTTTGATTTTCTGATTTCGCGAAGGGAAAGACGCGGCCAGAGAGCAGCGCGTCGAGGTGTTCCTTGGCTTCGGACATATCGGGCTGCAACTCGAGAGCCTTGCGATAGGCTTCGATCGCTCCGCTGCTATTCCCCTGGGCTTCGCGGGAGCGGCCCACCCAAAAACATGCAGCT
>WNGG01007817.1_pt1 | contig 17443 bp, 20 predicted proteins | sample 5400661 | NCBI WGS metagenome assembly WNGG01 (sample SAMN13153372, study PRJNA577476) | soil metagenome | isolation source: 100 cm soil or saprolite under Garry oak tree replicate 1 | place: USA:California | collected 2016-06-15 | reverse complement strand
CGAAGCACTCCTCAAACGCGTTGACGCAGATCTGCTCGCCAAGGTGCAGGGCGTGGTCGGCGTGAGCAAGAAGCCGCAGGTGGGCGCGCTCTTCGCCGCCGAGCATCCGACTCCACCGTCCGAGGTCCTGGCACTGTACGAGTCAATTATGCGGTGGTTCGGGTTTCCGCCCCCCGCCCAGCAGACGACGACTGCACCCCACACGTAGATCTGGGGCTTGCGCCCACCATGTCGTCGGCAAGCTCCCGACCATCACCATCTCGTCCCCGTGCCTGCCTCGCGCTTCAGTCACTATGCGACTGCCCAGTCATATCAGCCGGCTTGCGCTGCAGCCGGGTCTGTCAAGTGAACGGTGTAACTGGTGTGGATAGGGCTACTTCCTGCCGGCGCTGACGCGGCCGTCGAAGGCGATGTCGAAGGCGTTCAGGGCGGCCTTCCAGCGGTTGGTCCAGCGCCGACGGCCACGGCCGGTGGGGTCCAGGCTGACGACGGTCAAATACAGGTGCTTGAGCGCGGCCTGCTCGTTGGGGAAGTGCCCGCGGGCCTTGACCGAGCGGCGGAACCGCGCATTCAGGCTCTCGATGGCGTTGGTGGTGGCGATCACCGTGCGGATCTCGGCGTCGAAGGCCAGGAAGGGGACGAACTCGGCCCAGGCGTGCTCCCACAGCCGGATGATGGCCGGGTAGCGGACCTCCCAGCTGGCGGCGAAGCTCGCCAGTGCTTCCAGCGCGGCCGCCTCGGTCGCCGCGGTGTAGACCGGCTTGAGATCACGGGCGATGGCGGCCCAGTCCCGCCGGCTGGCGTAGCGGAAGCTGTTGCGCAGCAGGTGCACCACACACGTCTGGGTCACCGCGGCTGGCCACACCGCGCTGATGGCGTCTGGCAGGCCGGTCAGGCCGTCGCAGACCACGATGCACACATCGGCCACGCCGCGGTTTTTGATCTCGGTGAGCACGTGCAGCCAGTACTTGGCGCCCTCGCCGCCGTCGCCGGCCACAACCCCAGGATGTCGCGCTCCCCGTCACAGGTCACCGCCAGCGCGACGTAGATGGGCCGGTTAGCGACCTGCCCGTCGCGGAGCTTGACGTTGATCGCGTCGATGAACACCACCGGGTAGACCGCATCCAGTGGGCGGGACTTGAAGGCGGCCAGGCCCTCCAGCACCCGGTCGGTGATCGTGGAAATGGTCTGCCGGGAGACCTCGGCGCCATAGATCTCGGCCAGGTGCGCGGCGACCTCTCCGGTGGTCAGGCCCTTGGCGACCAACGACACCACCAGGTCCTCCACCCCGCCAAGACGCCGCTGGCGCTTGCGCACGATCCTGGGCTCGAACGAGGCGTCGCGGTCGCGTGGCACCGCCAGCTCGACCGGGCCGATCTCGGTCGGCACCGTCTTGGCGCGGGTGCCGCTTGGGGAGTTGGCGCCGTTGCGGCCGGCCGGGTCGCCGTGCTGGTAGCCGAGATGGTCGGTGAGCTCGCCCTCCAGGGCGCCCTCCAGGACCAGCTTGGTGACTCGCTGCAGCAGCCCGTCCGGACCGACCAGGCTGGTCCCTTGCGAGCGGGCCTGGGCGACCAGCCGCGCGGCCAGCTGCTCGTCGACCGCATCCGTCTCCGCTCCCGCCGAACTCTGAGGCTGCGGGGTCTGGGTCGTCGTCTCCGTCATGTGGTGTCTCCTCCAGTGTGCCGTCGGCACACTCTGTCATGGAGTTACACCGTTGTATTTACAGTCCCTCGGCATACGGCGACCACCATTCACCTGACGAGAGAAGCGTGCTGTCAGGTCCCCGATCAGCGTCCTGAACGCGAGCGGACAGGTGCGATGTGACCCGGCCGGCGTGCCGTCGTCCACCGAGGGGGCGGTGTGGTAGGTACGGCCCCGCGACGACGGCGGCGGTCGCGACAACGGCCGGTCCGCGGCTGGGTGCCGAGCTGGAGCGGCGTGTGGCCGTCTGCCGGCCGACCATCGACGGCCGGCAGGTCCACACGCCCGGGGAGCTGGCGATCGCCACCTTCACCCACCACACCAGCCGCCTCAGCCCGGAGGTCGCCGCCGAGCCCGATCGTCCGCCTGACCCGCAACTCCACTCGCACGTGTTCGTGTTCAACCTGGCCTGGTGCGAACCCTCATCCGGCCAGGGCCGGTTCCTGGCGGTGGACTCCCGCCCGATCTTCCAGTTCGCCGTCACCGCCGAGACGATCTACGCCTGCGAGCTGGCCGCCCAGCTTCAGCGGATCGGCTACCAGCTCGATTGGCACCAGACCAGGAGGGGCCGGGTGTGGGAGCTGGCCGGCGTGGACGAGCGGCTGACCGAGTTGTTCTCCAGCCGCCACCGACACATCGAAGCGCTCGCCGCTCAGTTCCAGGCCGAGCGGGGCCGGCCGGCGACCACGCTGGAACGCCGCCGTCTGGCCCACCTGAACCGCCTGGCCAAGACCCCCGGCTGTCGAGTGTCACACTGGGCCGCCTACCATCGCGTCCTGGACCGCCGCGGGCTGGCGGCTCCGACCCCGCGGCGCATCCCGGTAATCGAGGCAGCACCGTTGACCACCCGGGAGGTGATGGTGCGGGCGCGGCTGTTGGGAGCAGACGGGTTGACCGCGCATGAGGCCACCCTCGATGAGGCGACCCTGACGCAGGTGGTGTTCCAGGCCGCAGCCGGCCTGCTGGACGCTGGCGAGGCGGCCGCGTTCCTGGAGCGGTTCGTCGCCGGGCCGGATCTGGTGCCGGTGGTGGTCGACGGGCAGCCGCGGCTGACCACCGCGGCGCTGCTGGCTCAGGAACGGGCGATCGTCAAGGCGGCCAGGGCCAAGGCGGCCAGCACGGCGCCGGCGCCTACGGTCGAGATGATGGAGCAGGCGGCAGTCGAGGTCGCCCGCCAGTGCGGCTACGAGCTGTCGGACGAACAACAGGCGGTCGTCAAGAACTTGTGCTGGCCGGTGGGGTGGGCGTCGCTGGAGGGCTGGGCCGGGACCGGTAAGACCACCACGCTGCGCACCGCCGTGGGCGCCTGGCGGCACAACCACCAACCCGTCGTCGTGGTCTCCACTGCGGCCGACACAGCCCGCCGGACCGCCCACGAGCTCGACCTCGAGCCCGGCTTCACCATCGAGGCGTTCTGCCTGGCGGTCGAGCATGGCCGACTGCGCCCAGACGCTGGAATGGTGGTGCTGGTGGAAGAGGCGTGCATGGTCGACACCCCCCGCATGCACCGGCTCCTCCAGGCCGCCGGCCCAGCGATCATCCGCACCATTGGCGATCCTGAGCAGGCCCAGCCGGTCGGGCCCGGCGGCTGGCACGCCCAGGTCGACCAGGCGATCGGCGGCCACGCCGAACTCACCAGAGTGGTCCGCCAGCGCGACCCGCAGGATCGGGAGGTGTGCCGGCTGGTCCGCCATAGCCACGCCGACCAGGCCCTGGCCAAACCTCCACGGCTGCGGCCGCGTCCACCTGGCCCCGCACGCCTCCTCGGCGATCAAGGAGGTCGTCCACGCCTGGAACCTGCACCGCCGCCAGCATGGCCTGGACGGGGTCCGGATCGTCACCGACACCTCCAACGCCACCATCGACACGTTGAACAGCCTCTGCCAGCAGGCGCGCCTGCGCGCCGGCGAGCTGCCGGGTCTGAGCCTGGAGCTGGTCGACCGGCAGGCCGGCCGGCGAGAGCGCGTCTACACCGGCGACCAGGTCTGCTTCATCCGCCCCTACCGCATCCGGAGTGCGCACGTGCCCAACGGCACCAGCGGCGGGTCGCGGCGGTCGACCCGGACCGGGAGCGGGTGCTGGTCGCCTGCGATGACGGGCCGTGCGTGCCGGTCGAGCTGGCCGGAGCCGACTGGACGCAGCCGCTGCGGCTGGGCTACGCGGGTCACGCGCTGCGGCTCCAGGGCGGCCAGGCCCCGGTAGTGCTGGTGCTGCCCGGGTCCTGGCAGATCTCCCGGCAGTCCGCCTATTCGATGCTCACCCGCTGCCAGGACGAGGTGCATGTGTTCGTCGACCACGACAGCCAACGCATCGGCGACTGCGCCGACCTTGATCCACTCGCCGCGCTGGCCCGACGGTGGACGCGCGACGCCCGTGAGATCGCAGCATCCGCGCGATTCCCGGCCACGGAGGATGCGCCAGTGTGCGATGCGGTGAGTCGGGCATCTATCACACGGCCCGATGTCGACCACGCGCAGGTCCCGATGCGCACACCAGAGGCCGCGCGACTCCGTACTCTGGTACCTGAGTTAGCTGGCCCGGACACGCCCGCCTGGTTGCGGGAGCCGGCGTCCGAACGCGGGCTTGGCGATGATCTCGGGATCGACCTGTAGCGATCCCAAGCAGAGACGGGCCTGACGCGCATTTGAGATGCCGACGTGGCGTTCCGGATCCCGTAGACGATCCTGCGCGCGTCCACGTGCTTCTGGATCTTGAGGCGCCTTCGGGCTAGACCCGTCAGGAGATCCGCTACCAAACCCGTTCGAGGTGGCGCCAGGATGGCCATCTGCGAGCGGTGGGCGCCGCATGCAGAGCTGGTGTCGCCTATGAGGCAGATCTGTGAGGCTGGCTCGAATCTTGCTTACGGGCGAGGGCTATGTAAGAGTCTTAACATGGCTAGTCAGGTGCGGATGACCATTGCCGTTGCGACCTTGCTGCGAGTCTTCCTCGACGATCCCTCTCAACGTCGGTACGGCTACGAACTCATGCAACTTACCGGCTTCCCCAGCGGCAAGCTGTACCCGATCCTGGCCCGACTGGAGCGAGCCGGATGGCTCATCAAAGAACGCGAGGACATCGACCCAGCGGCGGCGGGCCGTCCTGCCCGCCGCCTGTACCGACTCAGCCCGGACGGCACCCAGACCGCCCGCCATGAACTGGTCGAGCTCAGCGAGCAGCTCCGCCTGCCGGCTACCGGGCTGCCGGGCCGGGCGAACCCCGAGGGCGGGCGCGCATGAGCGCCGTTTGGGCAGTCATCGCAGCTACCTTGGCCGCGCTGGCCGGCATCTGCCTCGGCGACCTTGCCAGCGAAGAGATCCGCGGCCGACTGGACCAGCTACCGAATGCGCTCATTCGACTGGCCAGCCACCGCCTTCCCGGGAACGTGCGCGACGATCTTTCTGATGAGTGGACCGCCGAACTGCATGAGATCCTCCACGGCGCTGCGGCGCTCCCGGTTACCCGCCTCGTCCGCGGCATCCGATTCGGCTTTGGGTTACTGCGGACGGCCCCTGACATCGGTCATCAACTCAACAGCCGCGAGACACCTACCAACCCCGATGCCGACCGGGTGGTTACCGTGGCAAAGACCAGTGCCCGCCCGACTGTCGGTCCGATCGTCGGCCCGACCGTCCGCCGGATGCTGGTCGGCTTGCAGCTGCGCCGGCTCCGCGTCCAAAGCGGGTTCTCCCGCGAGGAGGCGGGCGAGCGCATCCGAGCGTCGGAGTGGAAGATCTACCGGCTGGAGAACGGCCAGGTCGGCTTCAAGGAGCGCGACCTGGTCGACCTGCTGGACCTGTACGGGGTTACCGATCCCGGTGAGGTGGCCGCGGTCGTCGGCATGGCCTTGGACGCCAATGACACCGGCTGGTGGCACCAGTACGGCGACGCGCTGCCGCAGTGGTTCCGCGCTTACGTCGACCTGGAGCAGGCGGCCACACTGATCCGCACCTACGAGGCTCAGTTGGTCCCAGGCCTGCTCCAGACCGACGACTACATGCGAGCCGTGATGCGCGCAGCACCAGACGAGGGGCCTGAGGACACCGAGCTGCGGGTCGAGCTGCGGCTAGCCCGCCAGGCGCTGCTCACACGGCCGGGTGCTCCCCGGCTGTGGGCAGTGATCGACGAGACGGTGCTGCGGCGGCCGGTTGGTGGCGCCGAGGTGATGCGCGGCCAGCTTCAGCGGCTCATCGATACCACCAAGCTGCCCAACGTCACGCTCCAGGTGCTCCCCTTCGGGGCCGGGGCGCACCCGGCCATGGTGGGCGCGTTCAGCATCCTGCGGTTCGCCGAGGTCGACCTGCCCGATGTCGTCTACCTCGAGCATCTGGCCGGCGCGATGTACCTCGACAGGCACGACGACGTTCATCAGTACCTGCACGTTATGGAGACGACCTGCATCCAGGCCGAGACCCCGGACAAAACGGCAGCCATCCTCAACAGGATCGTGAACCAAAGCCACGTGTGCTAAACGACTTCCTGCGGAAGTCGTCGCCAGACCAAGACAATCCCTTGCGGACGGGCACCGTAGCGATCAGGCAGGTGGGTCGCCGAGGGCGGCCAGGTCTGTCGGGTATCGGCCCCACCGGCAACCAGCCACACTCGTCCGGCCGGGTGATCGGCGAGCCGGGCTGTGGCGGTCGCCACCGTGACCCGCGGGCGGCCCAGGACCTTGTGGAAGCCGGTCTCGCGGCCGAGGCCAGGCAGCCGCAGCAGCACCGGGGTGTCGATCTGGGTCGCGGCGGCTAGTCGCGGCTGGCTCCGGGCGGCCAGATGACCTCGATGGGGATGCCTCGGGTGCGGGCGTAGGCGACCACGTCGGCGGTGCCGCCATGGCCGCGGGCGGGCTTGCCGTCCCAGACCGCGATCAGCAGGTCGGCCCGGTCGGCGACCGCTTGGCCGCCGGCGAGGTGGGCTTGCTCGGTCGATTCCTTGAAGGGGAGCGTTTGGACGTCCTGTGCTTGGGTGATCAGGGCGTCGTAGGGTGGATGGCTGGCGGGGTCGAGGCTGTCGCGGTATTCCTCGGCGGGGACGACGACTTCAAGGGTTCCGCCTCGGTCGAGGATCGCCTGGGCGAAGAGCTGGTCCGCGCCGTCGCACAGGCAGGACACGCCCACCAGCGTCGACGGCTGGTAGCGGTCCAGCAGCTCCCGCAGCGCCTGATCGACCAGGCGGGCGGTGTGGGTGGGGAGCTTCTGGTGGCCGGTGATGCCGAGCCGGCTGACCCGGTTGGTTGGGGTCATGTCGAGGTGGCCTGTCCCCAGAGCAGCCCGCGCAGCAGTTGGGTGTCCAGCTCTCGGACCGGCCGGGCCGTCTTCCACCGGTCGAGTTGCCGTCGCAGCACCCGGACGCGGTGCAGCACCTTCTCCGATCGCTTCTTCAGGCCGATGTCGAACGCCTCGCTGATGCACTGGCAGGTGGCGTCAACCTTGTGCTGGCGGAGGTAGGCGTCGGCGAGATCCGTCAAGAGCAGCGCGCGTGCCTTGGGCGCGGGGCGTGCTTGGCTGATCGCCTCTTGGAGCGCCTGTTGTGCGTCGGTGGGCTGGTCCAGACGCAGATGGCAGCCGCCGCGGTAGCCGGCGATCTTGGCCGCGTCGAACGGAGTGAGCCATGGCCATGCGGGACCGGCGGCGGGCGCCCGCTCGGCCTGCTGGATGGCGGCCATTGCGGCGTGGGCGTCGTTGGCGGCGGCTTGCGCGGTTGCCTCGATGGTCGCCAGCCATGCGGTGCCGGTTGCCGACGAAATGTCCAGTCGCTTGGCCTGCTCGACAAGGCGGACCGCCTCACTTGCATTGCCGACACTGGCGGCCCAATAACTCATGCTGCCCAGCATGTATGCGGCCAGCACGTTGCTGCGGGACTGTCGCGCGTACTGGACCGCGTCACCGTAATGGGTCCGCGCGGCGGTGTGATCGCGCATGTCGAACGACAACCATGCTGCAAAGCCGGACGCCTCGCTCAAGGCGGCGGCGAGGGTTCGATTCTCTGCCGAGTCCTCCTCCGAGAGGAATTGCGTTGCGAACTGAAGATGCCCGGCGACGGGGACGATGAGCTGGTTGGCGGGGGTGTTGCCTTCGAGGCGGCGGTACTGGCCAGTGACCGAGCCGACCACAGTCGTCACCATCGACCGGTCCCCATCGCGGATCATGCCTGGGTCAGCGGGGCGCCAAGCGGCGTCGACAGCGATACCCGCAGGCGGACGGTCATCGCCCTGCCGCCCCAACAGCGGGACCTGGCGTTGAGCACCCAGCGCTATCGAGCCGGCGGTAACCCCGGCGATCCTGGCCGCCGCATTGAGGAGAAACCGTCGCCGATCCATGGCAAGTCCCATCGTCGCAAACGCCGCCATCAGGTGGTCAAGCTCTGAGCCCGGGGCAGGCACCCGCGAGGCAAGCTCCTCCTCGGTCGCGTAGACGAGAATGAACGAGACATAATAGTCGCGTGGTCGATGATTCCCGCTCTCCCAATCTCTGAGCATCCGGACAAGACTCTCCCGACCTGGCGTCGGCCGGCTCGCCTGCCTGGACTTGCCCTCCAACTCGACCGCAAATCTCGCGTGACTCCAGCCTCGATTCTCACGCAACTCCTTGAGGGCGCCGCCCCACCCGGCACTGCTCGGCATTATCCAGCCCTTCCCCAACCTCGACCGCTCACTCAATGGACGTCTCCGGAAATCTCCGGAAGTCCTCGCAAGTCACCTCTAGCGGACGCAAAGCGTAGATGGTTCGGTCACGCACGACAAGCAGACACGACGCAAATAGCGGTGACCATCGGTGAGCATCCCGGGCCCGCGCCCCATGCCCACCGCCAGCCCGGGATCGGGAACCGCCCGGGCCAAGACCCGAGCACCGGTCCCTGGCCCGGGAGCCCGAACGCTCACGTGCTGATCGTCCAACAGGAGGCCGCACGACATGGCAACGGCAAGGCCAACACCGTTGGCACCACTCGACTACCAACAGCTCGCCAGGCTCCTCGACACCGCCGCCAGCCAGCAGCGGCAGTTGGCCAACACCGCCGGCGACCCGGTCCTCCAGTACCAGTCGAGCGTCAACGCGCAGGTCTTCAGCGCAGCCCGCAGATGCGCCCAAGACCACGCGCGCTCTCCCCACAACCGACACCCCCACGGCGAGGATCGACCATGATCGGGTTCGAGCAGGTACCGGCCCAGGTCCGCTGCCCATGAGACGTGCCATCGCGCGCCTGACCAGCGCCGGCGACCTCCTGGCCGGGCCGGGGAGCCTCGCCCGACAGCTCGCCAGTCTCGCCGATACCCTCACCGAGCTGCTCAACCAGGCGGCAAGCCGCGGTCTGGTGGTCCCGCCACCCATCAGCAACAGCGTCCACGACCTCCGCGGCTGGGCCGCCCGGATCGACCAGGGCAGCGCCGGCCGACCGGCAGCGGTCGACGCCACCCGCGTGCTCGCCTACCTCCGCGGCCTGCCGGACCAGCAGCTCCTCGCCCTGCTCGCCGACCTGCCATGGGCACGACTGGATACCCTGCTGGACGCCGTCAACACCACCACGCCCTCGCCGCACGCCAGGAGCCCACGATCATGACCGCGCTCCAGCAGACCGCTCCCGCACAGCCGTCCCGGATGATGGCCCGGGCCATCATCGAGCTTGCCCGCAGTGTGGCGGCCATCGACCCGACCCTGCTCCCGGAACTGGCGGCCACGGCCGTGGCGGTCGACGCGCACGCGGTCGCGCTGGAGGCCACCCTGCACCGCTTCAACACGCTGGAGGGGCGGCTGGGACAGGCGGTGCAACGCCTGCGGCACGCCGGCCGCCACATCAGCGAAGCGCAATTCGCCGCACTGCTGGACTGCACCGGCGACTCCGACGTCCGCGTGCGAATCGAACAGCTCCGCAACGCATTCCCACCCTAACCACTCAGCCCCACAGGCCTCATCAGCGGTTCGCAACGCTGACGAGGAAGGTCCGGCCCCGGCGGGATCGCTAACGCCGATTCAGCCGGGGCCGGACCCCACCAACAGCATCCGACGGCCGCCACCGCTGCGGCGGGCAATCCACAAGCCGCCAGGGACGGCGGGTGCCAACTGAGAACTCCTGGAAGGAGGTGGTCAATGAGGGCCTGACAACATCGAGGAATAGACTGTGTGTCATGCCATGGTGCCTCCCAACACCCAGGGTGGGAGGCACCGGCCTTTCCCGGAGACAATTCGATGAGAAGAATTCCGCTAGCATTCTCCGCGCTCATAAGCGCGGGTGGCTTGACGACGCTGGCCAGGGATAATAGGCCGCCGCTCCGACGGTCTCTCAGCATAATTCTCCTCCGCCGCGATCTCATCAATCGTTCAAGAGCCAGGCGTTAAAGAGGGCCGCCCGTTCCGGTGACAGGCGCGGACGGTGCTTCTGCTGCTCAGTGGACTGCATGGCCTCGGCGCTGTCACCACGGAGGCGTGAGCCTCTTGTAATATTGTAATTTAAGTTGCCGCTATGGGCTTCCTGCGCGGACGTCGGTCGTGGTAGGTTCCCCAACCTGCCCAATCGGTCGGATGTCGCGGGAGGCTTGGGTGGGGAACCAGTTTGTAGTGCTCGTGCTTCACGCTACCCCGCAGACCTCGGCGCAGCGGGCGGAGCTGGCGGCGAGGTATATCGGTATGAGCGTGCTGTACCTGATGGTCATCGGCGTCGCAGTGGCAGCCGTGGCCAGGGGGCTCAGGATGTACGTGCAGCTCGTGGAGATGGGCTGGCCCATCCTGATCGCCGTCGTCGCTGGGCTCGCGCTCATCGTGATGGGCTACGTCCTTGCTGACGTCCTGCTGTACTGGATCGGCGGCGGCCTCCTCGGGGCAATGATCCTGCTCTCGATGGCAGTAGCCGTTACCGGTACCGAAGCTGAGCCCGACCCCGACTCAACCTTCCGAACGGGGGCTTGGACGCCGTTCTTCCTCGCGCTTGTCGCAGGACTCGCGTAGCTTTCCGCCCGGTCCTTCAACGGCTGGGGCGACCTGCTCGCTGCCGCCGTGCTCCTCACGGCCCTTCGTGTGGCTGTCTTCTAGGACGTCATGGGTTCCACCCAGTGACCGCGCACACGAGCACCAGCAGCACAATGGCGGTCAGCAGAATGTCCGAGCCATTGATGTAGTGACGCCAGGGCACGATGGGACGGCGCATCGCAATCCAGGCACCTGAATATCGCCGAATCGCCGCCGAGCCGACCACAGCAGCGGCCAGGGAGACCATAGTCTTGACGCGGAAAGGGAGGATCACTCGATGCCCGGCGACTATAGCCCAGACCAGCACGACCCTGACCCGGCGCGCACAACGACTATCGTGCTCGCTGAGTTCGCCGGGCTCCGAGGCGAGATCGCCACGAGGATCAATCTCCAAGTCACCCTTATGCTTGGAAACCTAACCGTCCTCGGCGTCGTCCTCGGCATCGCCCTGAGCCGGCCGGACAACAGGAGCATCCTTCTCCTGCTGCCGCTCGTGACGCCCTGCATCGGCGTGCTCGTCATCGACTCGTTCCGCAACCTCGACATGCTCGGCCAGTACATTCACCGGTTTATCCGACCGCACCTCCGGATCACGTCGCAGCGCGAGATCGAAGGTGTGGAGGTGTTCGGTTGGGAGCGGTGGATCAGCGAACACCATTTCATGCCGTGGCTCTTTGTTCCGTATCAGTTCGTGCTATTCTTTGGGTTTCTCGGACCGCCGATCGCGGTCCTGATATACGCCATTCAGTACCATCGTCACCACCCTCATGTGCAAGTGAGTACGCTGCAACGCTGGCTCTGGTGGGCGGGCGCAGTGCTGACAGGCATCCTGATCCTCTACGCTCTCGGCTATGGGGTCTATGCGTTCTGGAGCTCCAAAGACTCAAGCGCCTGCTGTAACGGCGGGGGCGGCGGGCTGGCCGACCATCCGCGCCAGCAGCGCCCAAGCCACACCCACGGGGCCAGCCAGGCGCGTACCCGACGCAGCGCCTGCGGCCACGACACCGTCACGCCCGCTGCCGCTGGGGAGACGGTCCGGATCGAGACGTTGCTGGGCCCCCCGCGCGGCCGCGGGGCCGGCGGCCGGCGAGGACGGCACCGCTGCCGTGGCAGCCGGCGGCGCGGGCCCGGCGGCTGACGCCGCCTGCGCCTGGCCGGCGTGCCAGCAGAAGGAGAACGCGCAGCACACCAGCGTCCAGTGCCGCCGGATCGCCCGGTCACCTCGGACCTGGAAGTCGGCCCAGCCGAGCTCGTCCTTGACCTGCTTGTAGCCCTGCTCGACCCAGTTGCGCAGCCCATAGGCGCCGACGATCTCGGCGAGCTGGGCCTGCTGGGTGCGGCGGCCGCCGGGGCGATGAAGGTTGCACAGCAGGTACCAGGTGGAAAGCTTCGGCAGCCTGGCTGGGTCGGTGGTGGCCACCACCAGCCGGTGGGGCCCCTCCGGCCCCCAGCCGCCAAGGCGGGCGTCAGCGGCCCACCAGGTCTGGGTGTGCCCATCGCGGAAGCGGCGGGTGACCCGCCGCCACTGGCCGGGCCGGCCAGGGCCACCCCAGTCGAGCTCGCGGGCCGCCTCCACCGGGGTGTGCGCCTGATCGGCCGGCGCCCAGGTGCCCTTGCGGGGCTTGAGCGCCAGCACGAACGCCACCTTCGCGGCACCCAGCGCCTCGACAAACCCGGGGTGGTCGCCGTCCAAGCAGTCGGCCACCACCGCCCGGAACGGAATGCCGGCCTTCCGGGCCGCCGCGACCAGCGCGGCGGCCAGCTGCGGCTTGGTCCCAAACCCCGGGTCGCGCTTGCCCTTGGCAAGCCTGGACGCCGGCGTGTAGGGCACCAGGTGCAGCGGCCAGTAGCAGCGCGGATCGGCCCACAGGCTGGTGACACAGACGATGCCGTTGTCGGTCTTGCCGACCGAGCCAAGCTACTGGCGGGCCACATGGTCGGTGTGGTGGCCGTCCTTGCGGTCGCCGGTGTCGTCGATCACCAGCACCCCCCGCGCATGCGGCGCGGTGGCCGGGTCGGCCTGGAGCAGCCCGATCCGCTGCTGGTTGACCGCCTCGTGGTCCCAGGTCGATTCCGACAGGAACCATTGCAGCCGCTGCACCTGGCGGTGCTGGGCACCGACGATCGGCTCGCGAACCGCTGGGCGTAGCCCTCCAGCGGGCCGGGTGCGGGCGGGCACGGGCGGCGGGTGGTCATGGCAGGTCAGCTCCTGGCGGCGGGCAGGACCATAGGCAGGCGAAAGTCTACCCCTACTTCAACAAACTACCGTTAGCTCAGTAGTGCCGTGTGGAAGTTCGTGCGTGGTCAGCGGTGGGCGGCTTCCTGGAGAAGGGCGGCTCGTCCACGCGTGTGCCTGGTGACCACCGCGTTGGGCGGGCAGGCAGCCACCGACCCGTAGTCCCAGCAGCCACCCTTGCCCGCGCGGCTAGAGTTATGCTGCGCCTGGTACTATGTACCGCATGATAGAAGCCCCGCGCACCGCCCTCCTCGCCCAGCTCCGACGAGGAACCCTCGAGTACTGCGTGCTGGCCCTGCTCCACAGCGGCGAACGCTACGGCCTCGACCTGGTCCGCCAGCTCAGCCACGTCGACGGGATGATGACCAGCGAAGGCACCGTCTACCCGCTGCTCGGCCGCCTGCGCCGCGACGGGCTGGTAGCGACCACCTGGCGCGAATCCCCCAGCGGCCCACCACGCCGCTACTACCACCTGACCCCCACCGGCCAGCAGGCCCTGGACGCCTTCGCCACCGAATGGGCCCGCTTCCGCGACGCCGTCGACCACTTCCTCGACGCAGGAGGACACCACCATGAACGCCACCGCCGCTGACCAGCTTGTCGCACGCTACCTGGCGCGACTGCAGGCCGCCCTGCGCGACCTGCCCGCGGCGCGGCGGGATGAGCTGCTGGAGCAGGTCAGCGAGCACATCGCCACCGCCCGCGCCGAGCTGGGCGCCCAGGCCAGCGAGGCGGAGATCCGCATGCTGCTGGATCGCCTCGGCGACCCGGCAGCCATCGCCGCCGAGGCTGGCCACGGTTCCGACGAGCCGGTCGAGCCACCGCGGGCGCGCCCGGGCTGGCTGGAGGTCGCCGCGCTGGTCCTGCTGCCCATCGGCGGGATCATCATTCCCGTGCTCGGCTGGTTTGTCGGCCTGGCGCTGCTGTGGACCTCGCAGCGCTGGTCGGTGCGCGACAAGCTGCTCGGCACCCTCGTGGTGCCGGGCGGCTTGGCCCTGCCCCTGGCCCTCGGGCTGTTTGCCCCCACCACCGAGACCTGCGTTACCGCTCCGGTGCCGGCCTCCGGGGCCACCCAAACGCCGGTCTGCACCGGCAGCCCGCCCGGATGGCTGGAAGTGCTCGGCCCGGTGGCGTTGGTGCTGCTGCTCCTGGCCCCTCTCGCGACCGTCATCTACCTTGGCGTGCGGCTGCGGCGCCAGCCCAGCGCTGCCGCCTAACGCCCATCGCGAGGCCATCGTGGAGGTCGCGGCTGGTGGTTACGCGGCCGTGGGAGGCTGCTCCTTTTCGTCGAGCCGCCGGAGCAAGCATCCAGATCAGCCTTGGTGAAGCCAGTCGAACGGGATCGCGGTCTGCTCGTAGCGGCGCTGGAAGCCCAGCAGCCGCCGCTCGACCTCGCCAAGGTCGCCGAAGTCGTTGGGGGTCAGGACCGCCCGTCGAAGCGGCGCTGATACAAGTCGAGCACCACCCCGGCCTTGGCGGCAAAGGCGGGGTCGCGCGGGAAGATCCACGAGCGATGCTGCCAGGGCTTGATGGGGTCCTCGGCCAGCCAGCGCCACAGCGTCATGGTCGAGATCTGGGTCACCACGCCGCAGGCGACCAGCTCATCGCGCAGCTCGGCCAGGCTCCAACGGCTCACGGGCACGCCCCGGGTAGCGGGCAGCTCGCGGGCGACCGCCTTGGCAGTCGCCACGACCGCCTCGTGCCATCCTGCTCCCTTGTTCGGCGTGCACGCCGGCCTGGTGGCCGGCCGGCGTGACGCTACCCGATCCTGTCGGGCACACTGCCACGCATGGCGACCAGGACGATCCCCGAGTCGACCAAGACCTCGCTGTACCAGCGCCTGCTCGCCCGAGCGCGCCAGCGCTGGCCGGCGCTGGCCGATGTCCACGTGCGCTTCCGCGGCCGGTTCGCCTACATCGACGGCGAGCTAGCAAGCGGCGAGGTGCTGCCGCTGTACCGGCTGCGGTATGCGGGCTCGGCGAGCCTGTGGGGGTTTGCCATCTACCTGGCCAGCCGGGACTGACGTTCCGCACTTCTCGGGGTCAATATCGCCCCCCACGGGGGCGTGGTCAGTTTCGGGAGGCGCGCTTGTGTTTGGCGGGCTGGAGTTGGGCGAGGAGTAGCTCTCGTGCCTGGGTGGAGATCTCGTCCATGGCGGCGATGAGCTCGTCGAGGCGGCGCCGGTTGGCGATCTGCTCGCGGTAACGCTCGGCCTGCTCTGCGGTGAGCCGGGCGGTGACGGTCTTGCCGGCGACCTTGCGGGTGTACTGGAAGTACGGGCCGTGCCGGGTCGGCGGATCAGCGTGGCAGTGGCAGCCGGCGGCGGCGCAAACGGTGTAACGCTCGATCACGCTGCCGGTGGCGATGAAGCCTAGGCCGCGCACCTGGTCGGTCAGGGTGCGGTAGCGGCGTTGCAGTCGGGCGAGTTCAGCGTCAGCCACGTGTTCCTCCCTCAGCGTGTCGCACGCCACCTCTACCAGACAGTACTGATACTGTCTGGCACCGAAGGTTGCGTCAAGGAGGTGGCGATGGACACGCCGAACACCGGCCCGTTCGAGTTGGTCAGCCAACGATTGGGGGCGCTGCCGCTGGTCAACCACTTCCTCGACCGGGTGGGCCTGGCGGATCTACTGGAGCGCTGGCTACCGGCGCCGGACCGGCGGTTCCGGCTTCACCCGGCCACCGCGATCAGGTTGGTGGTGGTCAACCTGCTCATCGGTCGGGCGCCGCTGTACGGGCTGGGCGAGTGGGCGGCGCCGTTCGCGCCGGGACTGCTCGGCCTGGCCGACGGTGACGCCGCCTGGCTCAACGACGACCGGGCCGGGCGGGCGTTGGAGCGGCTGTTTGACGCCGACCGGGCCAGCCTGCTCACCGAGCTGATCGTCGGTGTCGTCGCCGAGTTCGACATTGACACCTCGGAGCTGCACAACGACTCCACCTCGGTCAGCGTGCACGGGGCCTACCGCGCCGCCATCGGGACACCGCGCGGCGGCAAACCCACCCCGGCGGTCACGTTCGGCCATTCCAAGGACCACCGCCCCGACCTCAAACAGCTGGTGTGGATCCTGACCGTGTCCGCCGACGGGGCGGTGCCGGTGGCCTACCGGCTCGCCGACGGCAACACCTCCGACGACCCAACCCACGTGCCGACCTGGAACCAGCTGGTCGCCCCGCTGGGCCGGGTCGACTTCCTCTACGTCGCCGACTCGAAACTGGCCTCTACCACGGCGATGGGCCACATCAACGGCCACGGCGGCCGGTTCGTCACCGTCCTGCCCCGCACCCGGTCGGAGGACAAGTGGTTCCGCGACTGGGCGCAGACCAACCAGCCACAGTGGACCGAAGCGGCCCGCAAACCCGGCGCTCGGACCGGCGAACCCGACCACGTGTGGTCAACCTTCCCCGCCCCGCTGCCTTCGGCCGAGGGCTACCGGGTCATCTGGGTGCACTCCACCGCCAAAGCAGCCCGCGACGCCGCCGCCCGCCAACAACGTATCGAGGCCGGCGCGGCAGCCATCGACGCCCTGGGTGCCCGGCTCGCCGGGCCCAAATGCCGGCTCAAGACCCGTCTCGCCGTCGAACACGAGGCCGCCGCCGCGCTGGCTGAGACAGGCGCCGGCCGCTGGCTCGCCGTCACCGTCGGCGAAACCGTCGAGGAGACCTTCCGCCAGGAACGCCGCGGGCGGCCCGGCACCAACACCCGCTACCGCAAACACACCAAAACCAGATTCACGACCAGCTGGGACACCCGCCCAGACGTGCTCGCCTACGACGCCGTCACCGACGGCTGCTTCCCGCTGGTATCCAACGACACAGCCTTGCCCGACGCCGCGGTACTGGCCGCCTACCGCTACCAGCCCAACCTCGAACGCCGCCACCACCTCCTCAAATCCGTCCAGGACGCCGACCCGCTCTGGCTGCACAACCCAGCCCGCATCGAAGCGATCTTCTGCTGCCAGTTCCTCGCCCTGCTCCTCGGCGCACTCATCGAACGCGAGACCCGCACCGCCATGCGCGACGCGAACACCCGCCACATCCCGCTCTACCCCGAACTACGCGCCTGCACCGCACCCTCCGCCGAACGCATCCTGAACATCTTCGCCGACATCACCCGCCACGAACTACGCCACCACGGCCAGCTCGTCCAAACCTTCGAACCCCAGCTCACACCCCTACAACAGCAGGTGCTCGACCTCCTCGGCGTACCAGCCACCGCGTACACCAACTGAGGAACCCCAAGAGTGGGGCGCATATTGCACACCAGAAGTGCGGAACGTCAGCCGGGACGGCTATGAGGACTCAATACTGCCCAGCGGCCTGCCGGTCGGCTCGCCCGAGGAGGCCCTGGACTGCGCCTGCGGACTGTACCTGGCCGACCCCAGCGCGTGGACCTGAACCAGGTCCCGGCTCCTAGTGCGGTGACCACATACGTTCACCGGGTTGATGGTCATGCTGCTTGTCGTGCGGGGCGGCCCCACCGCCGCTGGCGTTCGCTGCGGACGCGGGCGCGCTCGCGGCGCTGGGCGGCCAGCACGTCGGGGTGGCGGGC
>WNGG01003933.1_pt1 | contig 17443 bp, 15 predicted proteins | sample 5400661 | NCBI WGS metagenome assembly WNGG01 (sample SAMN13153372, study PRJNA577476) | soil metagenome | isolation source: 100 cm soil or saprolite under Garry oak tree replicate 1 | place: USA:California | collected 2016-06-15 | reverse complement strand
TTGTGTTGTAGTTGAGCGCAAAAGAACCGTTGGCCGTGTTGTCGCTGCCGGTTGTGTTGTGAAAGAGCGCACTAAACCCGTTGGCCGTGTTGTCGACGCCCTCTGTGTTGCTAAAGAGCGCAGCAACACCGTTGGCCGTGTTGGCGCTGCCGATTGTGTTGTCGAAGAGCGCCTGAAAACCGTTGGCCGTGTTCTGGTTGCCACCCGTGTTGCTGTGGAGCGCCTCATCACCGGTGGCCGTATTCAAGCCGCCGGTGGTGTTGAGAAAGAGCGCTTGAAACCCGTTGGCCGTGTTGTTATCGCCGGTTGTGTTGGCTTGGAGGGCTTGGAAACCGTCGGCAGTGTTGTTATTGGCATTGTTGTTTTGGAGCGCAAAAGAACCGTTGGCCGTGTTGTCGCTGCCGGTTGTGTTGCTAAAGAGCGCATTGACACCGTTGGCCGTGTTGCCGAAACCGGTAGTATTACTTAAGAGCGCAGAGTAACCGGTTGCTGTGTTGCTGGTGCCGGTCGTGTTCGCGTACAGTGCGTCAACACCATTGGCAGTGTTGTAGGAGCCGCCGGTGTTGAGGGTCAGCGCGCTAACACCGGTCGCTGTGTTGAAGTCGGCGGTGTTATCCTCGAGCGCTCCAGCGCCTACAGCCGTGTTATAGTTGCCAGTGGTATTAGCGTTCAGCGCATCCATGCCAATGCCGGTGTTGCTGGAGCCACTGTTGTTACTAGAGAGCGCAAATGCGCCGTCAGCCGAGGCACATGAGCACGAGCGCGATGAGAAGCAAACCGCGCCCCAGAGGCAAACGACTGGTCGAGTGATTGATCAAGTTTATTAACGATAGAGTTTTCATTTTTTGTTTAGGTCCAGTTTCAGTTGGATCTGGTGATCGCGTAAAACGGCGGTCCTAGCGTAGGTCCTGCCCCACGAGCTTCTTTCAGCGCGGCTGAACATGCGTCAAAAACGTCGGATGACGTAATCGAGAACGCTTTTACGTAATTCGCGTTCATCGTGTCAAGGCTTCGTTTTCGCTCTAGCCGCGGTAACCGACCGCGATCCGGCAACGATGCCGCCGGCGACAGTTTGGCGGTTACGATTCGGCTGGCTTCCAAACCTTCACCAGACCGGACTTTCGAATCCCTTGATCGTAGGTGAGCAATGGTAGGTCGAGAGCGCGCGCGGTTGCGACGATGATTCTGTCAGCCGGATCCCGCCGAAACGTTTTTGGAAAAGCAAAGAGCTCTAGGGCGACGGCACGAGTGATTTGCGCAAGCCGCACCGTCTCCGGATGAGTTGCCTGCTCGAGCCAAGCCGATGCGTTGGGGAGCAGTTGCACCCGGCCGACTTCAACGAGAAGGGAAAGTTCCCAGAGACTGGCGACGCTTAGAAATGGGCGCTCCGGCATCTCATCAAGGGCGGAGATAATTTTCGGTGAAACTCGTGGCAACCTGGTCAACCACCAAATCCAGACATGGGTGTCAATCAGCGGCGCCATGCAGCTGCCTCGCTTCGCGTTTGATCCACTTGTCGATCTTGCGGTCAGACAAAGTCGGTCGGACGATATCGCCTTTGATCCTGGCTGCGCCTGCCAGTTTGAGCCACGGTTTTTTCGCCGCTGCTGGCGGCGGAACAAGTTGGGCGACGATTTCGCCGCGCTTTGTGATCATGATGGATTCGTGCTTCTTACCCACCTCATTCATCAGACGCAGGCATTTCGCCTTAAACTCAGTAGCCGTTACCTTCATCTGACCAGTTAACAGGACCAGTCACGCTTTGTCAAACAAGCTTAATCACACCGGTCGGGGCGACGCTCGGCCGAGCCGACAGGCGCGGCTACAATTCGGCTGCGGTTTTCTCAATCAGCTCCCAGACGTTGCGCAGGTGTTGCTCGGTCGTAAGGATGTTGCCTAACCCGATGCGCATGACGGTGCGGCCGCGCAATTTCGTTTGGGTGATGTAGCCCTGGCCCGAAGCATTGATTCGCTCGACCATCTTCGTGTTCAGCTCGTCAATCTTGTCCGAATCACCAGCCACCAGGCGGAAACAAACAATGCCCATACTGACCGGCGCGGCCAGCTCGAAGCGATTGTCGAGCTGCACCCATTCGGCGAAAAGTTTTGCCAGACGCAGATGGTCGCGAATACGCGCGGCAATTCCTTCGCGGCCGAACGTGCGCCAAACCATCCACGCTTTCAGCGCGCGAAACCTTCGTCCCAGCTGCACTCCGTAATCCATGTAGTTGATCTCGGCGCCAACAGGATCGCGGAGGTGTAGATGCTCTGGATCGAGCGTAAACAAGCGTCGCAAGCGACCGATGTCGCGGACATAAAGCGCGCTGAAATCCAATGGAATGAAAAGCATCTTGTGTGGATTGATAACAATGGAATCGGCCTCGTTCCAACCGGCCGTGATCCATTTGCACTCGGGCAATAACGCCAGTCCCGCGCCGTAAGCCCCGTCGATGTGCAACCACATTTTCTCCTCCCGACAAATCTGTGCGATCTCCGGAACCGGATCCACGCTCGCAGTCGATGTCGTGCCCACGGTCCCCACCACCGCCATTGGCCGAAAGTTCTCTTGTCGATCTTGCGCGATCATTTTACGCAACGCGGCGACATCCATTCGAAATTGGGAATCGCTCGGAACACGCCGCACGTTTTCTTCCCCAATGCCTATCGCGATTGCGCCTTTTTCGACCGAGCTGTGGGCCTGATCGGAAGCATAAATACGGAAGACGGGCAGATCGCGTCCGCTCAATCCGAGCTTCCGCGTGGTCGGCACCGCTTCTTCACGCGCCGTGGCCAACGCGTGCATTGTCGAGATCGAAGCCGTGTCGTAAACGACGCCCGCGAAATCGTTAGGCAAACAGAGCCACTGTCGTAGCCAATCGAGCACAAGGGTTTCGAGCTCGGTTGCGGCCGGCGCGGTCCGCCAGGTCATCGCGTTCACGTTTAGCGCGCCCGTGATCATCTCGGCAAGAATGCCCGGACTGGTTGTCGTGCAACCGAAGTAGCTCATGAATTGCGGATGGGCCCAATGCGTCACGCCGGGAACAATTACGCGATTGATGTCGGCGAAAATTTTGTCGAGTGATGCGCCCGTTTCCGGCGGAGTTGCATCCAATTGTGCAAGGATGTCTCCTGGTTTGGCGTTCGGCGAAATTCGCCGCTCAACTATTTTCTCCCGATAATCGGCGATCCAATCTGCGATTTGGTGAAGTTGTTTGCGAAAAATCGCCGGCGGCGTGTCGCCGAGCTCGCCCAATTCGCCAGGTAAATGTTCTTCTCGATCTTTCATTCGTTAGGCCGCGAGTTTATCCCTGATGAATGAACCGCCAAACACGCTAAATGACGCTGAAATTAAAAGTAGATCATTTGGGTCGAACAAAAATTCTTTAGCGTTGTGTAGCGTGTTTATCAGACGAATCTCACGGCTCGTCGAGCGTTGAGGGTTGAACGTTTAAAACGCAAAGCCAAAGCTGAAATGAAATGCGCCAATGTCTTCGCCCGGTTGCCGGTCGGGATTAACTCCATAATCGAGCCGAATCGGGCCGATCGGCAGTTTGTAACGCAAGCCGGCGCCGATCGCGTAATGCATGTCATCAACTCCCGGCTCTTCGGATGTGGGCAGGAGATTGCCCGCGTCATAAAACAACGCGCCCTGGAGTTCGCCATAGATCGGAAAAGTGTATTCGAGATTAAAGACGGTGAAAAATTCGCCGCCGATCGGGTTGCCCTTTGGATCGTGTGGGCCGAGGTCGCGCTCGCCATAACTGCGCACAGTGGTGGCGCCGCCATTGAAGAAACGTTCGTCGATCGGTATGGTCGTTGCTTCATCCGGGCCCGAGTTATTGAGCGAGTGGACAAGGCCGGTGCGCGCACCGAAGGCGAGCAACGATTGTTGAAACCAATGCTGCAACGGCGGGATCGTTTGATCTTCCACCACTCCAGGTGTGAGCGCTTTCGGACCGAATGGCAGGAAGTAAGCAAGACGAGCGGTGCCGCGGGCTAATTCGATCTCGCTTCCAAAGGCCTTTGAGGCCAGGTCGAAAGTGGCGTTAACGACAAAGCCGCGCGGCGAGACGAACGGGCTTTCACGCAAATCGAGAGTCTGCGTAAAACCAAGCGAGTTCACGATGTAAGAGGTATCACCCAGAAATCGCTGGTTGATGGAGGCGCTGGTTACCTCGACATGGCGGGCTGCGAAAATCAGACCGGCCTCATATTGCTTCGTGATCTTACGGGTTAGTTCAACCCGGTCACCGAGCTCAAATTTCGAATAGCCATCGTAATCGAAGGTCAATGCCGCCAGTTGGTTCTTGAAGTTGAAATCGGTATCGAAAAGGAATGGGTCTTCATAAACGATTTCGCCCTTGTAACCGCGTTGTGAAACCTCCGCGGAGATGGTGATCGGGCGTCCGTAGCCGAAGAGGTCGCGGTCGCGATATTGCACGCCGAAAATCCCACCTTGGAAAGTGCCATAGCCGATGGAAATACCGAACTCCTTGCTCTTGGCTTCTTCCGCGGAGATGTCGAGCCGCAACAAGTCACCCTCCACCGGCACGGGTTTGATTTGCAAAAGATTGAAGAGACCGGTGCGCATGAGCAGGCGGAATCTTTCGTCAAGCACATCCGGGCTGTAAGTCTGACCGGTCAGTTTGCTGAACCGCTTCGTGACAAAACTCGGCCGCAACCGCTCAAGACCACTCACCGTCACGCCATCAAAGCGGTAAATCGGTCCGGACGAGATCACGATCTCCACCGGCACGAAACCATCGATGGCCTCCTCCGGCGCGCCGGTCGCTTCGACCTTCACATCGTAATAACCGCGCGTTTTGAAATAGGTCTGGAGGCGTCGCGGAATATCGGCGACACGCGCATCGGTGTAAGGTTGCTGCAGGAGATCGAGCATCTGTCCGCGCAACGTTTCCGCTGCGTAAATTGTCTGCCCGGTAAATGAGACGTCGCCAAAAAAATATTGCTGGCCCTCGTGGATCGCGATAATTGCGTCCACCTGGTTCGTCTCGTCGTGGTAGGTGTAGCGCGGAGGATCGACCACGGCGTCGAGAAAACCTTCCGCGATGTAAAGCCGATGCACCAGGTCGGCGCCTTCCTCGAGATCGGCCGCGACAAATGGCAGGTTTTTTTGCAATTTCGAATAGCGCTCACGCGTCGGCCCGACCGCAAAATCGAACAGCTTTTGCGTTGGCTCGGCGGCGTTGCCCTCGAAGACGACCGTGCCGAGAGTCATCAACGGACCTTCGTTGATCTCGAGCCGCAGGCGATCGCCAGATTCGATCGCGTAACGCACATTCACTTTTACATAGCCGTGTTTCCGGTAAAAGACTTCGAGGAAAAAAGCGAGATCATCTCCGCGCGCTGCTGTTAAACCGTAATCGTCGATCGTTGTGATCTGCTCTTTCAATTGCGATCGCAATTCCTTTTCGCTGAAAGCCTGTTCGCCGTGGAACTCAATCGTGCTGGTGTGTTGCGCGCGTTTCTCCTGCTGTTTTGCGACCGCGTGCTGCTCCTTTTGTTTTTCTTCCGGTCGCGTAACGGCGGTTTGGGCGACGAGCTCAGACGCGAAGGCGAGGCTGCACAGGAAAGGAGGAAGGAAAACAAAACGCATCAGCGAAATCGAATCAAATACTTTAGCATCCCACGATAATCACCGCCGACACCGACGTCGCCAACGAACACAAATTGATCGTTGATCTTGAGGCGCGCGGTGGCCTGTTGTTGCCCTGTCCGGGGATCGACCGTGCCAACGTCCAAAGCCAGGCGATCGAAAACGGAATTACTCTGCGTCGCCTGGCCCTTCTTAAAAATTTTTCGGTAAAGCTGTTGCACCAGCAACGTGGCGGCGCGTCCGGCCAGCACGTTGTTGCTTCCCGTCAGCTCCTCCCGTGTCGCGCCGGTTGCGAGAAGGGAAATGATTTCCTCTTGAGGCAAGGGTGGCTCGCTCGTGAAAATAGCCTCCGGCGCAAGCGACGTTCCGTAAATATAAACATGAATGGTGTGATCATGAATCACCGAAGTGCCATGCAGATCGAGTTTCGGATTAAACGAGTCGCTCGGGTCAAAATAAACAAAGCCGGAAGAAACTTCGAGACGGCTGAATGGAAGCGTTGCTTCGACCTTCTCCAGCCGCACCAAACCTTGCAAGGCTGGACGCAAGCCGGTGCCGGTTAAATGCAGATCGCTCACCGCGCCGCCATTGGCGAGACTGCCGCGAATGAGGACCGGATCCTTTGTTTTAATGGTCACGTCGAATTTCCAATCGCGAAACGGTGGTTGGGGGATGGAAAAATCCGGTCGCGCCGATGGCGGCTGCGGTGCAGGCCGGCCGGGCAGTCCGATCGGAATGAGATCGAGGTTTTTCAAAAATTGGCTGTTGGTAATCGCCACGTTGCCTGTTACGTTCGCGCTGCTGATCGGGCCGCCTACTTTGATGTCCGCATCCACCCGCGCGGTCAACGTGTCATTACGCGCGACCAGGGCACTGTCGGCTTTTAGTTGCAGATCGAGATTCGGCGCGGTCAGTTTGGGAAAGGTGACGCGGCCGCTCATGGTAAAGTGACCGCCGGAAAGTTCGCCACCGAATTGCTCGAGCGTGAGCGCATCATTAGCAAACTTAAGTCTCGCTTTAAAATCTCTGAGGGCGGGAAGAGTCACGTTACTGGCGCGCGCGACATTCACGGTCATATCGCCGGCACCGCTCAAAACGGGTCGCCCGAGCGTTCCGCTTACATCGACATCCAGCGCCAGGTCGCCATCCAGGTTTTGAATTGCCGGCACAAATTGGTGGATAAAATTGACCGAGCTTTTCGGCATTCGAACTTTTGCCGTGACCGGCGTTTCGTCCGCCAACTTCCGCTCGCGCACGATCTTTGCGACGTTGAACGGCAAATTCGCCGTCAATTCCACCGGTTGAATCCTGGCCTGCTGCAATTTGCCTGAAACGGTCAACTGATCGTGTTGCGATTGCGCGCTCAGGTCGAAGCTCGCCGGTTCCAGGTTCGGCAGGCGCTCGCTGCGCAGATCGCGCATCTGCACGTCGAGCCGCCCATTCAAATCCGCCAGTGTTCCTTGCGCGTCCAGCTTCACGTTGACGGTTCCCGACGCCGCTGGCTTCAAACCAATGTCTTGAAAAAGCTTTTTGATCTCGACGTTTTCCGACTGAAAATTCGCGATCACTTTCCCGTTCGGGGGACAAACTGGCGCGTCGGTCCCCAGGTTTTTCCAGATAAACGGAATGGAAATATAACCTCCCGCGTACTTCGCTTCGCCCTGGTCGAGTTGAATCTTCGTGATCTCGAGGGTTTCGCCGTTTGCCCGGACGATCGCTTGAAAATCCATCTTGTTACTGCGCAGAAAAATCAAAGGGAGATCGAGACCATCCGGCGAGTAAGTCGCGTCCGCATTTGCCTGCAACGATTGCAAATCGCCATAGCGGCCTTTCTCCAGAGTGAGCTTCAGTTTCCCTGAGTTCTTAAATTTCGCCGCGTCGCCGCTTCCCTCCCAGTCGATCGCGAGCGAGCCGGCCAGCTTGCGCTCGTTTCCATAAGCGGCGAGCAGCGGCTCGAGCGTCGATAAATCCGAAACGTTCGCCGAGAATTTTCCCCTGTAATGATATGGCGCGCGAAGATCGACAATCCCACGCGCGCCGACAAAATCGTGCTCGTTCAAGCTCGCCGTAAAATCATTCAGGTAGATCACGTTGTTCGAAATGGAACATTGCGAGCTCAGTTGTTTAAAGACCAAATCACGCATCTTCAGGTGAGACCCGGAGACCGCGATCTGGCCGTTGCTGATGCCCCGTTTCCGCTCGATCTGCGCGGTCAGTTGCAATGGCCCGCTGATCTTGTCCGGCGAATCGGCCACCCAGTAATCCGCGACCTCAGTCGCATTTAACGAAACATTCAACTGCGCGGATTGCGACGCGGCCTTGCTCAGCTCTTCCGGCAGCCAGTATCGGCCGCGAACACTCAGATCATTTTGCTTTCGCCGGAAATTGAGACGCTCCGCGCTTATCAAATCGTCAACTCCCCTAAGCGAGCCGGCCACGGAATCAATCACATAGTCCCGATAACGTATATTAGAAATATCTAAGTCGAGCGCCGAGCGGAGATCGGCAAACCAAGGTTTTCTAAGATTCGACGGCGGCATTGTCTTAAATGCTCTAAGATTCGCAGTGAGCTTGTCGATCGTGCTATTTGCAAATCCGACCGAACCCGCGGACGCGGTCAGATTCGCCTTCAGCTTCCCATTCTTGATGTCGATCCTGCCGTTGATCTGAGCCGAGCCTGTCAGTTCCTGCGCGGTTCCGGCGGTCAATCGCTGGAGGTCGACTGCGGCGGCTGACATTTCCAGCGTCGCCGCGCTCCGGCCAAACTGTTTAATATCAGCCGGTAAATCGGCCGAACCGCGCAAGTGAAATTCGTTCCTCCCTTGAACGATGTCCGCGCTTTGCAACGTCGCCTTTCCCTGTTGTGCGGTGACTTCGAAAATACAACGATCGAAAACCATTTGTTGTCGGCGCAGATTGCTCATCTGCGCAGACATCGTCCCGCTCCAGGAGCTCGGGAGATTCAGGACGCCGGCCAGATCGACCTTCACCCGTTCGATTTGTCCGCCGATAAACCCCTCGGGCAAATCGAGGTATTTGTTAAGCGCGGTCGCCGCGATCGTTTCTCCAAGCAAACGCACTTTTGTATTCAGCGAAGAAGAAGTTTGGGTCATGGTGATCGAGCCGGAAAGCGTTCCGCCGCCAATCGCACTATCGACATTGATCGTCAGGGTTTTTGCGCCGATCTGCGACGCATCGACATTCAAAACCCGAAAGCGATCTTCGTTATCGAGCAGGAGATCGTGGAGCACGAGGTTCCGATTGGCATAAGACGTTTGCGCCGAAATTTTTGTCCAGCCTTGTCCCGCCGGCAGTTGCAACTTATCGACCCGCAATTCGCCGGGACTGCGCGGGTCCAAATCGAGATCGACATGTTCCAAAATGAAATCGTGAGGTTTATTCCGGACAATCAGAGTGACGTCTGATAAACGCATGCGGTCCGGAAAAACCGAGGGCAGCCTAATTCTCTCGTGAATTTTGGGCGGGCGCGGCTTGAGCGGCACTTCGACTGGATTCAAAACGATCCGGGCCGAATGCGCTTCCAGGCTTTTCAGAAACTGCGATGGACCATGCAGGAGCAGTGCCAGCAAGCTGTAATCGGCGCGGGCAAGATCGACATCGACTGATTCGACGTCGGTCGATCCCGTCGGGACGACATGAAGATGTCGGATCGAAAGTGTCGTAAAGATGTTTCCTTCGAGAGCAAAATCGATCTTCAAATGTTCGCGCCCGGCATAATGCCGCGCGACCTGCCGGCCGAGACCAAGCAAAAGTGGGCGATGAAAAATCAGGAGAAGCGCAATGCACGCAGCAAGCGCAACCGCCGCGCGACGCCAAAGCCGTCCGTGCGTCTGCGCGCCTGCCTGACCGTCTTCGCCCACGAGGGCGATACTCTATTTCCACGAGGGTAAAGCGCAAACGATACGGCCCATTCCCTTCGCGGGACTCCTCATTCTCGCTACAATGCACCGGGCCGCTCTACGGAATTTCTTGGGCGAAGTTTTAGAAAAAAATGAATCTTTTTGTGCCGGCCCGAACCGGGCGCGTACCAAACCATCTGCCGGCAGTTCGACGTTGCGCGCGAACGCGTCCGGCGTCATGCTTTCCGTTCCTGCAGTTTTATTTCCGCTTTCCGGCTCCCGCTTTCCGCAATCGAGGGAGTATCAAATGCTTAGCTCTGATCTCTTTTTCCATTCGGGATGGAAAAAAGGTCTGCGTCAAGACTGACTTGCAACGGTCCTTTTGGGGATACGAACCAAAGACCCTGTGCGGTGACAACGAGACCATTTGTTATGAGAGTGTCAAACAGAGCCAACGTTTTTACCTGTGAACGCGCGTCTAAAGGCGTGAGCAAGCTTGCTCACCTTATTCTCTTTTAGCTTTCGATAAGACGCTGCCCATTCCTGTGCGATCGAGCCAGCTTGCTTTTGTGTTGTTGGTGCCGCAATTTCGAGAGTAGGCGGAAATGGCGCTCCTAAGAATTCGAGTACAAGTACGGCGGCATCGCGGTTGGAAGCAACGATATCTTCATAGAACAGGACAAGAGGGGCAATTTGATTTTCACGAAAGTAATTTGCCCAGCCCGCTTCGCCCGCTGTGATCCTATTATGCAGATCGTCAATCAGGTTGAAATCAAAGTGCGGCTTTGAACGTAGCTTGGGCGTCTTCCCCGTCTTTTTGATCCAAACACCCGTCTGTAAAGCTATCGCCCAAGAGACTGCTTGCTGGACGTGGTCGCGTCGACGCATCCAAATGTATTTCGGTCGGTTGAATATTGCGTCGAGGAGCTGTGAGCCGTTCATATCTTTGTACGCAGGAATCTCTTGCAGCATTTGAAGCATACGGTCGAAATAAACCCACATCACCACAAAGCCACAGACCCCATTGGGCGTAGTCTTTTGCTCAAAAATCCGTTCAATATAGACTGCGCGGGAAGGGCTGCCCCATCGTTTTTCCCAAGTCCAGTCGGCCTCAGAAATAAAATACTCATCCGGCGAACCGGCAAGACGCGTCTTCTCGAGGATGCTGCAAAGCAAGTGTGTGCCACTGCGTTGAACAGAACAAATGATGTAAGAAGTTATCGGCTTCATTCTCAGATGGTCTTTTCATTGAGATCTTGAATTTGAAAGCTTATGATCGACGCAGGCGAGTCAAAAGGATATAGTGAAGGCAGATGTGGTCGGCGGTCGGCTCTGTTGTGACAATCTTTTCGCCGCGAATGCCAATGTCGACCCCGGTGATTTTTGCCGTCGGCGATTACTTGGAGAATGCGGTCGCGTTTAAACATTTGACGTTTGCCTTGACAGTCTTTGGGTGCCTTTCCTTATCAAATCAGGCGCGCAAAAGCGACACCTAACGCTCTCCACTTCGGCGTTGCACACACACGCGTCTCGCGTCACGCTTTCTCGCAGCGCATGAATCCCGACAAACTCTTCGATTATCTCGATGGCAAGCTCTCCGCGATAGAGCGGGCCGCGTTGGAGGAGCGACTGACTTCGGACCAGCAATTGCAACGCGAGATCGCGGTCGCGCGACGAATCCACGCGGGCATGCACAGCGATTCGCGCGAGGTTTTGCTGCCGGAGGAAGCGGACGTTTCCGAGCGCGGGCGGAAAATGGCGCGCCGCGTCGGCGTCGCATTTATCATTCTCATGGCCGTAAACGTAGGCGTCGGCTTGTGGCTGATCGCAAGACATGAAACAAAAAACCAGAATCGCGCGTCGCTCGAAGCGCAAACGCGGCAGCAATTGACGAAATCTCTCGAACAGGCAGCGGCGACTGAGCTAACGCCGGCACCGTTCGGCGTAAGCGACATCACGATTTCTGCGGCGCCGGGGAAATTGGATGAGGTGGCGAACGAAATTGTTTCAATCGCTCACCGGCTCGACGGCACGACCACGAAAGGAATCCCGGAGAAACATCGCCTCGGACTTCTTCTCGATCTTCCCTCCAATCGGGAGGCGGAATTTCGGGCAGCGATTTCCGCAATTACTGGCGGAAGTCCAAGCTAACCCGCTCCCAGCGAAACAAAGGCGCCAACTTCGGCGAAGAAAAGTTTCTCCGTCCAGGTGATCGAATCTGCGCTGCCACAAAACTGATCGCGAAACGAAACCAGATGAAGCGATGATCGCGATCACGTTCGCCTTGTCGGCGGAAAGTTCGGGACTGGTCGGTCTGTTGCGGGAAAAGAAGCGTGCATCATCCAGCGGCGGCAAAATCGTTTACGGCAAGATCGAAAACCAATCCATCGCGATTTTGCACACCGGCGTTGGTCGAAAAAGCTGCCAACTCAAGATCGACAATTTCCTGCGGACTGAGGAGCCTCGCCGTCTAATCAGCTCAGGATTCGCCGGCGCAGCGCGGGAAGATTTCCAAGTTGGCGACTTGATCGTCGCGGAGAACTTCTCGGATCGAGAATTGGTTTCTGAGGCGCAGCAAATCCTGACGGATGACAATGTGCGCAGTGCGAAACTTTTTACATCAGCAACGATTGTCGATTCGATCGACGCGCGAAACGAGATTGCGTGGACAAACGCCGCCGATGCAGTCGATATGGAAACGGAGGTAATCGCGCAAGCATGCTCCGTGCGCGGAATCCCGATGTTTTCGTTGCGTGTAATAAGCGATAGTCTGCGCGAACCCTTTCCATTACCGCCAAGCATCCTGTTCGACATCGAGCGCCAGCGGACCAATGCGGCGAAATTGTCGCTTTATTTGATCAACCATCCAGGTGCCCTTTTCGATCTGTTTCGTTTCGCGCGCCAAATTACACGAGCGCGCAGAATTTTGACCGGTGCGATCGTCGATCTTCTGCGACAGGTCGATCGGTAGGGACAGCGGCGGTGTGCTGTCCGCGGACGTCGCAGCGCGGCGGCCCTACCCTTGCGCGGGTTCGATGTGCACCAGCACATCCGCGATTCGCGCGTCCGTTTGCTGGATGGCTGCTTTCACTTGATGCGCAATGTCGTGACCCTCCCGCACAGAAATGTTACCGCTCACGCCGACGTGAAGATCGACGTAAAAACCCAGGCCCATTTTGCGCACGAGACATTTATCGATCTCGATAACTCCGGGGACAGATCGGGTCGCATTTCGAACGAGATCGACAATTTCACTCTGCGGCGCCGTGTCCATGATTTCGGACAAAGCAGGCCGCAACAGCCGATAACCGTTGGCGCCGATCAGCGCACAGGCAAAAAGCGCCGCCCAGTTGTCCGCGCTTTGCCACGTCGCGCCACCGATAACTGAAACGGAAATGCCGACGAAGGCGGCGATGGAAGTCAACGCATCGGTGCGATGGTGCCACGCGTCCGTTTGCACGGCGGTGCTTTCAACATTGCGACCAAACCGGATGACATATCGATATAAAACTTCTTTCACAACTACAGCAACAATCAGGACAACGAGTGTGAACGGGGCGGGCGCGTGATGCGGGAGAAAAAGTGCGCGTACGCTTTGAATGGCCAAACCAAGCGCGGCGGCGAGCACGCCCATCGAGACGACGACCGCAGCAATCGGCTCGGCCTTGCCATGACCGTAAGGATGCGTCGCGTCGGGCGGGCGGGCGGCAAATTTTAATCCGCCCCAAATGACAATCGAGCCAGCAATATCGAGTGTCGATTCGATTCCGTCGGCAATCAGTACGTAAGCATTGCCTAACAGTCCGGCGATAATTTTCGCCGATGCCAGCAGGACATTGATTGCGAGGCCGAGCAGCGCAACGCGCGCACCAGTTTGCAGATTACTCGCGGAAGCCTGAGGATGCAGCGCCGAAGTCATCGATGAATCAAAATATAAAGGCGGTCGTTTACGAAAGGCACGGAAATCCGGCGGAAGTTTTACGTGTGGAGACTCAGCCGTGGCCAAAGGCGGCGGCGGACGAGGCAGTGGTGCAAATGCGCGCGGCGCCAATCAACCCGGCCGACCTCAATGCAATCGAAGGAAAATATCCGGTGCGACCTGAACTTCCGGCGACGCCAGGGTTCGAAGGCGCGGGAGTAGTTGTCGATCTTGGCAGCGACGTCACAGGAATGACAGCCGGGGCGCTCGTTATCCTGCCGCACAATCTCGGCACTTGGCGCGAAGCCGTTGCCGTAAAAGCGAGCGAACTGGTCGCGGTCCCACCGGAGATCGAGCCGGTGCATGCGGCAATGTTGAAAATCAATCCAATGACCGCCTGGCGTTTGTTGCACGATTATGTCGATCTGAAGAGCGGCGATTGGCTGATTCAAAACGCGGCCAATTCGGCAGCGGGCCGGGCGGTGATTCAGATCGCGAACGATCTTGGCTACAAAACTGTAAATGTCGTTCGCCGCGCCGAATTGATCGATGACCTGCGCTCAGAAGGCGGCGATGTCGTGTTTGTGGATGGAGAAAATCTTCGCGAGGAAGTAAAGAATGCGATGAGCGGCGCACCAGTCCGGTTGGGATTGAACGCAGTCGGCGGTGAAAGCGCGCTGCGCCTTGCCAACTGCCTCGCGCCGGGCTCAACGATGGTAACCTTCGGCGCGATGAGTTTGCAACCGCTGAAAATCCCAAACGGCCTGCTCATTTTCAAAGATCTTCGTTTCCGCGGAATTTGGATTAACAAGTGGTACGACAACGCGACCATGGCCGAACGGATGGATGCATTTCGGCCACTCTTCGAAATGGCCAAGCGCGGACTGTTGAAAACGAAAGTGGAAAGAGCTTATCCGCTAAGCGAAGCGAAAGCCGCTGTTATGCACGCCGCGCAGGGAAAACGCAGCGGCAAAATCATTTTCGAATTCGCCGAGTCCGATTAGCAGCTGTAGCCGCCTCGCTCTGTCGAGGCGTCTTCGTCTCTGCTCATCGACACGGCGTTTTAGATTGCCCAGTGCACGATTCTTTTCGCAGAATTCTTTATGCTCGTTGACCGAAAGTCGGGCCATCCGCGGCGGCCACGTCGACTCGAACGGCTTTTTTCAAACGTGCGCCAATTGTATTTTATAACGTTCAACACCTATAAACGGCTGCCTTTGCTCGCACGTCCGGAAATCCATGAAGCATTTTGCTCCTTCTGCCTTCATGCACAAGAGCACGCGGTCGCGGTTGGTCGCTACGTTCTCATGCCCGACCACACGCATATCTTTGTGGCGCTGCCGACCGAAGGCATAACACTGGCTAAATGGGTTCAAGCATTGCGATCGGTGATTGGCAAGAGACTCCTGACGCTGGGGGTTGAAAAACCACACTGGCAAGAAGGATTTTTCGATCATCTTCTTCGAAGCCAGGAAAGCTACTCGCAAAAATGGGATTATGTTCGAATGAATCCTGTGCGAGCCGGATTAAGCGAGACACCCGAAGGATGGCCATTTCAAGGTGAAATAATGCGATTGGAATTTGATTAAGCGCTGAAACACGGCGACTGAGCGCCGTGGCTACAGCACTCGCCTCGCAATTCGAATCTTCCACGTGCTCAAGGTAATTATCGTTGGCGCAGGCATTAATGGTGTCACTGCCGCGATTGAACTAAAAAAACGCGGCCACAAAGTTGTTCTTGTCGATCCAGGGCCGCTGCCGCATCCGCTGGCCGCGTCCACCGATATCAGCAAAGCGGTCCGCACTGCTTACGGCGCTGATGAATATTACACAGCGCTGGCGGAGCGCGCGATTCCATTGTGGCGAAAGTGGAATGAGGAATTCGGCTTCGAGTTGTATCACGAGACCGGCGTTTTGTTCGTTCGGCGCGAGCTCATGCAGCCTGGCGATTTTGAATACGAAAGCTGCAAAATATTTGAGAAGCGCGGACACAAGTTTGAACGACTCAATTCAGCAAAGCTGCGCAAACGTTTCCCCGCATTTAATGCAGAACGCTTTCACGATGGTTTCTTCGATCCCGAAGCGGGTTATGTGGAGAGCGGGCGGGTCGTCGTTACGCTCGTTGAGCAAGCACGATTACTCGGCGTTGAGTTAGTCGAAGGGATCAAGTTCATCGCATTGGATGAAAACGATAATTCGGTCAACGGCATTGTCCTGCAAGATCGACAACGAATTGGCGGCGATGCTGTCGTTGTCGCAGTTGGAGCGTGGACGCCGTACGTGCTGCCGTTCACGCGAAAATTCTTTCGCGCAACGGGACATCCGGTATTTCATCTCAAACCTGACAAACCGGAACTTTTCTCGCCGCAGCGTTTTCCCTTCTTCGGCGCCGATATTTCGACGACGGGCTATTATGGTTTTCCGCTCAATCGTGAAGGCGTGGTGAAAATCGCAAATCATGGACCCGGCCGCGAGATGTCGCCGGAATTGCCCGAGCGCACGGTCACTCCGGAAGAGGAAAAAAAGTTGCGCGAATTTTTGACCACGGCAATTCCCGCCCTGACAGAGGCGCCAATCGTTTACACGCGGATTTGTTTGTACTGCGACACGCACGATGGAGATTTTTGGATCGCGTCCGATCCGGAGCGACGCGGATTGGTTATTGCAACCGGCGATAGTGGTCACGGGTTCAAATTCGCGCCGCTGCTTGGCGAAATCGCCGCAGACGCTGTGGAGGGCAAATCGAATCCGCTTTTGGAAAAATTTCGCTGGCGACCAGAAGTGCGTTCGGGCCTTGCCAAAGAGGCTGCGCGTTTTCAGCCCGAATTGTAGGGCGGCGGTTTTTCGCCTCCGTGTTTTAATTAGCAGCCAAGATGGCTGCCCTGCAAAAGTCGCCGGCCCGGCAGAGTCCCGCCTACCGCCACAAGATCGACAATTACTCCTTTTGCGCAGGTTCTTTTTTCCGCTGGCGTTTAAGCAAGGTGATTTGCTTTATGCGCGCGGAATCGGACGGGCTCCAGGTCGCGACCTCCGGATCGTCCTTGAAAGCATTGTGCACGAGGCGCCGTTCGTAGGAATTCATCGGCTCGAGCTGTAAGGAACGGCCAGTAATGCGAACGCGCTCCGCCAATTCGCGGACGCGCTGCACAATGCGGTCCTCGCGCATGGAGCGGTAGTGCTCGCAATCGACTATCACTTTCGCTGCGTCCCGGTCCTTCGTTTGTAACAGCCGGTTGAGAAGAAACGTGATGGCTTCGAGTGTTTCGCCGTCGCGCCCGATCAGGCGCCGGCTTTCCTCAGTGTAAATTTGCAGAACCAGGTTGCCCGCCTCGTTCTGCGACTCCTCGATTTGCACGACAAAACCGAGATAGCCGAGGATGGTGTCGAGTAATTCCTTCGGGGTCATCGGTTTTTTCGTTTCGCGGCGACCGAACGCTTTTCGAGCGTCGGGGCGGGTTGTCTTTTATTCTGATAAAATTGCAAGATACTGAAAAGATTCTGCGTCGTGTAATACAATGCCAGAGCGGCAGCAAAATTGTAGCAGATAAATAAAAAGATAAGCGGCGTGAACATCATCACCCGGCGTTGGGTGGCGTCGCCGGTCTTGGGCGTCATTTGCATCAGCCAGATTTGCGTCGCCGCCATGCAGAGCGGGATGATGTTGACCGGCCAGCCGAGCACGGGCAGATGCGCAACCGTGTCCGGTTGCGAGAGATCGCGCACCCAGAGAAATTTCGCATTTCGCAATTCCACGGCCTGGCCGAGCATTTTAAAGAGGCCGAAAAAGATCGGAATTTGAATCGCCATCGGCAAACAGCCGCCGACCGGATTGATCCCGTACTCCTTGTAAAGCTTCATCACCTCCTGGTTCATGCGGGTAGGATCATCTTTGTATTTCTCGCGCAGCTCCTGCATTTTCGGCGAGAGCGCGGACATCTGGCGCATGGAACGGTTCGCTTTGTTTTGAATCGGCCAGAGCACAAGCTTAATGATGGTCGTGAGGGCGAGAATGGCGGCCGCATAATTTCCGAGCAGGCCGTGCAACAA
>WNGG01003606.1_pt1 | contig 17443 bp, 20 predicted proteins | sample 5400661 | NCBI WGS metagenome assembly WNGG01 (sample SAMN13153372, study PRJNA577476) | soil metagenome | isolation source: 100 cm soil or saprolite under Garry oak tree replicate 1 | place: USA:California | collected 2016-06-15 | reverse complement strand
TTGCTATGGAAGAGGCACAGCCTTAACCGCCTCGCCAACCCGTCCCGAAGCCGAGGAAATGCCGTAAGGCGGAATCGACAGTCATCCCCCCGTACAGTGTCCCGGCAAGCGGCAGCATCCAAGACCATGCGCCCGACAGCCCAAAGAATCGGATTGCCGGTCGATAGACTATTGCCATCAGCGCCCAACTACAGAAGCCTTCGGCTGCCAACACCACGGCCCAGGGTACGGATACTGCAAGCCCCCCCAATATGCTGGCTAAGGTCAAACCTGTTCCGCTCATCAGCCACACTGGAGGTAGCAGAAACATCACAGCCAACCCCATTACAGTGCCGGCCAATCGCACCCACGAATAGCGCAGTTCGGCGAATGCTGTGCGGCGGACCATGGCCCAGATCATCGCCAGCGAATTATAGGTGCGCAGGCTCTCGACTTCATGGCGACTGAGCGCCAAATGGATAGGCGCGTGCAGACGTTTTATGTGTTGGGCGAGGCTCACGTCGTCAATAATCTTGTCCTTGATGCAGGCAAAGCCGCCGGCGCGTTCGAGCGCGGAAGCCGCTAACAATACGCACCCGCCCGCCGCTGCAGCTACAGCACTGCACTGGTCGTTCACGCGACGCATGGGATAGAGCAGGTTGAAGAAAAAGACGAACGCAGGAATTAACAAGCGCTCCGGGCGAGAGATACAGCGCAACCGCGCCATACGACTATTTAAGGCGAGGCGGTCTTTCTCACTTTCAGCGACAAGGCGCCTCAGCGACCCCGGCGCGTGGCAAATATCAGCATCGGTCAGCAACAGGTATTGGGGGCTGAAAGCTAGGAACTGGGGGTTAGGGAATCGGGGAAGTCGTTCATTGACGACTCGTAATCCGCAATGAGCAGCGCCTTGCTCAAGCGCCCACACTTTGCCTACCCAGCCCTCTGGCAAGTCGGCGCCGGAGATGACCGTGAGCCGATCCGCCGCGCCAGATTCCTCGGCTACTTTGCGCGCAACGTCGGCGGTGCCGTCTTGCGAGCGGTCGTCAATCAGGATCACAGCCAGATCGCCAGGATAATCTTGCGTCAGAAGCGCAGGCAGTGTTTGCGGTACAGACTCACTCTCGTTACGTGCGGGCACCAGGATACAGACAGGAGGCCAGGCTTGAGGCTCTGCAGGAGACTCCCCGTCGTCGCCCACAGGTTGGAAATCCCATGGGCGTGCAGGGTGCAAGAGAATGCCGAGCCAGATCAGGACGGAGACGGCGCCGAGGCAGGAGAGAGCTATCAAGAGAGAAGTGGAGGTGACACCATTGACCATGACATCCCTGGTGTGAACTGACGCGGAGACGCGGAGACACGGCGACACGGAGAGGGTTTGCCCTGGGGATCAGTGTCCCCTCTCCTTTCCAGCACCCAGCCCCTACCCCCTAGCCTCTTTCACGTACCCATTTTCCTGAAACCACTGTACCGCCTTGCGCAGCGCCTCGCGGACTGGCGTTTGGGGTAAGCCCAATTCACGCACCGCCTTGCTCGGGTCGAAGAACATTTTCTTCTTGCTGAGCTTCACCCCCACCGGGGGCGCGAACGGCTCGCGCCCGGGAATCAGTCGGGCCAGGGCGGCATCTGCATACGCCACTCCCAGAGCCAACGCATAGGGCACTTTGAAGCGCGGCGCCGGTCGGCCGCTCAGTTCGGCCAGAAGCGCGAGGATCTGCTGGAGGGTGAGGTTCTCGTGACCCAGGATGTACTTCTCTCCCACTTGCCCCTTGTCCGCAGCCAGCACGTGCCCGCGAGCGACATCTTCGACATCCACCAGGTTCAAGCCGGTGTCTACATACGCTGGCATCTTGCTGTTAAGGAAATCGACAATCAGCTTCCCGGTTGGAGTAGGCTTCAGGTCGCCAATGCCGACCGGGGTGCTCGGATTGACGATCACCACTGGCAGCCCTTCGCCTGCATAACGCAACGCTACCTGCTCGGCGAGAAACTTGCTCCGTTTATAATCACCAACCATGTCAGCGAGTGAGACCGGGGTCTCTTCGTTGCCGGCCGTGCCGTCGCCAGGCAGGCCAAGTGTTGCCACGGAGCTAGTGTAGATGACTTTCTCCACTCCGCTTTCCCGCGCTGCCTTGAGCACGTTTTCCGTGCCGGTGACGTTAGTCTCGTAGATCTCTTGCTTGTGGCGCACCCAGAGTTTGTACAGGGCGGCAACGTGGTAGACTTGCGTACACCCTTTAGTCGCTCGGCGCAGAGAGTCGAGGTCACGTACGTCGCCGTGGTAAATCTCGACCGGGAGGTCACGCACCTGACGGCGGTCGGCCTCCGGTCGCACGATCAGCCGCACCTCATGCTCGGCGCGTACTAATTCACGTGCTACCATGCCGCCCACAAAGCCCGTTGCCCCAGTCACCAAGACTCGCATAGGCATCTCCCCCTAAAGGGGTTGGCCAAGGGTGTCAAGGGGGCGAAGGGGTAGTACCCCAAGGGGCAGTACCCCAAGGGGCACGGACCCCTTTGACTCGGCCCCCATCACTCTTTAAGGTGCAAAGAAAAGCGGGGAGAGTTCCGTGGCCGCAACGAATCTCATCGACCAGGATCTCGATAAACAAATCATCGCCACCCAGAAACGCTTCCAGAAGGCGATGAAGGCGCGCCTGGCGCGCATGCGCCTGGAGAGCAAAGAGCGCTACTTCGCCGTGCTCTCGGCTTTAGTGACGAAGCTCGAAGACCCCGACAAACCTCTGTATCTTGTGCTGCAGGAGGTCATCTTCGAGTCCGCTCCGTATATCGCCCAGGAATTGAGCGGGCTGTGAGCCCATAGGGGCACGCCCTATGCCTGCCCTGCTCCAGGGCAACCCTTGCTGGTTGCCCTCACAAAAGATTTCCGCCAAGCGGTACTAGGTTGCGCTGGGGCTTTTTGCTATTTACAAAGGAGTACTGCCAACAAGGAGGAAGACCAATGGCTGATAATATCGTTCACGTCTCCGACGAAAATTTTGAGACTGAAGTGCTCAAGTCGCCCTTGCCGGTGCTCCTCGACCTCTGGGCGCCCTGGTGCGGCCCCTGCCGGGCCATCGCGCCAATTGTTGACGAGCTGGCCGGGGAGTACGCTGGCAAGCTCAAGGTCGTCAAGATGAACGTGGACGAGAATCCGCGCACTCCCTCGCGCTATGGCGTGCGCGGCATCCCTAATCTGATCCTGTTCAAGAATGGGGAAGTGCAACAACAGATCGTGGGGGCTGTGCCCAGGGCCCACCTGGTCAAGGCCATCTCCACCGTGGTGTAATCAGAACAAAAACCGCCTGGTGCTGACGTTCAGCGCCAGGCCGAGCGCCACCAGCATCGTCAACAGCGACGAGCCACCGTAGCTCAACAGCGGCAGCGGCACCCCTACTACGGGCAGCACGCCGATGTTCATACCGATGTTGATCAGCAACTGCCAGAACGCCATGCCGACCACACCGACTGCGAGGAACGACCCGAAGCGGTCGCGCGCCTTCCAAGCAATCACCAACAGTCGCGCCAGGAGCATGCCGTAGAGCGTGAGGAGCACGAAGGTGCCGACGAACCCCCACTCCTCGGCCAGCACGGCGAAGACAAAGTCAGTGTGCTTCTCCGGCAGGAAGTCGAGCCGGTTTTGCGTGCCCTGGAGAAACCCTTTACCCCACAGCATGCCCGAACCAACGGTGATCTTCGATTGGATCATATGATACCCGGCGCCGAGCGGGTCAAGGTCCGGATTGAGGAACGAGGACACGCGCTGCTTCTGGTAGGGTTTCAAGTGGTGCCACAGCAAGGGCAGGACGCTACCGCCAGCTATCCCCGCCAGCGCCAGAGATCCCAGACGTATCCCGGCGGCAAATGCTAGGCTGAGAAAGAGGAACCCGAGGATGACGGCAGTGCCGAGATTTGGCTCGGCCAGCACCAACCCGGCCGGGATCGCCACCAGGACCGCCGGATAGACTAAATCTCGCAAGCGATAGCCCTGTGGCGGCGCGTACCGATGAAAATAGCGAGCCAGGACGAGCAGCAATGTAACCTTGACCAGCTCAGAGGGCTGCAAAGAAAAGAGCCCGAGATTAATCCAGCGCCGCGCGCCGCCGCCGAATGAGCCCAGCACCGGCACCAGCAAGAGTAAGACTAGAGAGAAGCCGTACAGTGGATAAGCCCAACGCTCCAGGCGTCGGTAATCAACGGCAAAGGTCACAACCATACCCAGCAGGCCCAGGGCTGCCCAACTCAGCTGGCGGATCGTCCAGGGGCTGAGGTGTTGCCCAGCCTCATAGGTAGCGCTATACACCGCCATCACGCCGATGCTGAGTAAGGCCAGGGTCAGCAGCAGGAGCGTCCAATCAAAATGCGAGATGAGCCTCCTGTCGAACCGCATGGTTTCCTCGCTCCTCACCATGAGTGAGGGTGAAATACGCATCCAGGACCTCGCGCACGACGGGCGCTGCCGCCGCGCCCCCGCCTTGGCCAGCGTGCTCGATGAGGCACGCCACGGCGACCTCGGGGGCATCGGCTGGGGCAAAAGCGATAAACCAGGCATGGTCCCGATATTGTCTGGGCAGGGCTGTGCCCTTGCCGCGCGTACCGGGAATCGCTTGTGACGTGCCGGTCTTCCCTGCTACCAGCACGTTGGGCAACTGCGCTTTCTTGCCCGTGCCGGCAGGACTGTTGACCACGTCCCGCATACCGTCGCGTATGAATTGTAAGGTCTGCGGCTTGATCCCGGCCTCTTTCACCACCTCCGGGGCGTATTCCTTGATCGTCTCCCCCTGGTCGCTGAGCACCCGGCTGACGACATAGGGGCGATAGACCGTGCCCCCGTTGGCGATCGTCGCGGCCACCACCGCCATCTGCAAGGGGGTCGTAGTGACATACCCCTGGCCGATTGCCACCGACAGGGTCTCACCAGCATACCAGGGGGCACCCAGGACGTGCTTTTTCCAGGCCGCATCTGGGATCAGGCCCGCGGCTTCCTGGTCGAGCGCGATGCCTAGGGGACTGCCCAAGCCAAAGCGCCGCGCATAGTCAGCAATGGCATTAATGCCGAGCCGCTGCCCAACCTGGTAGAAGTAGACATCGCAGGATTGGACAATCGCCTGGTGCAGGTCGAGGCTGCCATGCCCGCCTTTTTTCCAGCAGTGAAACACATGGTTACCAAAGGGCAACGCGCCGGAGCAGGAAAAGCGCGTGGCGGGCGTGATCACCCCTTTCTCCAGGGCTGCTGTAGCCATGACAACCTTAAAGGTTGAGCCTGGCGGATATTGGCCTTGGATCGCCCGGTTATTCAGGGGCTGCAGGGGATCCGCGAGCAGGCCGCGCCACTCGTCGGTTGTGATGCCGCGGGCAAAGAGATTGGGGTCAAAAGCCGGGCGGCTCGCCATGGCCAGGACGGCGCCAGTCCGCACGTCGAGAACCACGATCGCCCCTTCCTTCCCGGTCAGGGCAGCCTCAGCTTTCTGTTGCAGGTCTTGATCAAGCGTTAGCACGAGGCTCTGCCCAGCGCTTGCCTCAACCTCGCCGAGCACTCGCAGCCGCTTGCCCAGGGCATCAACCTCGATCTGCTGCCCTCCTCCCCGACCGTGCAGGTTACCCTCCCATTTTTTCTCTATGCCGAACTTGCCAACCAGGTCGCCCATGCGATACCCGGGAAAAAGGGTCATCTCCTGCGGGTTCACCTCACCGACATACCCCAGCAGATGTGCGGCAAACCCGTCTGCGGGGTAGCGGCGCTTGGTGCTTACCTCGACACTCACGCCGGGGATGTCCAGTTGGTGCGCCTCCACCGCGGCCAGCGTGGACCAAGCCACATCTTTGGCGAGCACGACGCCTTCATAGGGTGGGCGGCGGGGGTCGCGTGGCAGCCCCCCCCCAGTCAACGCGACACCCTCAGCCACGTAGCCGGACAGCGCCGAGAGGGTCGTCGGCAGATCCGGTGTATCCTCCGGCACGAGCACGACATTATACGCCGGGCGGTTGTCGACCAGCACCTGGCCCCGACGGTCGTAAATCACCCCGCGCAGGGGCGGGGTACGTTTGAGGCGAAGGCGGTTATTTTCGGAGAGCAAGCGCAGGTGCTCCCCCTCCTCTATCTGCAACTGCCAGAGGCGAGAGACGAGGAAAGCAAAGGCCAGAAGAATCAGCAAGCCGATGGCGCCCAGCCGGCCACGACAGGAGGGGGACTCTCCGTGCAGCCCCACAACCAGGCGCTGAGACCCACGCATCTACGTCCTGTCGCCGAACTGTTCTCCGCGGTAAAGGAGGGTAAAGACCACCGGGGTCAGGAGCATAGCGCTGGCCGCGTCCCACATGACGGCCCGCGCAACCATGGGCCGCAACAGCAGGGTGAGTTGGCCGAATTCACCAAAACACAGGAACACGCTGGTCTTGGTCACTACTGCCAGGAACACCATGAACAGCACGGCCAGGGGATTGTTGAGCCACACACAGCGCGCGGTCGCCGTCACCACGGCGAACACCGAGCTCATGGCGAACGCGTTCATCCCCACCGGCGCGCCCGAACAACTGTCCAGGCCATAGCCGAGGAGGAAGGCACCGGCCGCTCCACCTACTGAGCGATGGTAGAGGGCTAAGTAGACGCAGAGGATCAGGAGGAAATCTGGGATTAAGGGCAGGTGATGCAAAACGGTCGTCTGCAATAAAACCGCGCTGATGCCGCTGAGCCCCAACAGCCCGAGCGTATACCTGCTTGTTTCACCGGAGACGTCATTCTCCAGCGCGCACCACACCGGGCGCGACCACCAACACTTCTTCCACCTTGGCGAGTTCGGCACTAAGTATCACCTCCACGTCTTGGAATATTCGACTATTCTTTTTTCCTACCCGCGCCACCGTCCCGATGAGCTGGCCTTTAGGAAATATACCATCGAGGCCAGAGGTAATCACCGTATCCCCGACTGCGACATCATCCCCACGCTGGATGTACTTGAGCAGGCACCCGCCCTCGATCGTCCCAGCCACAATCCCCCGTGCTCTGGTACGCTGCACCAGCACATCAACCCCGCTGTTGGGATCAGAAATGAGCAATACCTGTGCCGCATGCGCGCTCACGGACACGACCTGTCCGACCGCCCCTTCGGGGGTGAGGACGGCCATCCCCTTGGAGATCCCGTGACGCTCTCCTTTATCAAGGACGACAGTGTGGACCCAGGCAGTGGGGCTGCGTCCGACCACGCGCGCGGCAACCGCCGCGACACCAAGCTCGTCACGCAACGCCAAAAGTTTGCCCAGTCTGCGGTTAGCCAGATCGAGTTCAACCGCGCGCTGCGATATGCCTTGTAACGTTTCCAACCGCCGGCGTAACTCGACGTTTTCCTGGCGGAGAGACCATAGCGCGAGATACCCATCCCAGAGCCGTTCGGCTCTCTGGCTCAGCGCGGTCACGCCCAACTGCAACGGGTGCATGACTTCGAGCAGCAGCACCCCGACTGGATCGACGCGATATGGAGCCCGCGAGTTGACTGCAGCCAGGAACAGAGAGAAGACAAGAAAAAACCCACAGGACAACAGCACCCGATATCTATGGACGAAGCCGTGCATGAATCCTCCCCCAGATAGTGACTATTATATTACTGCATTGCCACTTCTCTGAGAAGAGAAATTTCATCCAACGCCTTCCCAGCTCCCATCACCACAGTGGTTAGTGGATCCTCCGCGACCACCACCGGCAACCCCGTCTCCTCGCGGAGCAGGATATCGAGGTTGCGCAAGAGCGCTCCGCCACCAGCCAGCACGATCCCTTTGTCCACGATATCTGCAGCCAGCTCCGGTGGTGTGCGCTCCAGGGCCATGCGGACGGCCTCGACGATTTGGTTAATCGATTCGAGCAACGGGTCACGGATCTCCTCGTCGGAGAGTTCCACGGTTTTGGGCACCCCGGCCACCAGATCCCGCCCCTTGATTTCCATAGTGTGAATTTCGTCCCCCGGATACGCCGAGCCAATGGTGATTTTGATCAGCTCCGCGGTCCGTTCGCCGATCAAGAGGTTGTATTTACGCTTGATGTACTGAATGATCGCCTCGTCCATCTTGTCCCCCCCCACCCGTATTGAGCGCGAAAACACAACCCCAGCTAGCGAGATCACCGCCACCTCGGTCGTCCCGCCACCAATGTCAACGATCATATTCCCCACCGGCTCGGTGACCGGCAGGCCGGCACCAATGGCGGCAGCCATCGGTTCTTCTATTAGGTAGACCTCACGGGCACCGGCAGATTCGGCCGACTCCTTGACCGCCCGCTTTTCCACCTCGGTAATCCCGTTAGGCACACAGATGACGATCCGCGGTCGCACCAGGGTCCGACGGTTATGGACTTTGTGGATGAAGTAGCGGAGCATAGCCTCCGTGGTTTCGAAGTCGGCGATCACTCCGTCCTTCAAGGGCCGGATTGCCACGATGTTTCCTGGCGTGCGGCCCAACATCCTCTTTGCCTCAAGTCCCACCGCCAGGACGCGCTTCCCTCCTCGGGGGTCCTTTTGTACCGCGACGACCGAGGATTCGTTACAGACAATCCCTTGTCCTTTTACATAAATCAAGGTGTTAGCCGTGCCTAAATCGATGGCAAGATCGTCCGACAACAACCCCCACAACGAACTGAGAACCATGGTTTTATTTCCCTCTGGTTACACTCAAGCCTTCAAAACAAAGTTTTTAGCAGAATTGCAAGAGTAGGGCAAGTCACGATCCCGAGGTTGCTTTTCTCACCAGTATCTTTTATGGCTTGAAAGAGGAGGTTTAAACGGATGCTTGAATATGTCCGCCGCCGCGCTCGGTCCACGTGGATCAAGGTCACCTTCGTCATCATTGTGCTCGTGTTCATCTTCTGGGGAATAGGCGGGTCCGTGGGGGGCGGCCGCACCGATGTTGTGGCCAAGGTCGATGGGCAGGGGATCTCTACCAGAGAGTTTCAGCGTGCCTACGAAAACGTCAAGGCCACGTACCGTGACCTCTACAAGGATCGACTGACCCCAGAAATGTTACAGAATCTGGACTTAAGAGAACAAACACTGGAGCAATTGATCGAAGCCCGGCTATTGGAGGCAGAGGCCAGGCGGCTAGGGTTTACGGTCAGCGACGAGGAAGTGCGGCAGGCTATTAGGGCGATGCCGGCGTTTCAGGCTGACGGACAGTTCAGCCAGGCCCAGTACCTGCGCGTGCTGCGCTACCTGCGCACGACCCCGAGCGAATTCGAGGAAGACCAGCGCATCCAGCTCCTGAGCAAGAAACTGCAGCGCCTGATCACCGACACCTCACAGGCGACTGACGACGAGGTGTCGGATCTCTTTCGCTTGAGCCGTGAGAAGGTAGTCCTGTCGTTCGTCAGAGTGGCATCGGCCGATTTGCTGGCTGAGGCCACCGTCGAGTCCAAAGAAGTGGAAGACTTCTACAATACTCACCGCGAGTCATTCCGCCAGCCGGAGCGGGTCAAATTCGCCTACGTCGCCTACCCGGCCGCGCACTTTGAATCCGAAGTACAGGTCACGGCCCAGGACGTGGCTGACTTCTACGCCGAGCACAAAGAGGAGCGCTTCACCACGCCAGCGCGCGTCCACGCCAGACACATGCTATTTTCCCTCTCGCCCGAAGCCACCGCAGAGGAGAAAACGAAAATCCGCGCCACCGCCACTGAGGTGCTTGCGCGTGTCCGCGCCGGCGAGGACTTTGCCGCCTTAGCCAAGACCTACTCCCAGGACACCGCCACTGCCCCTAAGGGGGGCGACTTGGGGTTCTTCACCCGCGGTCGCATGGTGAAACCGTTCGAAGAGGCAGCTTTCAACCTGCCCGCCGGCGGGGTGAGCGATCTGGTCGAAACACCTTTCGGGCTGCACATCATTAAGGTCGAGGCTGCAGAACCCGAGCGGGTGCGCCCGCAGAGCGAAGTGGAGAACGACATTCGTCAAGAATTGACACGTGCCCGCGCCCGGGGTCGCGCTCAGGACCACGCTCGCGAAGACCAGAGCAAAATACAGAATGGGGCGTCATTGGCCGAGGTTACCCAAGCCGCTGGTCTCACCGTAGGGGAAACCCCGCTGGTGGGGCATGACGAGACCCTGCCTGACCTGGGACGCCAGCCCACGTTGATTGAAGCCGCTCTTGCCCTCGCTCCCCAGCACGTGAGTGAACCGGTGGCGGTGGAGGATACCTGGTACCTGGTCTTACCGCACGAGAAGGTCGCTTCTATGATTCCGGATTTTGCCTCTGTCGCAGAAGAGGCGGAGAAGCGGTGCAGGAGCGAGAAAGCCGAGCGACTAGCCAAGGAAAAAGCCGACGCCCTGCTGGCACGTATGAAAGAGACGAAAGATCTGGCTGCGGCTGCAGCAGCGCAAGGGTTGACGGTGGAAGAGAGCGGCCCCTTCACGCGCCAGGGTAGCTACATCCCTAAAATGGGAAGCCTGCTGGACCTGAAAAAAGCGGCTTTTCGCCTGACCAGCGATGCGCCTGTCGCCCCCCAGACCTACACCTGGGGAGGGAACGCCTTTGTCGCGGTGCTCAAAGAGCGGATTCCCCCGGATTCCCAGGACTTCGAGAAACAGAAGGACACGATTCGCGAGCAACTGCTGAAACGCAAGCAGGACATGGCGATGGAAGAATTGGTGCGTTACTTGAAACAGCGCGCCACGATCACCTACAATCAGGACGTTTTGCTCAAAACCCCGTCGTAAGGTTACGCCCACTGCCGCAGACGGAGGAGGAGACAACGATGCTCAAAGTCGGCGATACCGCTCCTGAGTTCACCGTGCCAACGCATGAAGGCAAAGACTTCTCGCTCACGAGCCTGCGAGGGAAGAAAGTGTTGTTATGGTTCTATCCCAAAGCCAACACCTCGGGGTGAACCACCGAGGGTCGCGGGTTCCGCGACCAGATCGCTGAATTTCGCACACGCAACGTGGAAGTCCTGGGGGCGAGTTTCGACACGGTGGCAGAGAACGCCGCCTTCGCGCAGCAGTTCAGCTTTCCCTTTCCCCTACTGTGCGATACCAGCCGGACCTTGGGCCTTGCCTACGGCGCCTGCGACGACGCCAAGGCCAGCTACGCCAAGCGCATCAGTTACCTCATCGACGAACAGGGCAAGATCCTCAAAGCCTATGATGCGGTCACCCCGCGCAGCCATCCTGCCGAGGTCCTGGCAGATCTGGAGTTGAAAAATTCGTAAAGCCTTTCTTCTCCCTCTCCCGCCCAGCGGGAGAGGGTTGGGGTGAGGACCTGTCTCGACTAGGGAAATCTTTCACCACCCTCGCGCTGCGTGCAGGGCCGCCTCATAGATTACTTTGAGCGGTACGTCTTTTTCTCGCGCCAGACGTTTGCAATCCTCGTACTCTGGTGCCACGTTGACGCGGCCGTCGGGAGCGTGCGCCAGTTTCACGCGCACGCTGCCGTAGGGTGTGACGACTTCTTTGCTCTCACGCCGCAGTGCGACACGCGCAACCGGATACGAACGGATCCCCAGCGTCGAGGTCTCGGCAAAGATCAGCGCGCTGAGCTTCTCGCGGTCCGCGACTTCGCCCAGGACCCACAGGAGCACGCCTGGCCGGTTCTTCTTCATCTGGATGGGTAAGAAAAAAACGTCGCGCGCGCCCGCGGCAAACAGACGCTCCATCACATGTTCGTATAGCTCAGGGTTCAAGTCATCGATGTTGGTCTCCAACACCAGGAGTTGCTCTTCCCGTGGAGTTTCGACTAGGTTCCCCAGGAGCACACGCAGGAGATTAGGCCGGTCAGGCAGGGTGCGCTCTCCAGCGCCATAGCCGACCGTAATCAGTTGCAATTGGGGTACAGCGCCTTGCTGCGCCACCGCCGCGATGATCGCCGCGCCGGTCGGTGTCACCATCTCCGCGCTGCCGTCCTCGAGACGCACCTGCAACCCTTTTAGCAGCTCCACCGTTGCCGGCGCTGGAATCGGCAGTACCCCATGACGTGACGGCACCAGACCTTTGCCCATCGGCAAAGCCGAAGCGTATACCTTCTCAATACCCAGAGCGTACAAGCCGAAGGCGGCACCGACGATATCCACTATGGAATCGACCGCGCCCACTTCATGAAAATGCACCGCCTCAGGAGCAATGCCGTGCACACGCCCTTCCGCTTCAGCCAGGACCGTAAAGATACGCAGGGCGGTTTCCTTAACCTGGGGAATCAGGCCGCTCTCCTGCACCATGCGAGCAATGGCGCGAAAGCTGCGCTCTCCCAGCGGCTCGGTGACCTCGACCTCAAACTTGGTCGCGCGGATGCCACTCAGCAGACGTTCCGCCTGGCTCAGGCGATAGCCAGAGAGTGGCAGTTTGGCGAGTTCCGCGCGCAGCGCATCAAGCGACACGCCCAGGTGTAGGAGCGCACCGACGGTCATATCCCCGCTGATGCCAGAGAAGGCGTCGAAATAGGCGATTTTCATGGCGTTGAGGAACCTCGTAAGACAAACTGGATCGGCACTTCGACCCAGCTCGCGACCGGAGCGCCATTGAGACGGGCGGGCACAAAGCGCCAGCTCTGGCGCACAGTCCGGCTCGCTGACTCATCGAGCAAGGCAAAACCGGAGGAATGGGCCAGCTCAACGGCGGCCACCCTGCCATCCTCGCAGACCTGGACGCGCAAGACCACCACGCCTTGCGCACCAAGGCGGCGGGCAACCAGCGGGTATGGCGGCTTGGGATTGAGGCCGTACTCAGGTCGGGCGGATATCCCGCCTCCGCCACCGTGGCCTGAGCCACTACCGGCTCCTGCGCCCGTTTTGCCACCGCTCCCACCTACCCCCTCACCACCGTTTCCGGCAGTGCTTCCATCACTCAGGTCAGAGTCAGCCTCGTCAGTGACAGAACCAGCACCCAGGGGTAGAGCTAGCGTGGAAAGTTGCGCCTGTGTGTCCTCCGACGCTGCCGTAGCACTCACAGCAGGCGACGGCTTCTTGGCAATCGGTCTGGGTTTGGCGCGTGGTCGCAGAGGCCCCGCCTCGAGCGACGGAGTCATAACCGGCCTGCTCTCTGGCCGAGGCGCTGCAGCGCCCTTGCCCGTCTCCTGACTCCCCCCCATTGGCAACGGGGCGGGCGGCTGGAGCAGCGCGACTTTCACTGTCTGTGATCGACTCGGTAGCGGGGCGACCACGAGCGTCGCGGCTAAGCTTAGGGCACCGAGGTGCACGGCGCAGGACCACAAGGCAGAGCAGAGCGTCGGACGGGAAAGGCGCAGCATACCCTCTTTCTCAGAGAAACAGCCCCTGGACAAAGCCGATCTCGACCACCATCCATGCGCCGCAGACTGTGCTGAGTGTGCCGATTGCCAGACGCAGTCCCTGGTGCAGTGCGTGGAGCCGATCGGTGGCCAGGGAAAAGAACAGGCCCATAAGCAGGCTGACCAGCCCCATGCCCACGATCGAACCGCAGCCAAAAATGGCGATATAGACCAGTCCCAGCACTGGTGAGGGAATCGCTGCCAGGACCAGCAGCATCAACGCCGCGCTCCCGGCCAAGCCATGGACCATGCCGATCAAGATTGGCTTGAGCCCCAGACGTAGCGGGTGGGAGTGCTGATGAGCAGGGCTCTCCACATGGGTATGAAAGTGGGTGTGAACCGTATCCGCGTGGATGTGGCGGTGTGTATGGAGTTGCTTGCGCCAGCAATCATAGAGGGTTGCAAGCCCCAGAGCCATCAGCACCACGCCGACCAGGCACTCTAGCGACAGCCCCAAAGGCGGAGGGATCTGTTTATGCAACCCCAACACCACCAGCCCAACTACCAGCAAGGTCACCGTATGGCCCAGACCCCAGGACAGGCCGACCCATAACGCACGCCAGAGCGACCGCTCGCGGGTCACAAAGGTCGAAACCGCAACCAGGTGGTCCGCATCAAAGGCATGCTTCAAGCCCAACAGTAACCCCAATCCCAGCGTCGCTAACGGAGTCATCGTGTCTCCCCTTTGTAAACCGTGGCCTTGGTAGCATGAAACGCGCGCTTGTGCCACGGTTCCCTTGTTCTCTTTACGACCGCAGCGAGGCTCACGGATGGGTCTCCGTTGGCGCGCGCCAAGGAGTTATGGTAAGCAGATTGCAGCGATCATGCGTACCCCCCTGCTCTGCGCTTTTCTCCTCAGCCTCGCTGTCTGCGGCCCGGCCGCTGCTCAACCCTCACCTCAGGGGTCTTTGGAAGGGAATCTCGGCACCTGGAGGTGGAACAAGCCGCAACGCCCGAGCGGCGATGAGAGCGACGAACGGGAACCTGGGGAGACGTCCTGGGAGCACCTCAATGCCGAGCGCAACGCTGAGGAGGCAGTTCCTCCCCCGGAGGAGGCACCGAAAAGCCTCTCACCGCTGCAGATGTGGCGGCTACTGCGCGGGAAAAACAATGAGTGAGGCCCTCACCCTAACCCTTTCCCGCCACGCGGGAGAGGGAGAAGAGAGGCCGGTGGGGGACCCTCCCCTTCATCTTTTTCCACCGCGACCAGATACAAGGTCTCCTGAGTCTTCTCCAGCGTAAAGCGCACCCGCTCGCCGGGGGTGAGTTGCGCAAGCAGAGCCGGGTCTCTCACCTCGAAGCTCATCGTCATCGCCCGCATGAAGCCCGGGATGTCGTCGTGGGCAATGACCACGCGTCGGTCGCCGGCAACAACCTTTTGCACTATCCCCCGGCCGACGAGTTTCTCGGGGGGAACCAGAGGCTGGCACGACAGGATAAAAACAAGCAGGGCAAACGGAGCAAGCGCTTTACGCCACCCCAAAGCGCCGATAGATCCCATCTATTGCCACACGGCGCTCCTCCATTCACTTCATTGCCGAGAAATCCGTCGGTGACAGGATCTTGTTACTCTGGCTGAGTACGACCCCGCGCAGCTTCGCCATGACTTCAGTGCGACGCGGGTCGCGCGCCCACTTCCCCCACTTCTCCTGCCGCTCATTGAGATCCGCATACGCCCAGAGGTGCACCACCTCGTTGAGTTGGCCGACCTCGGTGTACCAGAAACCGACCGGTTTGAGTCCATACTCGGCCACTCCCGGGAGAATCTTGGTGCGAGCGACCTCCAGGTATTCAGGGAGCCCGCCGACCGCTAGTTGGTATGTCCGCAGCTCGTAGATCATAATTATTCCCTCCTAGCGTTGCATGTATCCTATCGCTCTTGGATGTCAAGAGAGGAGGACCGCGATGGCGCTCGATTCACACAAGACCGCACTTCTCGTGATTGACGTACAGAACGAGTATCAGAAACAAGGAGAAAGGAGAAAGGAAGGCAGCCCTTGCCAGCTCAGGGCCCTTTGACCTCTGCTACTGCAGCTTCAAACACCAGATGCCCGGCTGCTTCCTGGGCACGGATACGCGCTTCCACGTCCGGCGAGAGTGCGATTTTCCGCGCCTGGGGAAATTTGTCCACGTACAGCAGCGGGCGCAGGAAAAACTCCGCCGGTGAACTGACCAGGGACTGCGTCTTCAGCGGGTACATCAGCCAGCCCCGGCGCATGAAATCGGGACCGAACACGACTGCGCGATCGGCCGCGGACCACTCTTTGACCAAGTGGGCGTCGTGGAGACTATAGCTCATCATGTCCAGGAACAGATCATAGTAGAGCGTGATCAGCGCGGCATACCCGCGGTCTTTGAGCCCTGGGTTTTCCTGTTTGGCGACTCGCACCTCGATCACCCGCAGCCGCCCGTCGGTATCGTACTGCTCTATGCGCAGCGGGTAAAAATAATGACGGTCGAGCCAGTAGAGCATTTTGCTTGCACTATAATTCGGTAGCCAATCGGGCCGCGTCACCCCTTCGACCACATAGCATTCGATTCCCCCGTCGGCCGTATAGAAGGGGTACGTGTCCCCCATCATCTTGAGCTGGGCAGTGGGCACGTCGGTAAATTTGCCCTCAGGGCTGGCGAGCGTAATAAACGGCCGGGTGTTAGGAAACCGTACAGTCTCATGGATCACGTCGGTGCCCAGCAGCCGCCAGGCAAACTCCCAAGCGTCACGGCCGACGATGTCATCAAACGACTGTACATTGTTGGGAAACCGCTCGCCACGGCGCGGTTGCGGCTGGCGACGGACCCGGCGCAGGGAGGGGGTATAGGTAAAGTAGTCAAGCTTGGTGGTGGCGTTTTGATCAGTGCGGTACAGGACCCATAAATCCTGGGCCCCCAGACTCTCGGGGGGAAAGGTGTAATAAAAGGCCATGCGATAGTAGTCCTGCCCAGGGGGCGTACGAAGCTGTCCCAGCACTCCCTCAGTGCCCGGTATATAAAAGTTGAGGCCGACGGTGACCCCCTGGTTGAGATAGCCGCCGCTGGTTAGAGCGCCGTAGGAGTCGGCCATGGCGTGCGACCAGCGCGCGATGTGGGGGAATTCCATCGCCCGGTAAGCCATCTCCTCAGCCGTATAGGGCGGTGCGAACGGATATTTTTCCGCCGGCACGTATGGAATCTGGGGATCGCGCGGAGTCTCCGTGCGCAGGTCGATCTCGGCTTTTTCCGCGGCTGACAGTTCGGCAACCGTTTTCCAGGTCTTACCAGCCGTGCCGTTCTCCTCGGCTCGGACAGGCAGAGAGCTCACGAGGGTCAGAACAACAGAGAAGCACACAAGGAGTTTTTTCATCTCCGCAGGAGGAGCGAACTGTGGGTTTGCCTCTGGAGGTTGAGGAGCGGTTAAGGGACAGTCAAAACTCGTAGCTCACCTCCCAACCAATATTATCCCATTTGTCATACTGCCCATAGACATCAGTACGCCCGCCGCTGCTGTAGGCCGTGTAAATCAGCCTGCCGGTAATGAACTGTGAGAAGTTGTAGCTAGCGATGAACTTGGTCTTGAGCCCCTGCCACTCACGCACCGGCCCGCTGAGATATGGGTAGAGGGTAAAACTGAGACGCAAGCGATCGCGGGTAAAGCGAAACGGCCGTTCGATGAAAAAGACCGGGAGCAGGTTCCATTGATCCCCCACCCCGCCACCAAAGCCGTTGCCTAACGTCTGGCGCCAGTCAAATGTGTAATAGAACGAGGGCTGGAGAATGACCGAGGTATTGCCGGGAAAGGCGAACTCCAAGGCAACAGCCGCGCGCAGGGTGTCACGGGTAATGAGGCCAGAGTTGAGATGGCCCGCAACCGCAGCCGCGCGGCGCGTGGCATCGGGAAAATGCACTCCCTTGGTCCATAGTCCCTCTACTCGCAGGACGATCGGTAGTTCTCCAACGATAGGGACATGGGCTAGAGAGGAGGCATAGTCGGCGGTGAGGCCAAAGTGATGTAGCCGAGCGTGGCGTGGCTGGATGACCAGGCGTGTGACCGCATCGCTCACCACCCGATCCACAATGAAGTTGCTGGGATTATCATCCCAGGCGTAGAAATAGATGAGCCCCCAGGTGAGGGGCTCCATCGACACGTCCAGACGCGCGCCGTATTCGTGATCTCCCCAGTCCCAGGCGGAAGGACGCTTGCGTTTGCGTACGAGGTCCCCGCTAGTCGGTATAACCC
>WNGG01003601.1_pt1 | contig 17456 bp, 10 predicted proteins | sample 5400661 | NCBI WGS metagenome assembly WNGG01 (sample SAMN13153372, study PRJNA577476) | soil metagenome | isolation source: 100 cm soil or saprolite under Garry oak tree replicate 1 | place: USA:California | collected 2016-06-15 | reverse complement strand
AGCGGCAGCGCGGCGAGCGGGATGGCGAAGATGGCGAGCCGGAAGATCGGCACCGAGTCGCGGTACCGCTCGGTGAAGAGGAAGGTGAGCAGCGTGGGCCCGCAGACGTAGAGCAGGGCCATCATGGGAATGAAGACGAAGGCGAGCCTGGCCACCGCCTCGCGGAACAGGCGCGCGGGTCCCTCGGCCACGCCGTCGCGGTCGTGCTCGGCGATGCCGAGCTGCAGGATCTCCGACACCGGAGTGTAGAGCATGTCCACGATGGGCAGTTGGAAGCAGCCGACCGCGTAGATCGCGAACACGGCCGCGGTCACGCTCGCCGCCACGAAGTACTGGTGGAACTGCTGCTGCGGGATGATGATGGCGAAGGCGAGCCCGAAGGGCAGCGCGTAGGCGAGCTGCCGCTTGAGGTCCTCGCGCGAGACGTGCAGGCCGTGCTCGCGCAGCACCATCACCCAGCAGGCGACGGCGCGGAACCCGGTGCCGGCGACGATGCCGGCGAGCGCTCCCGTCAGCGACCGGGTGATGAGCGCCCCGGCGACGATCCCGATCGCCTGCGTCACCTCGTAGCCGAAGCGCAGCACCGCCGCGAGCTTGATGCGCCCTTGGGACATCGGGATGGAGTCCATGGTGCTGCCGGACAGGAACAGCGCGCTGAAGAGCGCCACCCAGCACATCTGGCCGGCCAGCTCCGGCTTGTGCATGCGCAGGGCGATGCCCGGGCCGAATACGTAGAGGAGCGTCCCCGCGCAGACGCCCAGCGACGTCGTGACGAGCAGCGCGTGCGAAATGAAGTAGCGGCGGCGCTCCAGCTCGCGCGGGACGAAGTAGATCAAGCTGGGCGTCAGCCCCATGGGGAGCACCACGCCCAGCGTCGTGCACCACAGCCAGGCCAGCTTGAAGGTGCCGTAGGAAGCGGGCACCAGGATGCGGGCCAGGACCAGCGGAGTGGAGAAGGTGACGATCGCGATCGCCAGGCGGGCGATCATCAGCGGCCCCGCGCGCCTCAAGATCGATGCCTGGCCGGTCAACGTCCCCCCCGGCGCCGATGGTGGGCAGTGCGGGCGCGTTCGGCAACGGGCAGGGCGGCACCCACTGTCGCAAAAAGAAAGGCCGGGGCCCCTGGAGCCACGGCCTCGGATCCGACGGACGGCCTGCTTACTCCGCGCTGCGGCGGCGGCGCAGGAACAGAAGGCCGAAGAGCGGCAGCACGAGCCACGCGCTCTGCGGCCCCGAGCTGGAGCAGCCGCCGCCGGGGAACGCGCCGACCTCGAAGCCGATCGGCGGGACCGCGCCGGTGCCGCCGGAGCCGGAGCTCGTCTCCCCGGTGGTCTCCTGCGCCGGAGACGAGTCCTTCCCCATGGCGTGCAGGATCATCTGCGCCAGCTGCGAGCGCGCCGAGTCCAGCGCCGCCGGGCTGGTCGTCGACTGGTACGTCGTCGGGTACACGCCCTTGGCGATCTGCTTGGCCTGGTCGCCCAGCCCGAGCTGCCGGGCCATGGCGAGCAGCTCGTAGTCCTCCATGCCGTCGCGGATCATCTTCATGCGGAAGGATTCCACCGGGATCTCGGTCTGCCCGCCGATCTTGCCGCTGGTGCCCGGGTAGAAGAGGGTCCCGTCGCCGGCGCCGCCGAAGTTGATCTGGTTCACCCACGGGTCGCCGCTGAAGTACGCCTGCGTGGTCTCGTAGTAGAGCTCGCCGGAGATGTCGTAGCTGAAGCTCATCCACTCCATCGCGCGGTTGCGGGTGGCGTCGCTGTCGATGGCGTACGTCGGCCAGCCCGACCCGCCGGTGTAGTCGTAGCCGGGGCCCACGCCCGAGCAGCCGAAGCTCATGCAGCTCTGGTACCACCACACGGTGGCGCCGTACTTGGAGCGCTGCGAGCCCGCGTGGCCGGTGCCCGGCCGGTCCTCCATGAAGTTCACCACGGGGACGAAGAGGTCGATGCCGCTGATGCCGTGCGCCGCGGCCTCCGCGCTGGTGGTGGTGACCAGGGTGGGCAGGTCGGGATCGGCCGCGCGCGAGTTGGCGATGCGGCCGTCGATGTCGCTCCACTGGCAGGTCATCGGCGGCTCGTCGCAGATGTAGTTGAAGAGCGCCTTGGTCCAGCCCTTCGCCTTGAAGTGATCGGACCACGCCTCCACCACGTTCGTCCGGGTGCCGTCGCCCACGATCTGCACCGCGGTGAGCTTGGCTCCCGAAAGGCGCGTGTTGGCCGTGCCGTCGAGGAAGGGGCCCGCGTACGCGTCGTAGTCGCCCCAGCCGCCGCTGCCGTCCTGCTTGATGGGAGAGCTCACCACCGGAATCGTGATGCTGATGCGGTTGTCCAGCGCCGCCTGCAGGTAGCGCGCGCGGAGCTTCTGCTCGGCGTCGTAGTTGCTGCAGCCGCCGTCGCCGTGCCCCATGCAGGGGCCGTTCCAGGTCATGCCGAAGGCGCTGCGCAGGGAGGCGGTGGACGGCAGGGCGAAGTCCCACACCGTGAGCGTCACCGGCACCTGCGCGGCCGCGCCGCCGGTCACGTTCAGCGTGCCCTGGTAGACGCCCGCCGCCGCGTCGGCCGGTACGTGGATGTCGACCAGCACCGCGCGGCTCTCGCCCGCCGGCACGTCGAAGGGGAACGCGTTGCGCTTCTCGCCGACGATCGGATCGACGTCGGGCACCAGCGCGTCGGGCCACACGCCCGCGGCGCCGTCGCCGCCGGTCTGCTGCGGCACGTTGATGAGCGCCTCCCGGTAGAGCGTCACGTTGGGCCCGCTGATGCTGTGGCCCTTGCCGTCGCCGAGCCCCTCGAGGCTCATCGACACGCCCGTTGCGGGACCGGTCACCACGACCTGGAAGGACTCGAACTCGTTCCGCGCGGCCGCGATCACGGCGGTGGCGGCGGCGGTGCCCTGCGGCGCCTGCGCCTGGGGCCGGACCTTCACCGCGGCGGGGGCCGTCCAGACCTGGGCTGCTTCCGAAGCGCTGCCTGCGAGGAAGGCGACTGCGGCGGCGGCGAGCTGGGAAAGCTTCATTGGTGCGTCTCCTTGGTTGGCTGCTTCCCGGAACGGCGGGTGCTTTCCGTTCAGGTCGGCCAACGAAGAGGACGTGCCGCCTCTTCCCTCCTTGGTGTCCGGCAGTAGGGGGTCTTCTGGGCGTGTATCGGGTGGACGGGGGCAAAGGTCCCCGCTCGGACCACGTCCGCGCACACGCGCCCCCGCAGGGCCCAGATGCGGCGGATCGCCGGCTGGGAATGCTTTACGCGAGAATCGGCGTTCTACGGGCTGCGCAGGCGCCGGAACCCCGCCGAACGGGCGGGGAGGCAGGCGCCTCCCGGCTCGCTGGCCGACCGCAGGAAGCGCCCCACCGAGGCGCCCCTCTACAGGCGGAGCGGCGCACTTCCCCCCGGCCACTCCACGTGCGGTGGGCCCCTGCCGCTGGGCGCCCCGCAGAACCGTCGACTGAGAGACAGGCAGGGCGGCCGGCTTCTCGCCCGGCGAGGCGTGCTTATGTTCGGGCGGTGCGCAGGGCCGCCGTCGCGGCCCCTGGAGGGGCGTGTTGCAAGCGAGCTTCTCGCGACCCGTGAACCTCTCGCAGCCCGCGCGCGACTGGCAGGCGCGGCGCATCGGCCAGGTCGCCTTCGGCGCGACGGCGCTCTTCCTCGCGCAGCTCTACCTCGCGCCCGCGCAGTGGTTCCCCGTGACCGAGCCGTTGCGGCTCGCGCTGGTGCTCTCCGGGATCGCGCTCGCCGCCATCGCCCTGCACCGGCTGATCACCAACAAGCCGCTCTGGCTGGGATGGCGCGGCGCGCTGCTGGCGGTCTACTGCGGGGCCGCGCTGCTCTCGCCGAGCTGGTCCATCGACCGGGCGCTGTCGGTGTCCGGCGCGCTCGAGGTGGCCAAGCACTTCCTCTTCTTCACCGCGGTGGTGAACACGGTCACCACCCCTCGGCGCATCCGGATCGCGATGCTCGTCTACGCGGCCGCGTCCATCGTTCCCGGCTGGGGCACCTTCTGGAACTGGTGGCACGACGAGCTGCTCGTGGAAGGCTTCCGCGGGCGCTGGCTGGGCGTGATGGCCGATCCGAACCACGACTGCATGGCGCTCGTCGGGGCGGTGCCGATCTTGCTCTACTTCGCCGCGCACGGGCCGGGGCTGTGGCGCCGGATCGTCGGCGCCGGCGGCGTAACCGCGGTGCTGATGGGCATCGTCGCGACGCACTCGCGCGGCGGATCGCTGGGCCTTCTCACCGCGGTGCTGGTCTGGGGGATGATGTCGAAGCGCAAGGCGCTCGCGGGCGCGCTCACGCTGGTCGCCGCGGCGGGCGTGCTGCTCTTCGCGCCCAGCACCTTCTGGCAGCGCAACGAGACGATCTCGCAGTTCGAAGAGGACGTCTCGGTGCAGGGGCGCCTCCAGGCGTGGCAGGTCGCGGCGCGCATCTTCAAGGAGCGGCCGCTGCTCGGCGTGGGGGAGTCGGCGTTCCTCACCGCGTGGAAGCAGTACGCGCCGATCGACGATCCGGTGGAGCATCCCTACGTCGCGCACAACCTCGAGCTGGAGGTGCTCGGGCAGCTGGGCCTCATCGGCCTGTTCGGGATGCTGGGGTTCATCGCCTGCGCGCTGTGGTCGGCGTGGCGGGCGCGCAACGGCGAGATGGCGCACGAGTCGCGCGCCGTGCTCGCGTCGCTGATCGGGTACCTCGTCTGCCAGCAGTTCTCGGGGTACTCGCTCTCGTGGTTCCTGTACGCCCTGTGCGCTTTCGCCTCCTGCATCGATCGTTACGGCGGGCGCGGAAAGGCAGAGGTGCAGCCTACCGGGACTTACGGACCTCCCCTTCGGGCGGCGTAGGACGCAGCTTTCCAGCAGGCGAGGGGGTGGCGTGAAGGAGCCGGTGCCCGTCCTGCAGATCGTGAACCAGTTCGCCATCGGCGGGGCCGAGGGCCAGTTCGTGGCCCGGGTGCGGAGGCATCCCCGCGGGTTTCGACCCGTGGTGGCTTGCATCCACAGGAAGGGGCCGAACCTCGCGGCGGTGGAGGAGCTGGGCCTTCCCGTCGAGGAGTTCGGGCTGCGCGGCAGCCTTCTGCAGCTGAACACCGGCCACCAGGTCCTGCGGCTCGCCGCCTTCATGGCCCGGGAGGGCGTGCGGCTGGTGCACGCCAACGACTTCTACGCGAACCTCCTTGCGGTTCCCGCGGCGCGGCTGGTGGGCGCGAAGGTGATCGCCAGCCGGTTCGATCTCGGCCACTGGTACTCGCGGGCGCACCACGTGCTGGAGGCGCTCGCTTCGCGCACGGCGGACGCCGTGTACACGAACGCGGAGGCGGTGCGCGACATGTGCGTCGCGCAGGAGGGCATCCCCCCGGACCGGGTGGTGGTGGTGCACAACGGGATCGAGCTCGAGCAGTTCGACCGCGCCCGCCGCGAGCCGCTGCTCGCTCCGGTCCCGGGCCTCGGGGAGGGCGCGGACGGCAAGTCGCGGCGCCCGGCGGTCGTCATCGCGGCGAACCTCTACGCGGTGAAGGGCCACCTCGACCTGATCGAAGCCGTCGAGATCGTGCGTCGCGCGGTGCCGGAGGTGCTGGTGCTCTGCGCGGGCGAGGGTCCCATGCGCCCGGTGCTGGAGCAGCAGATCGGCGCCCGCGGGCTGCGCGACAACGTGGTGCTGCTCGGGCACCGCCTGGACGTGCCGGCGATCCTGGAGCGCGCCCACCTCGGGTGCCTGTGCTCCCACGCGGAAGGCCTCTCGAACGCGGTGATCGAGTCCATGGCGGCATCACTCCCGGTAGTCGCGACCGCGGTCGGCGGCAACGTCGAGCTGGTCACCGAGGCGGGCTCGCGCGCGAGCGGCCACCTGGTCCCGCCCCACCGCCCCGCCACCCTCGCCGACCGCCTGACCGGCCTGCTGCGCGATCGCGCGCGTTGCGCCGCCCTGGGCGCCGCCGGCCGTGCCCGCGTGGAAGCCGACCTGACGCTCACCGCGATGATCGAGAAGACCGGCGCGCTCTACGACCATGCCCTCTCGTCGGCGCACGCGACCCACCGCCTGCGCGCCGCCTGACCGCGCAACTCACCCCGGGACGAGTTGATCCACTCAGTGTATTCGAGCGTCCCGCCCGAGGGGAGGACCCCCGGACCGCCTCTGTACAGCTCGTACATGTCGGCTGGCGCCAGGTCCCCCGGCCGACCCGGATTCCGTTGACTTCACGGGCCCCTCACGGTACATCGCTCCGCCGCGCCGGCGACCCAGGCCGGCTGCTCGAAGGGCTCGGGGCATTAGCTCAGCTGGGAGAGCGCCGCAATGGCATTGCGGAGGTCGACGGTTCGATCCCGTCATGCTCCACCACCCCGCTTCCGCCGCAATGGTGCGGGCAGGTGTCGGGCTTCCTCTACTTCCGGAAGATGCGGAGCGAAGGCCGCGTGATGTTCGCGCAGGAGGTCGTCCGGGCCGATACGCACGAGCGGATTGCAACCATCCGCATTCCGCTCGTGCTGCAGTAACCGCTCGCGTCACTGCACGTTGGCGGTCACCGACGCCGCGCCGTTCAGCGTGAGCGTGCAGCTCTTCGTCTTGTTCCCGCCGCTCGAGCAGGCGCCGGACCAGATGGCGTCGCGGCCGTTCGAGACCGAGAGCGTGATTGCCGCGCCGGTCGCGAAGGAAGCCGACCCGGTGCTTCCGACCGCGACGGCGATCCCCGCCGGGCTCGAGCTGACCGTCTCTCCGTTCCTGCCGGTCGCCGTGACGGTCAGCGTCGCGGACGAAGAGGGAGGAGGCGGCGGTGCCGATGCGGAGGGCGTGACGGTCAACGTCGCCGTCCTCGTCACGCCGCCACCGGAGACGGAGATCGTCACGTCGGTCTGCACGCTCACCGCGGAGGTGAAGACGTTGAAGCCGCCGTTCGTCACGCCCGCCGGGACGATCATGCTACCCGGCACGGCAGCGACGGCCGGATTGCTGCTCGCCACCTGGAAGGTCGTGTCGGTCGATTGGGGCGAGGCAATGCTCACCGTGGCGAACGAGCCCCCACCCTGACCGACGGTCGAGGTCGGAGACAGCGCCAGCGAGGTGGGCTGCGGCTGCGGGAGGAGCGTCAGCTGGGCCTGCGCGCTTGCGCCGTTCCAGCTTGCCGTGAGGGTGGCGGTGGTGGGGGTCGCGACTGCGCTCGTCGAGAGCGGGAACGAGGTGGAGAAATCGCCCGGGGCCACGGTGACCGTCGGCGGCGGGCTCACCGCCAGGGAGTCGCTCGACAGGCTCACCACGGCTCCGCCCGCGGGCGCCTGGCCGTTCAGCATCACGATCGCCCCGGCCTGCGCGCCGCCGCTGATGGTGGCGGGCGAAACGGACACCGACTGCAGCGACGGGGGCAGCACGGTGAGCTGGAGCGTCGCGGTGCTTCCGTTGAGCGTCGCGGAGAGCGTCACGGGCGTCGGCGCGGTCACCTGTCCCGTCTGGATCGTGAACTGGGTCCACGCGATGTTGCCCGGCATCGCGACCGAGGCGGGGAGCGGAACGGCGCTCGGATTCGAGCTGGCGAGGGCGACGGTGGCGCCGCCCGCCGGGACCGCCGCGGTGAGCTGCACCGCGATCCAGGTCCCCTCGCCGCTGTAGAGCGGGTTGCTCGCCGCCGTGAGCGATACGGGAGTGGGCGGCGCGGAGCTGATCGTGAACGTTCCGGCCGACGACCACGCCGTCACCGCGGCGGTGGTGGGCGACGAATCTCCCTGCACCGAGCGCACGCGCCAGAATTTTGTTCCCGCCCGCAGCGAGAGCACGGTGCGGGACGGATCGTTGAGCTGCGGGTCGAACTCCTCGATGTTCGTGAACCCGGAGTCGGTGGCGATCTGCACCTCGTACCCGCTCGGCTGCGGATTGGGGACGTCCGACCACTTCAGGGTGACCGGCAACGTCAGCGTCGCCCCGTTGGCGGGCGACAGCGGCGAGGGCGGCGGCGGGAGCGGATTGTCGAAGAAGACGGTGAACGTTATGAGGTTCGACGGCGCGCTGAAGACGCCCTTCGCGTCCACCGCGTAGACCCGGGCCCAGTAATTGCCCTCGTTGCCGTCTCCGACGGCGAACGAGAACGTGGTGTTGGTGATGTTGTCGAACTGGAAGCGCGTGAGCACCGGGAAGTTCGGATCGGTAGCGGCCTCGAGGACGTACGTCGCGGCACCCGGAACGGCGCTCCAGTTGAACGTCATGACCTCCATCGGGTGGAAGGTCGAGTACCCCTTGGTCGGCGCCAGCGCCGGCGAGCCCGGCGCGCCCGGGCCGACGCCGGTCACGCTGAAGCTCCACGCCTGCGACCACGCGCCCTGGACGAGCGCTCCGTTCACCGCCTGGACGCGCCAGAAGTACGTGCCGTTGGCCAGCCCGCTGATCGTGTCCTGCGTCGGTCCCATCGTGGAGCTCTGCAGGACCACCGGCGCGAAGCTCGACGAAGGGCTGACCTGCCAGTTGTAGGCGACGATCCCGCTGGGGTCGCTGACCGCGGACCACGAGATGGTGAAAGGCTCGAGCAGGCCTGCCCCGTTTGTGGGGGCGATGGGCGCCGGCGCCGGCGGAGCGGCTTCGCCAGGGGAGCTCCATGCTGCGATGAGGATTCCTACGGCTAGCGGTGCGAAAACACGGCGCAGGTTCATGTCGTTCCTCGGTGTTGGCAACCGGGCCTCTCTACACTTGGACAGGAGCGGGTGCGACAGCTTTTCGGGCCTCCAGGAGTTAGACATTCGCGGAGCGGCGTGGGAACACGCAGCGAAAGTGTGTTCACTGTCGGACCGGCGGCTACCGCACCGCTTCGGCGAGCCCCTTGAGCGCGTCGCGCACGGCGGAGTGCGCCATGACGGCCGTCGGGTTCTGCTGCAGGACGTCGCGGTAGCGGGGCGAGAACGTCTCGTCTTGCAGCAGCAGGCGCTCGACCTGGTTGCGCACCACCGCCGCTTCCTCCGGAGCCACCGGCACCTCGCGGCGCGGGTCGAGCAGCTCGTCGGCCACCGCCATCAGCTCGGACAACGGGTGCAGCCAGGCGAAATCGGGGTGGCGGATGAGCAGCTGCAACAGCTCGCCCGGCCCCTGCACGGCACCGTGCTGCCGCTCGTACGACACCTGGGTCTCCTTGGTGAGCGCGAGGTGCAGCGGGCGCAGCGCCGCGGTCAGCTTCTTGAGGCGCTCGCTCAGCTCGGCCATGGGTCCTCCCGGAGCAACCTAATTCACGGAGCCGGGCTGCGTGAGCGGGAAGGCTGCGATCTCGGCGTCGAACTGGCGCCCGTCCTCCGCCATCATCCGGTAGGTGCCCTGCATCGAGCCGTGCGGAGTCCTCAGCACCGCGCCGCTGGTGTACTCGAACTGCTCCCCGGGCCGGAGCATCGGCTGGTTGCCGACCACGCCCTCGCCGCGCACCTCCTCGCGCTTTCCGTTGCCGTCGGTGATGATCCAGTGGCGGCTCTTCAGCTGCGTGCTGACCTGCCCGAGGTTCTCGATGCGGACCGTGTACGCGAAGGCGTAGCGGCCCACGCCGGACTGCTCGGGCAGGAAGCGGCTCTTCACGCTGACCCTGATCCCCTGGGTAACCGCGGTCGACATCCTCCAGCGAGGTTGCCCGGTTCCGGAGCTTGAGGCAACAGGGAGGCGCATGAAGGGTCCGCCGCGCGGGAAGCGCTACATCACGAAGGGAGGTTTCGAGCGGCTCCGCGAGCAGTTCCGCGTCCTGCTCTACGAGGAGCGCCCCCGCGTCACCCGGGAGGTCGCGGTGGCCGCGGCCCACGGCGATCGCAGCGAGAACTACGAGTACAAGCTGGGCAAGCGGAAGCTCCGTGAGATCGACGCGAAGATCCACCGGCTGCAGAAGATGCTCGAGTCGTTCGAGGTGGTCGACCCCGCCGCCCGGGAGCCCGTGGCCCGCGCCTTCTTCGGCGCGACGGTCACCGTGGAGGACGAGGACGGCGAGCAGGTCACCTACCAGATCGTCGGCGGCGACGAGCTCGCCGCCGACCTTGGTCCGGGTCGGATCAGCTACGAGGCGCCGCTGGGGCGCGCGCTCCTCGGCAAGGGCGAGGGAGACACCGTGCGCGTCCGCAGGCCGGCCGGCGAGGTGGAGCTGACCGTCGTGAAGGTGAAATGGAAATGAGATAGGGTGCGCTCCCCTCGCTCCCCGGGAGGCCACCATGCGCATCGCCCTCGCCGCCACGCTGCTCGCCGCCGCGTGTTCCCAGACCCAGCCCAAGCCCGTCCCGGACGCGACTCGCGAGGCCGCGGGTCAACCCGTGGACGCAGGGGAGCGGGCCGCCAACGAGCCCGCCCCGGACGCCGGCCAGGACGTGGCGGGCGGCATCAAGCAGGGCGCGTCCGAGGCCGCCGGGAACGTCGCGGCGGGAGCCAAGGAAGCCGCGCAGAACGTGGCCCAGGGCGCGTCGGAAGCGGGGCGCGCGGTGGCGGATGCAGGCGCGAAGGCGGCCTCCGCGGCAGACACCGCCGCGGCCGACCTGGCCGAGGCGCTGCAGAAGCTGCCGCCCGCGCCGCCCATCCCCGATACGCCGATCTTCCTGCCGGCGGTCGAGGAGCCTCCCGACAACCCGACCACCCCCGAGAAGGTCTGGCTCGGCTACCAGCTCTTCTTCGACAAGCGCCTCGCCAAGGACGGCTCGATGTCCTGCGAGAGCTGCCACCATCCCGATCTGGCGTGGACGAGCGGCAATCCCACCGACCCCAAGGTGGGGGGCGGCGCCAACAAACGGAATGCGCCGACGATGGAGAACGTGGCCTACTACCACTCGTTCTACTGGGACGGGCGCGCCCCCACCATGGAGGCCGTCTCGGCCGCGGCCTGGAAGGGTCAGCTCGGCGCCGATCCCGACGCGGTTGCGGCCAAGCTGAACGCGATCGTCGCTTACCGGGCCCAGTTCCAGCGCGCGTTCAAGGAGGACGCGACCGGGAAGAACGTGCCCACGGCGCTGGCGGCGTTCCTGCGCGCCCTGAAGACGGGCAACGCTCCCTGGGACAAGTTCGAGCAGGGCGAGGGCGACGCCGTCTCGATGGAGGCGCGGCGCGGGTACCGCGTCTTCCAGAAGGCGCGCTGCACGCTCTGCCACGTGCCGCCGCTCTACACGGACGCCGAGTTCCACAACGTGGGGGTCGGCTACGACAAGCCTGAAGCCGAGCGCGACCACGGCCGCATGGACGCGACCAAGGACCCGAAGGACGACGGCAAGTTCAAGACGCCCACCTTGCGCGACATCGCCAAGACCGCGCCCTACTTCCACGACGGCAGCGTCAGCTCGCTCTCCGACGCCGTCGACTTCATGCTCAAGGGCGGCATCAAGAACCCCAACCGCGACGAGAAGCTCAAGCCGAACCGCCTCTCCGCCAGGGACCGCAAGGCGCTGCAGGCGTTCCTCGAGTCCCTGACCGGCACGCCGACCTACACCAAGGCGCCCGAGCTTCCGTAGCGCATGCCGGAACCTCCGCGCCAGGAAAGCTAGCGCCGCCCTATCGGCGGGTGGCGACTACTCGGCGACCGGAGAATCAGCGCGGACCGGCTCCGGCTGGCGCACCGGCGGCAGCTGCAGCCGCATCCCCGGCTCCGGCCGCGCGCGCCGCTTGAACGGCGGCAGCCGCACCGGGCGATCGTCGTGCGCCGAGCGCAGCAGCGCCTCGATCACGCGGACGTCCGCCAGCCCTTCCTCGCCGCTCGGCTCCGGCTCCACGTCGCGCACGATGCAGTCGGAGAAGTAGACCAGCTCGGGCCCGAACTGATCGGTCTTGGGGAAGGTGCGGGTCCGCTCCTTGTCGCCGACGGTCACCACCAGCTCGCGCTCGCCCTGGTACTCGTACGCCTGGTCGAGGCACAGGCCGCCCCGGGTGCCCACCAACCGATAGGTCGCGGTGGGGGCCGCCTGGAAGCTCACGTTGAAGGTCGCGAGCTGCTCGTTGCCGAAGCGCAGCAGGCAGCTCATCCCGGGCTCCACGCCGGGGTCGAAGCGCCGGTCCGCGTCCTGCGCGGCGAGACCCGTCACCTCGGCGGGCTCGGCGCGGAAGAGGTAGCGGGCCGCGTTGATGCAATAGATCCCGATGTCCCAGAGAACGCCGCCGCCCGTCTCCGCCTGGGTGCGGATGTTGTCCGCCTTGACCTGGTACGAAAAATCCGAGCTGAAGAACCGCGCGTCGCCGAGCCGGCCGGAGGTGACGAGCTTCACCGCCTCGAGATTCGCCGGCTCGAAGTGGAGCCGGTAGGCGATCATCAGCCACACGCCGGCGTCGTCGCACGCGGTGATCATGCGGCGGCAGTCCGACTCGCTGGTCGCCATCGGCTTCTCGCAGAGCACGTGCGCGCCGGCCTGCGCGGCGCGCACCGTGTACTCCGCGTGCATGTTGTTGGGCAGCGCGATGTAGACCGCGTCCACGTCGTCGCGGCGCAGACACTCCTCGTACTGCTCGTAGGAGTACGCCTCGCACCGATACTTGCGGGAGAGCTTCTCGCGCTTCTCCTCGTCGTCGGAGATCAGCGCGACCAGCCGCGAGTTCTTCGCGTGCGCGAATGCGGGAAGCACCGCCGTCTGCGCGATGTGCCCCAGCCCCGCCACCGCGTACCCGACCGTCCTGCCGCCGCGCTTGCTGCCGTTCGTCCGCTTGCTCGCCATGTGGACGCCTCCACCCCCAAGATCGACACGGGGCAGAGGCGCCGCCAGCTACCTCACCTCGAGCTTCCCGAGGGCGAAGTCGGCGTTCTGGAACACGTCCGTCCCCGACCTGTCGCGGACTGCCGCGTGGAATTTCGAGCCGAGATTCGCGCCGTCGAAGACGGTCCCCACGGTCGCGCCGGCCACCAGGCGGAGCGTCAGCGAGTAATAGAACGATGCGACACCTGGGTACGGCCGCAGCGAAGCATCACCGAGCACGACCGGCGCAGTTGCAGGCGGCACCGGGCTCCCGCTGCGCTTCTGGCTGATCCCGCTGTAGAGCACCGCGTTGGTCGCGTTCACCGCCGCTCCGATGGCGCGCGGCGTCCCGGTGGTGCCCAGGTTCAGCACCGCGCCGCTGCCGGCGGGGGCCGTGGTGCTGATGAGCGGCGACCCGGCTGACACCTTGGTGGCGTCGAGCGGCAGGTTCATGCCCGCCCCGAACACCCCGTTGCGGATGGTGTCGTTCGTTCCCGCCGTCACCGCGAACAGCGTCGCGTTGGACACCAGGTCCAGCTGGACCACGCTCGCGCTGGACGCCCCGTTCCTGATCAACCGCACCTTCCCGCCCGAAGCCGGGTCGGTGTAGACGAGCCCATGGACGGTGGCGGACGCCGTGCCGGTCGGAGCGGCAGCGCCCGACTGCGTGGCGGTCAGCGTCTGCGATCCGATGGTATTGAACGTCACCCCCACGGTCGCCGTGCCGCCCTCGCTGCCGGTGAGCGTCACGTCCGCCGGCTTCGCCGCCGCGGCGTCCGAGCTGGTGAACGTAATGGTGCCGGCGTAGTTGGCGACCGCGTTGCCGAAGCTGTCCTGCGCCTGGACGGAGGCGTTGGTCGCGGTCCCCGCCCACGCTTCCGTGCTTCCGACGAAGGAGACCGCGAAGAGCGTGGCGGCTGGCGCGATCAGAACGGTCGTGCTGTTCGAAGCGATCGTGCCGCCCACCTCGTTCACGGAGACGAAGTGCGAGGCTGCCCGCATGAACTGGAGCGAGACGCTGCGCGCACCTCCCAAGAAGCCGCCGTCGGGCGGCAGCCGGTCGGTCGAATCGCCCGATGCCACATGGGCGGTGCCCGCGTAGTTCGTGACCAGGTTCCCGTGGGGATCGACGGCCTGGATGTTCATGCCCAGGACGTCGCCTGCGACCGCGGCCGCGGGCAGCGGCGAGAGGGCGTACGCGGAGGCTGCGGCATGACTGACGTGAGTGACCGTGCTGCCGGTCAGCGCCGCGTTGGCGGTGTCCGTTGCGGTCACCGACTGGTCACCCGCGGTGAAGAACAGCAGCGACACGTTGGCGGTGCCCTGCATGGCGGGCGTGAAGGCGACGTCCGCCACCGGCGGAGCGGCGTCATCCGTGAGCACGAAGTGGAGGGTGCCGGCGTAATCGGTCACCACGTTCCCGCGCAGATCCCTCATGGTGACGGTCAGGGTGACGCCGGAGTCCGCGACGACATCCGAGGCAAGGCCGCTGAACGTCAGCCGTGCAGCGGCGCCGTGCCCCACGGTCACCGTCGTCGTCGAGGTGGTGCTCATTCCCAGCCGGGTAGCCGTCAGGGTGTACGTGGTGGTGACGGTCGGGGAGACGGACACCGACGTCCTCCCGGTCACGTTGCCGACTCCCTGGTCGATGCTGAGCGTCGAGCCGCTCTCGGCGGCGAAGATGAGCTGCGTCGAATCGCCCAGCGCGATGCTGGGTGAGGCCGCGGTGAACAGCTGGATGCCCGGGGGGTTGTCGCTGCCGCAGGCAGCAGCGAACAGCACCGCGAGCGTGGGGAGGCTCAGCCGCTTCATGGATTGCTCCCGAACTTGGCGACGAGTGCCGCGAGGTCCGTCTCGTCGAGGGTGGTCTTGGTCTTGCCCGCGGGGATGGTCGGGTCGAGGTCGACGAGGTTGTCGTAGACCATGTCGCCCACGAACCCCGGAGTGGTGTCCGGGTTCGAGCCCATGCGCGCCGCGAGCGAGGCCATGTCGAAGAAGTCGATGACGCCGTTCTTGTCGAAGTCGCCGTTGCCTGCCGAGGCGAGGGTGGCCGGCTCGCTGTTCGGATAGATCTCCCAGACGCCGCGGCCGTAGGTCGCGACGCGGATCAGGCTCCCGTTCCTCGCGATCTGGATGTCCCAGACCCGGACCATCGGCAGCCCGAGGCCGTACCGGGCCCAGGTGTTGCCGCCGTCCGTCGTGCGGTACAGGCCGAGCTCGGTGCCGATCCAGACGGCTTGATCGCTGTTGTCCGTCGGGTCGTAGACCACCGTGTAGATGGGCACGTTCGGCAGGTCGAACCCGGTTCCGTTGCCGTGGAACGGCACCCAGGTCGCGCCGCCGTCGATCGTCTTGAACAGGTGGCCCACCGCCGGCGGAATCAGGACCGCCTGTCTCTGGGTGCCCTCGATGAGTCCGGAGAGCGTCAGCACCGAGTTCGTCGCCACCAGCCACGTTTTCTTCGGGTCCGTGCCGCCGAGGCTAGCGACGTTCTGCGGGGCGGCGAAGTCGCTGCCGTTCCCGAGATAGCAGGTCGGCGCGCAGTTCGGGTGATCGACGCGAAGGCTGGTGATCGCCACGAACGTCTGCGGCGCCTGGCCTGGCTCGTCGATGGTGATGAACGACCCCGCGGACGTCGTGCTGCTCGTGGTGACCCCGCCGTAGATGCGCGAATTGGAGACGCCGTCGATCGTGTAACGGTACGGCGACCCGCGGAAGCCCATCCCGCGGATCGTGCGCCGCGTCCCGTTCACCTGGATGCCGCCGCCCGTTCCGGCCTGCGCAGGCGTCATGAGCTGAGCGGAAGGTCGGTCGAACGCGTCGACGAAGAACTTCCATCCCTGGAGGTTGGAAGCGGTCAACACCCCGCTGGTGTCGTCGCCGAGCGGCGTATAGCGCATCAGGAAGGGCTCGCCGTCGATGCCCGCCGATCCGGGATTGCGCCAGTTCACCAGCTCCACGCCGTTCTCGATGCGGGTCGCCAGGCTGCAGTCGTGCGCGCGCGGGCGGCAGTACCGGCGCGAGCCGTTGACCGAGATCCAGTAGACGGGGTTTTGTCCCGTGGTGTCGGTGGTCACCGCCGCGCCCAGGCCGTCGCCGCCGAGGATCTGGTCCCAGTTCTGGAGGTTGAAATCGGCGACGAAGTTCTCGTCCGAGATCAGCCTCCAGCGCGTGCCGTTGTCCTGCAGTCCACCGAACACGACGTTGGGGTTGCCCAGCGTCGGGTCGCCGGTGCCGATTCCGTAGAAGAGGTGAGTAGCGAGGCCGACGTTCGGCTGCTGCCACTGCCCCTGCGGCGTGGTCGGGACGTCCCAGATGTCGCGGGTCACGAAGATGCCGCCGTCCGTGCCGGCGAAGAGAATGCTCTGGCCGCTCGCGTCGCGGATGGCGAGCGAGGTGTGCCAGTCGGCGTGCACGTACGGCAGGAAGCCGTCGGCGGTGAAGCCGATGCCGCCCTGCGGGAGCCAGTGCGACGAGGCCTGGAAGGTGGCGCCGCCGTCCTTGGTGATGGCGCTGCAGAGGTCGCCGCCGAAGATGGCCCGGTTGGCGTTGCCCGGATCGACCGAGACGGTGAGGTTGTACCAGCTCTGCACGTGGCCCAGGTTCATCGTGCGGCAACCCGACCCGCCCTCGCTGGCCAGCGTGGTCGGGTTCGTGAGCAGCGTCGCGGTGACGGCGGGGGTCACGCCCTGCGCCGTGCCTACCGTCAGGCCCGTGGCAATGCGCGTCCAGGTGGCGCCTCCGTCCGTGCTCTTCAGATACGCCGCGGTCGCGTTCGAGAAGGTCGCTGCGGGAGTCACGCCGGGAATCGTCGCCGTCGTCTCCTGCGCGGCGCTCGCCTGCGCGTACAGCACGGTGACGGTCGGGTCCGTCGTCGGGCCAGCGGTGAAGTTGATGCGGCCGATGTCGGTGACGCGGTTGCCCGTCACCGAGGTCGGCAGGCCGCCGGCCTGGCGGATCGACGTCCACGTCGCGCCCGCGTCGGCGCTCTTCCAGAAGTCGCCCATGTTGTAATGGGCGGTGTCACCGGGGCAGGCGAAGGTGCCGGCCTGGATGGTCGGCGGATTCGCCCCGGGGCAGGCGTAGACGCCGCTGACCACCCACTGCGAGACGCCGCCGACCTGCCCGATGTAGACGATCTGCCAGGTGCCCTCGCGCGTCGGGCCGAACGCGGTCGTGTTGGGGAGGTCGACCAGGTTGAACGACGTCCCGCCGTTCGTCGACATATAGAAGCCGTCGTCCGTTGCGACCAGCACCTTGCTGGCGTCGTTCGGGTCAGTCTTCAGGTCGCGGACGTTCAGCGCGCTGGACGCCTTGCCGTCGGCTGGATGGAGCGCCGTGTTGAGGAAGATCGGCGTTCCCCAGGTGTTTCCTCCGTCCGACGACTTCACCACTGCCCCGAACTGTTGGTCTACGAAATCACCCAGGCCGAGCCAGATGGTCGGGTTGCCGTTCGCGTCCAGTGGACCGGTCACCGACATCGCGCCGATGGCGAGCGAACCGAGGGTGTCGGTGATCGGGAACCAGGTGGGGAAGTTTCCGAAGTCGTTCGCTTGCCACACTCCGCCGCCCGAGGTGGCCAGGTACACGGTGTTGGGCTTGGTGGGATGGACGGCGATCGCGTTCGGGCGGCCCGAGTCCATCGCCTTGTAGTAGGTGCCGTTGAACTCCGAGCGCGCCGCCTGCGGTCCCAGGCTCAGCCAGGTGCGCGTGCCGGGGTTCACCGAACCGCCTGCGGCGGCTGGATCGAAGTTGCTCCACTTGGCCCGCTCGGCGGCCGCGATCTGCAGCAGCATCCGCTGCGACTCGGGGGTGCGCACGCCGATCT
>WNGG01003600.1_pt1 | contig 17460 bp, 20 predicted proteins | sample 5400661 | NCBI WGS metagenome assembly WNGG01 (sample SAMN13153372, study PRJNA577476) | soil metagenome | isolation source: 100 cm soil or saprolite under Garry oak tree replicate 1 | place: USA:California | collected 2016-06-15 | reverse complement strand
TAGTCTCTACTCACCCTTTCCGTTCCATAGTGTCTATTCGGTGGAGGATCACAAGAAGCATGTTGACTGGATTAAGACTGTGAATCCTCGCGCGCTTGTCTCGGTGAAGGTGTCTACGCCGACAGACGTGGACATGGTCGCGATTGGCAGCTACTATGCTGGGGCGAACATCATCCATATTGACGGTGGTTATGGTGGGACGGGGGCGGCGCCAGAGATCGCGAAGAAGAACATCGCAATGCCGATCGAGTATGCGATTCCAAAGGTCCACGATTATCTCGTGTCTGAAGGGGTCCGGGACGACATTGTCTTGATAGCTAGTGGTGGTATCCGGACGGCTGACGATATTGCGAAAGCGATTGCACTAGGTGCAGATGGATGCGTGGTGGCGACCGCAGAAGCAGTGGCTGTCGGTTGCACACATTGTGGCAATTGTGAGAGGGGACGTGGATGCCAGGTCGGGATAACGACAACGGACCCGGAGCTGTCGCGGCTTATCGAGCCTGAATGGGGCGAGACGAGAATCGTCAATCTCTACGCAGCTTGGACGAAGCGGCTGAGATCGATTCTAGCTGGTTTCGGGTTGAAGAGTGTCCGGGATTTGCGGGGACGAAAGGATCTGCTGGTGAGGTACAAATGAACTCACAACAACGAATGGTCCAAGAGTTCCACCAGCGCTTCGGAGTCTTCATCCGCTCTTCTCCCGGTCTTGTGGATGAAAGGACCAGGGGCATCAGGATAAGATTGATCCGAGAGGAACTTGGAGAGTTTGAGAAGTCGGCGAACGAGGGGAATCTGGTGAAGATTGCCGATGCCCTCGCGGACCTCCTGTACGTTGTCTACGGGACAGGCAACTCCTACGGAATCGATCTCGAACCTATCTTTGATGAGGTTCATGCGTCGAATATGACCAAGGGAGATCCCGATCTCCGCGTACTGAATGGCAAGATACAGAAGGCCAAGAACTTCAGACCGCCGGACCTCCAACCGATCCTGGAAAGGATGGGACCCACCTGAGAGCACTATCCAGACAACAAATTATCGATTCGAGAAGATCACTGCCTGTCGATAGGGTCCAAGTTGGAAAGCAGGAAGCGGAGGGTGGATGCGGTGTTGTCGGGCTAGCATGTAATGCTCCGCTTGAAGGAAAATATCTGCTACAGTCTCTTGTCCAGATGCGGAACCGGGGAAATGGGAAGGGCGGTGGGATTGCCGCCGTCGGCTTGGTCCCAGAACAATTAGGGGTCTCTAAGAGAATTCTGGAAGAAGATTACATCCTACAGGTTGCCTATCTGGATAAGTCGGTTAGGAAGAAGGTCGAGGATGAGCATATTCGGCCCTTCTTTGTTATTGATCACGAGGCAAGGGTGGAGGCTGTTGATGATTATCATTCGATTCCAAGTCTGGAAGTTGAACCGCCCGAGGTTCACCGATACTTCGTCAGGATCAAGAGAGATGTTCTTGCGGATTTTGCTCGGAAGAACGGTTTAGAGAGGCTGAAGGAGAACGAAGTGGAGGATGAATTTCTCTATCAGAATTCTTACCGTCTGAATCAGCTGTATTATTCCTCTCTCGGCGAGAAGAAGGCCTTCGTCGTCAGCCATGGGAAGAACATGGTTGTATTGAAGCTGGTGGGTTTTGGGGATGATGTTGTCAGGTACTATCGATTAGAGGATTTCAAGGCTCATGTCTGGATTGGGCATCATCGGTATCCGACTAAGGGCCGGGTCTGGCATCCCGGTGGTGCGCATCCGTTTGTGGGTTTGCATGAGGCGTTGGTGCATAATGGGGATTTTGCGAATTATCATTCGATAATGGAGTATCTGGCCCAGCGGAACATTCACCCGTTATTCTTGACTGATACGGAGGTCTCGGTGTTACTGTTCGACCTTCTCAGCCGCGTCTACAAGTACCCACTGGAGTATCTGATAGAAGCTCTGGCACCTACAACTGAGAGAGATTTTGTGATGCTGCCGGAGGAGAAGAAAAAGATCTACCGACTGATACAGTCAACGCATATTCACGGGTCCCCTGACGGCCCATGGTTCTTCATCGTGGCTAGGAATGATGTGGAGAAGAACGCGTGGCAGTTGCTCGGGATTACTGATACTTCGATGCTGAGACCGCAAGTGTTTGCTATTCAGGAGGGGCCGATCAAGATTGGGATTATCGCGTCAGAGAGGCAGGCGATCAATGCCGTTCTGGGAAAACTGCAAGAAGATCAGAGGATACCGAGCAGGTTTGCGGATTCTTACTGGAATGCGAGGGGTGGAAGCTTCACTGACGGCGGAGCATTCCTCTTTACTGTGAAGGATGGAATGGATGGGAAGGAGTTGGAGTGCGCTGACAAGTTTGGAAAGTCGATAGAGCTTCCGAAGCAGGACTGGTTGTCGAGTGTGGGCTCTAGTGTCTCTCTGAACGCGAGTATTGCGATTCAGTTGCAGAAGGGTCCGAGTACGCAGGACCAGTTGGGATTCTATGAATATGTTCGTCCCGCGTTGAGGGATGCGGGCTTCCAGTATGTGGGGGAGATTCTTGAAGAACTGAAACGACTGGCGATGAAGGGACAAGAGTCCCGACAATTCGCGATAAAAACACTTTCACTACTCTACGACAGAACCTACGACACAGGAAACAAGAAACACAGCTCACTACTACAACTATACCACGAAGCGCTGAACGACGTCTTCTCCTCCATCTCACTATCGAACTATGACCTGTACACTCGGTTGGACTGGAAGAATAGATCTGGACTGGTACATCCATTATTCGACTCTCAGGTGCTGGTCGTTGACGCTCTAGAGTTTCCGGCTGAAGGAGAAGAGAGCGCAGCCCGGTTCGTTGTGGACGTATATGCTCAAGGCTGGAAGAACATTCTACTCTACAACCTTCGAGGCCACAGATTCATTGGAAGCGGCCTCGGTCCACGGACTAACGGTTTGAAGATCGATTGTTACGGAGATGTTGGCGATTATGCCGCTTCGGGTATTGATGGCTGTGAGATCACGGTTCACGGCGCTGCTCAGGACCAGGCCGCGCAGATTCTCAAGTATGGAAAACTAGTGGTTCACGGCGACGTGGGCCAGGCATTCATGTACGCAGCAAAGGGCGGTGACGTGTACGTGCTCGGCAACGCGGCAGGACGCCCACTCATCAACGCGGTAGGTAGGCCAAGAGTTGTGATCAACGGGACATGCCTTGACTATCTTGCAGAATCATTCATGGCCGGAGACCCATACAATGGCGGCGGGTTCGTTGTTATCAACGGATTGAAGCCATCCCTTGATGGGGAGTTCGTGGAACAGGAGTACCCGTATGCTGGAAGTAACTTGTTCTCGTTGGCTTCAGGTGGAGCCATATTCATCCGAGACCCCGACTGGAAAGTCTCGAATGAGCAACTCAACGGAGGGCGACTTGTCGATCTTGGTCCAAAGGATTGGAACCTCATCCTCCCATATCTGGAAGAGAACGAGAGGCTATTCGGAATCTCTATCAATAATGAGCTATTGAATGTCCGCGGCAAAGTACTCCAACCTAGTCTGGTCTACCGAAAGATTGAACCAACACCACTAGAAGAATTGAGCTAGTACTGAGACATCTCTTCGTTCAGAAGTGGTGTAATTCTGGTTTTTCATGGAGCATCGAAACCGAATGACGATTCCGTATGATCAGCTGAATGATAGTCAAAGGCGGGCCGTAGCGAATCCTGCCCCAAGACTTCTAGTATCGGCCGGACCTGGAACTGGAAAAACTGAGGTTCTTGCTCACAGAATAGTCTACATGATAAATCACTGGAACGTATTGCCACAAGAAATTCTCGCAGTGACGTTCAGTAGAAAGGCCGCTCAAGAGATGAGAGAACGAGTCGCGGACCTTATTGGTGAGGTTTCCAAAGACGTTCGAATTTCGACCCTTCATTCCGAATCACTCAGGATGTTAAGCGGAATGGGTGCAGCTTCCCGGTTCTTTGTCTCCGACTACGAAGCTCGAATGCTAATGCAAGACGCACTGGAAGATTGTGGACTCTCAACTTCGTTGAGAGTTGGGACATGTCAGACTTGGGTAGGGCTTCGTAAGGCGGAGAATATTTTGCCCGACGAAGTTGCAGTATCCCCAACAGACAAGGACACCTCAGACTTGAAACGAGCATATGGTCGGTATGAAGTACTGCTCACCTTCAATAGAGCGTCTGACTTGAATGGTTTAGTCACAAAAGTGCTTCGACTTTTGCCCAAATTGAAACATGAGGAGGACCCAACTTCCTATATAAAGGCCCTTCTCGTGGATGAATTTCAAGACATAAACGAAGGAGAGCGTCAACTCATCCATGCTCTCTCTAGACATGCCGAAAAGTTGTTTGTTGTTGGAGACGATGATCAAAGCATATACAGTTGGCGAGGAGCTAATCCGGAAATAATCCGAAATTTTGCGGCGGACTTTAGAGGGCAAGTTGACTTTCTCCAAGAATCTAACAGATGCACCGACCACATCCTGCAAGCAGCTAAGGCAATAGTGGCCGAGGCCACTGGGTATATCCCAAAGTCGCTGCGGTCGGCAAGAGGACCTGGCAATCCCGTCCAAGTACTCTCATCGAGCAGCGAGAACGCGGAAGCTTACTGGATTGCGAACGAGATTAGCAAGAGAGTATCAAACCACGAATGGAGTTTGAAGGATATTGTGATAATCTGCAAGGCATTGAACCTGGCAAAGCCGTTGCTGGACAGATTCCGCCGCGAGGGATTACCGGCCGTTCTTTGGACGTCGAGAGGAATTGTTTACGATGAGGCAGTGATCAACATAATCACTCATCTGAGGGTTCTCCATGATCTAGGTGACAACCTTGCGCTGAGGTCTTGCATCGAAAACGCATCTGCATCAGGTATCGGACGGAAAGGTCTAACCGAACTCAGGCGCACTGCGGAGTCGACCCATGAATCCCTGTGGGTAACTATGAGGGACGTCGACAAACATCCGAAGCTGAGCAGGTGGGCTACGCCTTTCAAAAGTTTCAACCAGAAAATCGATAGACTTGTGAAACAAACGAATGGATTGAATCTTCTAGATACGATCGACAACGTAGCTCGACATCTTGGAACGCGAAAGCGACAGAGTGTGGAAGAACTGATGAAAGTTTGTTCCAACTTCGGAATCGATCGTTCAATTTCCGAGTTCATAGAAGAAATCCGAACTAATCGATCGTTAGATCTGGCAGGCGGCGCTTCTGAGCCGACAGTAGAGAGCCCCGAGTCAATTGCCGTAATGAGCATGCATTCCTCCAAGGGTTTGGGCTTTCGGGTAGTCATGATCTTGGGTATGGATAACGGCATTCTTCCAGATTACTCAAGAGATCTGGATGAGCAACGTCGGCTAACTTACGTTGCGATGAGTAGGGCCAAGGATTCGCTCTACCTTTGCCACTCAAGAAGACGGACTGGCCGTCCTGCGAGACAATTCGCGTTCAACCCTCCGTCGAACTTCATTTCCGATATCCCCCTCGAACATAGGACGACAATCAACAATACCTGAGATGCCGTAAACTCCAATAACCGTGGGTTGCCTTTCCGGCTAGGAAACGCCGTTCAGCTCTCTCTGCTTTCTGAATAGTTTGATCAAATAGTCCGCGTGGAATATCACCTTCAATGCTTCCTCCTTGGAGATTTCGTCCTTCTTATGATGGAAAATGTTCCGGTACCAAAGAAACGCCGAATTATAGAGCTGAACCAGTCCTCCCGTTTCGCTTTGAACTGTCCTCTTAAAGACGCCTTGAGCGTTCGCGGCTCCAGCCACATCGACTCCGTAGGTCGTGTCTGGAAGCCCCAGTTCTCTTCTCATCACGTTTTCTAATGTGAGATAGGCTTCGCCAGCATGGGTTCTGAAGGGTTTTCTTAGAGGGAAGCAGTCCCGAATTATCTCAGGATCTACATCAAGAATGTCGAGGCTTCCCTCGATATCGAGGACTTTCACAATTCGTAGGGAAGAATCATCATGGGTAACGGCTGTGATATTCCTTCCGGCCTTCCTTAGCTCGGCATCAATGTCCATCTTTCTAACCGCTAAGGTCTGACGAAAGATTCCTCTCTTTCCAGCCGGTTCGACTAACCCAAGGGTCGCCATCTCGTTGAGAGCACTTGAACAGTAGGTAGAATCCGCCTTAACCTGCTTTGCCACGTCCTTGTAGGATTTTGACTTCCTCACCGCCTTGAGAATTTCTGCCTTCTTTGGTGAATCGCCACAGACCTCAACGAGATTGTTTCTGATGACGCCACGATCGACTGCCAAAGTTCTCAGCCCGCCGTTTGTCACCCAGAATTTCTCTTCCCACCCTTCTTTTTCGCGGTGCGACGGTAGGAAGGAAGTTGACCGACGTCTATTCCAAGTATTTTCGAAACGTCCTTTCCCTTGAGTCCGGTGGACTCCAGCATGATAATCTGGTCGCCCAGGGTGACTCCTTTGTTGTCTTTCCTTTCTCGTTCTAACAAGATGCGGATTAGAACGTCAAGTCTTGCTGAGAGAGGATCGATATCACGCTCCGACACTATTGTTTACCCCCGACAAGTCCGATCTGGAGAGTCCTGCTCAGCATTCGGCTACTCTCTCTAAGTCGCAACTGACTGGACCTTCTTTGCCGACAACAATTGGCCCTTCTTCCTTAGATCGTGCAGGATTATTCTCACTGCATTAGGGGTCTTTCCAACCAGGCCAGCAATCTGCGAGGGTTGAAAACCCGCAGTTGAAAGTACAATGATTTGGTCCTCCGGTTTAAGGCCTCGTATGATGCTCATGGCTAGGAGAGTAGTTATTCTGTCAAGACTCGTCGATAGTTCTTCAAATTGCTCTTTTTCCATATTATTCTCCCCATGCCGTTTGATTTTCTGTGATGTCTTTGGATTTCCAGCGGGACGACGATCTACCCAGGGTCGAAGTGGAAGGGACTTGGATTCCGAGATCACTAAGTGAGAAGATTGATTTGTACCTTGTTCCACCCTTAACAGCGAGAGGTTCGGCAATCCCCAAGGCCGCCCACTTATTCCAATAACTAACCACTGTCGTGTGACTTACGCCAGCGGCCTTTGCAACTTCCTGACTGCCGCGTCCATCGCTGCCGACATAGGCCAGTTTTTCAGGGTCGCTTTTGAGTGTTGATAGAAGCACTTCCTTGGCTTTGATCATTCCTTGGAACTTAGTCCATTTGACTAATTCTCTCAAAAGCAATACCGTTTGGTTCTCAGTCTGTTGTTTGCTCATCTTGCATTGGCCCTAAGTAGGTGGGAAAGACATGTGATTTGGGGCTTTTTAGGGATTACTCCCGAGCCGCCGGATCTTTAAGATGGACCACACGGCGTTGGCAAGTGTTCTCGAACTCGCAAGGTCCTAGATGCGTGATGAGTGTTGAAAACGAGTATCCCGTGGGAATACTTTCACATATCTCTCCGTACTTAAAGCGGATTACTGGAGAAACGTCATTCTTACCTAGTCCACGAGAGGGATCTCGGAAGCTGGCATTCACCAAGCGCAGCCTTTGATTTAAGTTCAGAATTGGCTCGTTGAGGTAGGAAACCGAGCTGGCAGGAACACATAGTTTCATTTCAAAGACAGCCCCCATTAGCGCAGAGCAATGTTTCGCGTAGACCTCACAGTGCAGCGGGTCAGTTTGTAAGTTAAAGCTTAAAGACTAGAATCGCAAATGAGACGCGACCGCTGGGTTGGCCTCGGCCCAGTACCAAAGCGTGAGAAAAAATGTCTGAACAAAATCAAGCCGAGATGGAACGTAGCGATGTTGTTAGGCGCTTGGACGCAATCATAAGCCTACTTTCTCAGGTCGGGGGAAGAACCGTTCGACAATCCATTCTCACGCTTTCGAACGCCGGACTCAGACCATTCGAGATCGCGCGAATACTGGGCAAGGAGCAAGCTACAGTTAGGGGGGAGCTTTCGCGAGCAAAGTCGAAGCGCAGGCCGCTAAGCAATGAGGAGCAACAATCGTGAGCGACGATGAATTGATGAAGATCTACGAGAATCTTGAAGACGTCAAGAGTCTATTGGTTCTCATAGCAAACAAGTGTGGAGCTAGCCAAGGAGATATCGGAGATGCTCTAGGAGTCGGGAACCGCAATGTGAGACGGTTGTTGGCACGGAAAAATGGAAACAAGAGTTGACAGCCTACGACCTCGATCTACGGAGTATCGCCGGAATGATGGTTGTCAGACGTTCGATGAAGTCTTTGCAATGGTTCTGTGTCCAAGGTACTGAACTGGAGGATAAGACAAAAATTGTCCACTGAAAAGAAGGAAAAAAACGAGCTTTCAAATGAGCTGGCGATCAAGAATCTCTTGATAGTTAGCCTCCTAATGGATGGAGTGGACCCGGCTGCGATTACCCTGGCGACTGGGATTCCTGAGAAGACAATATGAAACAGGTTTCCGATGAAAGTAATCAAAGGACAAGCACAGAGGATAGAATAGTGTCAGGTGAAAAGTCAAGCTATGTCGATAATGCTTCTTTACCCAAGAGACTTGACGCGATTATCAGATTGCTGATGGAGCAACAGGTTGCTGATGGAAAATTGCAAAAGCAAGATCAGGTCCTAATGTTGGATGCTGTGGGATTGTCATCAGGAGAGATAGGCCGTATACTTGGGCAGAAGTCCAAGGACGTTTCGAGTCGGCTAAAGAAGCTCAAGAGTCAGTCCCGTTGAACAAGGAAGGTCCCTCGATAATTCCCTCAATTTTTTTCTCTTTTTACCACGACTGGACTACTGCCTCTCATTTAGTGTCGGAAGTAGATTGTTTCAATCTCTTTTGCAATTCTTTGACCGGAAATTTTCTTGATATTGCACTACGACTCTTGTAGCCCAAGACCTTCGCAATTGTCTGCGCCTCAACTCCCAATGCTAATAGCAGAGCTATCAACAGTTTTCGTATGTCAGCTCTGTCATCGTCCTCGGTGTGCTTCGTGTCAGACAAGGCCAAGAAATCCTTACAGATAACTCTGGCGAAGCAATAATAGGTTTCTTCACGACACATCTAACGCCTAACGGAAAGGTTACTAGTTTGCCTTAGGGCGATAGGTCTTCGACCAAATTAAGATAGATGATTATGGCAAACCGTCTGGATCAGCACATCCTAGAAAAACTGGCTCAAGAGATTGAAAAGCCAGAGAAGTATGTTCGTGAGCAGATCAGCAAGCGAGCCTCCAGGCTGGGAGTATCCTCCGAAGCGGCTGAGATCTTATGGGCCCGCGAACTGCACATACCTACAGCGCGTTTTCAAAGAAAGCTACCTGAGACTATCCAGGTTCAGATAAGAGACCTATTGCCCTCCTTATTCTCCAGACCTCATGCTCGAGGGGAAAGTCCTGCCATTCCGAAACATGAAGCTTCAAAAAAAGTGAACGCCCTGAGGGCGGCAATTGAATACCTGCTTATGGATGAAGAACTCCGTGAGAGATGCAGCGATCTTCTCAGGGCAAAGGGAAATTTCGACAGGGTCTTTCGAGAAGCGACCACAGTCCTTGAGGACAGGCTAAAGAAACTTGCAAGGATCACCGCTAAGGTGAACCCTGCCGCACTTGCTGGAATGGTGTTGCATCCCAAGAACGCACTCTTGAGGGTTAGCCCGGATGATGATGAACAACTAGGATTCTACTACATTTGCAATGGCTTGTTCTTGGCATTTCGCAATCCAACCCATCACAAATTGAGTGACAAGTTCACTAGACAGAGTGCTCTAGAATTTTGCGGCTTTGTAGATTCGTTGCTACTGGTCTTGGGACAGACCCAAGTCTCCAATCCAGCATGAGGCCTGTCTTACGTAGTCCCCAGATGCACAGACCACGCATGTAGAAGGTATCGTTTCCTGTGAATGCTTTCGATCACTTCCTCTATGGTAAGTGGAGTCTGGAAGGCTGGCTGCACCGCCACTAGTCTTTCGACCTATGGCGACGACTAATTATTCTGTGGATAAAGCCCCGTGGGAACCATCTCAAGGTGCAATTATTGATAGCTTAAATTCGAACTGCAAGCGATCGAGAATAAAATGCCATCGACTGATGAAAGTTCCGCCGCGCTGACCAATAACCTGTATACTGGGTGGATGACAGGCTATTCCTACCAACGGTGCAAAGACCTCTACTTCAACCGAGGACCGCTCTCAAAGCTCTCCAATCAGAATAGGCGATCCCTCTTGCAATCCCTTCACACATACATCACCTTGATTGGAGTATTAGCGCCAAATGATACGAACACCCTGAATGAAGGTTTGAAGAAGATGGTTCAAGAGGTGGCCTCAGAGAAGCTAGACACGAAATCCTTAGAGCCTAGCCAGTTTGAGAATTGGTACAACTCAGTCGAGGGTGCTCTCCGCGCGAAACTACCTTCGGCGTATCATGCTGCGGGTTTTGCCCAAATAGTATACAGTCTCGGCCACTTGGATTCGGCCACTGGTGCAACACACCTGCTCAAACATGATCTGTTCCACTGGCTATTGAAATTGAGAAAGAGCATCTCGGATGAGGCGTTTGAGGTTGTTGACAAGGATCGAATTAGGCTATTGAAGGAATTGAAGGGCATCGAATCGAAACCTGAGGAGGTGTCGAAGAAACTGGCAAATAACATGATGGCTCTTCAGGATGAATGGGGAGGCCTAATACTAGGGAACAGTTCCGCCATCGATCTCCTGGATAACAAAGAGAAGCTGGCCCTCTGGGGTATGGCCGCACTTGTCGGTGTTGGCATAGGTCTTGGTATTGCTGCACTCGTCCTAGTGCCCTTCGTTGTGGTGTCCTGGGTCGCAAAAGTGAACACGACAAACCTGACCCTCGACATAGCCTCCAACTTCTTCTCGACAGTTCAGACCTTCATTGCAATACTAACCGCCGTTGGCATCTCGCTGGGCTTTCTCGTTAAGAAGGCATTTGACGCGTTCAGGGCTTCCGTTTCTTTTCTCAGTGTTTTTCTTGCAGGACATAGGTCCTTGCGATCAAAGGATTCTCCCATAAATGAATAGAATAACGACCGTGCGACTCTCTGTGTATGCCTTCAATTAAGGTATCAGTGCAAACTCGATTATCGTTGTCTCGGGCTAGCGTGCTTCTTGTGCGTGCCATTTGATGTGTAGCGGCATGTCTAGTATTTGCTGGTGACATGTTGGACATGCTGTAGCTGTTGGGCTGAACGAGAGATTGTACCCCATTGCTTCGCTGAATTTTCTTTTGAAGTTGTAGTCGAGGTTGTTTAGGTTTGAGGGGTATATTGAGATGAATCTGATGTTGTTGTTGCGGTATTGGGCCATTTTCCAGCGCATTGTTCTGATGTAGTTGTCCCTTGTTCTCGGGTCCGGTGAATCTACCAGGCCCCAGTACTCAACAAAGAGGTTGTATTGTGGGAGGTAGAAGTCGGGTCTGCTTATCTTGGCTTTGAAGATGAACCAGTCGTTAGTCGTTGCCATGGCCTCGTAGTAATACGCAATGCCGTGGCGAGTGAAGTAATCGGCGATAACTCTCTCCGCCTTGCTCCTAACCGGTTGACCGGTCAACGTGACAGATGGCATGCCGTACTCCTCATGAGATTCGAAGAAAAGGAGGCCCATCTTGGATAACAGCTCTCACAAACTCGACAATAAAGCCGACCCTCTCGTACTCATTCGCAAATCGGATTCAGGAACAGAGTTTACGAAAGTCAATAGTTTGCCCTGCGCCCCAATCATCGACTAGGCTATCCTTCCCTCATCCCGATATCTTATTGAATCAGCGACTCCAATCAATCATGTGCAGAGCACCGACAGAGCACACTTCAACAGCCTTTACACCCAGGCAACGGTTCTCTACCAGACCAAACGCTACTTTGAGACCATCGCTTACGCTCAGAAGGCACTGACGATTCTTCCAGCGGACCCGAGGCCCTATGCCCTAATTGCTCTTGCAATGGCCTGCATGAGGAATCCCGAAGCCCCAGAATGGGCAAAGAAAGCAATAGTGAAGGATCCAACTAGTGGGGTGTGGCGCGGATACCTAGGGGATACATATTCAATCCGAGGAAAGTGGAAGGAGGCTTTGCAACCGCTGCGCGAGGCAGTGTACCTCTTCGCCCTACACTAGCCTGGTCCGTGGATCGAGCATTCGTTTCGTCGTTTGAGAAGGTCTACAGGTGTGCATTTCGTAGTTATCAGGGTGGAAGGAACATAGCTCCAGAACAGAGTTTCTTGGCATCTTAAATACGCGGAGAGTTCCCGTATGCCCATCTGGAGATGTCTCCAGTGGGAGGATGTGCGGCCAGTGGCAAGTGGTAGGCTACTCGCATACACGTTAGTTGCTCTTTCGCTAATGCTAGTTTCATCGATGGTTCCGGTATTCGCGGATTCGAGCTGGTCTGGTCATCGACCGAGTTCTGACTCGTCAAACATCACTCACTTCTATAGGAATGATCCCGGTGGGGGCGTGTCTGTATCTAGCAAGTATTCGGGCTCTGACGCTTCGTCGGGTTTGGCCGTTGAGAACTACGAGTATATTCAGAACTTTGGCGGGACAGGGAAAGACGAATATGTCCTGCGGGTTTTGGCAGGCGGAAACACCCGCGTCAACCACCAGTACTCGCTTTCGAGTTACAGTAACCAGTATGACGATTGCTCAAAGAGCGTCTGCACCTCATCGGGTCTAACTAACACGAACCAAGGGGCGTGGTTCAGCCTTGGCTTCACAGCGTATTTCTGGGGGACCCCATACAATAGAATATTCGTCTGCTCAAATGGCTGGGCTGCCTTCTCTTACAGCGGAGACGTCAACAACTGTCCCGCCTTCGGTCCTACACTTCCCACTCCGGACTCCGTTGACTCCAACGGTAACATTGTTGATGTGCCTGAGGGGATAATCGCCGGCCTATGGAAGCCTCTGGACCCATCGTATACCGCGACGAACCCGACAATCAGGATAGACACATGCTCAGGGACTGCCCTTTGCTGGTTCTTTGTTGTATGGCAGAACGTGATGACTGCTGGCACACAGACGGCTTGTCTAGGAGGGCCCTGCATCAACGACTTCTCGTTGGGACTAGACAATCAGGGAAACGTGTACATAGGAATCGGGTTCGTCGACCCACGCGAACACGGTTCTCCCAAAATCGGCCTCGAAGATCCGTCAGGGTATATGGCCGTTGTTCCCAGCTACAGCAGTGCAGTGGCTAACAAAGGGGTTCTTCTGCAGGACGCTCACTATTCGGGTAACTATGATATTACGGATTCGAAGATACTCGTTGACAAACGATCGACTACTGATGGGGTGACTGTAAACATCCGCGGAGACTTCGTGCAAGGCTGGAACATCAAAACCTCCAATCCTCCTCCCGCACAAAACAATCAGATAACCACGACGACGACGCAAATTGCAGCAGAAGCTCTAGTCGCGGGACTGTGTTTCGTCGTGGGAATCGGAACTCTGGGCTGTCTCGTGGTCGACGTTGGAGCAATCTTAGTCCCACGCATTCCTCAGTGGTTGTGGCCGCAGCCCAACCCGCCTACTTATACCATCCAATCCATTACAGATCCCACGGTTCAGACAGGCTATCTAGAGGCGCCTGTCCAAAGCCAGGAATTCCCGCAGAGTTGTGGCGCAGGTGGTTGCGTCACGAACAATTTCGCCAATGACGAGATGATCTTCGATATAATTGAGTGGACAGTCCCACATGATACCAACGTTCACAATCTATCCATACAATACGGAATCCAGATCAAAGGATCTGGAACCTGGGACTGGACGCCCACTGTCAATCTCAGCGTCGACGCTGGCAACTTCAGTCTCTCGCCCCTAGTCTCTCCTTCCTCGATTGCCCAGGGTTGCTCTGCGTCCTCGACAATCACTCTCACAAGTGTCAACAATCTAGCTAGCACGATCGGCTTGACAGCGACTGTATCTCCGAATGTCTCTAACGGCCCTACAGTCTCTTTCAGCCCAAGCAGTGTCTCGCTCGCAGCAGGTGGATCCTCGACCTCCACCATGACGATACAGACCGGAAGCTCCACGCCACTCTACTCATACAACGTAACAGCTACTGGAACGGATTCTTCAGGTGTCTTAATACATTCACAGAATGTATCGTTCAACGTTATCCCAGCAGACTATTCGATCTCTGCAAACCCAGCCAGTATCAGCGTCACCCAAGAAACGCCAGGAACGTCCACGATCACCGTTTCCAGCTGCGGTTTCTCAGGTAGCATCACATTGTCTGCGAACGCTCCCTCAGGGTTTACGGCGACTTTGAATCCCTCAACGGTCTCTCTGTCGAGTGGTGGAACCGCAACTTCAACGTTGACCGTGTCGGTTAGCGGCTCACCCACGGCAGGGTCCTACAATGTCGGAGTAACAGGCACCTCAGGATCATTGTCTCACAGCGCGAGCGTTCAGGCCTCCTATCCTGGCGACTTTAGTATCAGCCCGACGAACTCTATGACTTGGGGGGCTTGGCCGCAGGGGTGGTGGTGGACGAGCATTCCCACGGTTACCGCGGTGAACGGATTCACTGGCACAGTATCGCTGACGTCCTCGTCCTCCGCGGGTCTTAGTACCTCGTTGAGTCCATCGTCTCTGACGCTTACGTCAACGACAACTTCTGCGACTGGGAACATCGGCTTCTACGCTTCCTCGGGAGGATTGTACTCTTTCACAATCACGGGCTCGAGTGGATCCCTTTCGCATATCACTCCTACACTATATGTTTCGGTTCCGGACTTTTCTCTCTCAACCAACCCGACTTCGTTCAACGACTATCCAGGCTCGCCGTATGCGGTTGTGATTTCTGCAGCTAGCGTGCAAGGCTGGAGCGGAACAGTCCAGCTATCAATAAGCTTGCCAAGCGGCTGGACCACGTCTAGCTTCCCATCGAGCCTCTCGTTCAGCTCGGGATCTTCCAGCTCGAACACTTTCTATATCACACCTCCAAGCGGTGCGGCGCTAGGCACGTACACTATTCCCATAACTGGGACGGCCTCGCTGAACCCGTCCTACACTTGGAGTCACACGACAAACCTGTCTGTGACCGTCATTAGCCCACCGAGCGGTGGAGGTGGAGGCGGTAGCGTAGCTGCGGGGACCTTGATCACACTCGCGGATGGGACACAAGCTCCGGTGCAGAACCTTCGCGTGGGAATGCAGCTTCGATCTTACGATATGACAAGTGGCCAGTATGTTACCACGACTGTCACGAGGTTCGTCGCGGTCACTACGAACAATACTATCGTCATCAGCACCAGTAGTGGAAAGCCTCTGATCCTTGACCAGAACCCCAACCAGGAATTGTACGCGCTGCTGCCGGATGGGACCCGGACAATGTTGCCTGTGACACAGCTAACAGTAGGTGATAGCATTCTTTATCCGGCGGAAGCAACGTGGGTTCCGATAACAAGCATACGCTATGAGACGGGTGGAAACCACGTCATGTACGATGTGTATATGACCACGCCGTCCAACTATATCGCGAACGGCATTCTCGTACCTGACAAATGCCCCTGCCCCGTGTAAACAGTCAACAACCTGACTACCGCTGCCAGAGGCATCAGCTCTCAAGTCTAGGTCCTCATGTCTGAGAGCCTGGGACAATGTCGTTGTGTCTCCGCTATCGAATGAGGGTTTGCTGAGTCGTACGGAAGAGTTCAGAATTACCGAGCTTCTTTGGCTAGACGGACTGTGCTGGCTGGGCACAATTGGACAGAACTTTGCGACAGAAGGTCCGGTGTTCGTCAATATGCCAGTCACAAAACTTCGACCCACAGCCTTTGCACTTCCGTAAGAACGACGCTCGGTTACAACCGTTCCATCCACAATGATCCCAAACGAGTCCCGTGAGACTGCTAGGCTAGCTCTTTCTCATCGGGGTTAGAGCTCGCCGAAGACCTGCCAGTCCAACAAGTTGAACCGGAAATGGTCCATCCCTACAGGTCGAACCTAGGATTAGTCCCATATGAGGGCCAACGCCGAAGCGGAGAGTGCTCAAGCCTTCATCGACAAGATCATCGCCATTCTGAAACAGAATGAAGACGCGATTCAGGTCCAGAATAGTTTCTCTGAGCTGGCGAAGGTAGCTGGAAAAACTACCGATAGCATAACCGAGGAACTCCGGAAGCCTATGGCTTCAAGGGACTGATTTGTAACAACTGAGTGAGAAGAAGGACTCAGTTCAGTGGATGCTCATTTCCTGTGGTATTGTTCGTGGCCTGATGTTTCCGGTTGTCCACGTGTCTAACAAGTCGACTCCTGTTTCACTGGTTTGGTCGTGCCAGCGAGTGGATAGATGATCTTTGGTCTGTCCCAGGGATGCTTGCTGATATGTCCGAAGGTGACGAACGGATGGTAAGATGGCGCTTCGTGTCTTGAGCCGTAAACCGCTAGGGCTAGAGCCCAGAGCCTGTCGTCATGGATCCCAGAGCGGTGATAGAACTTCGTCTTTCCCGCTTCGGTCAGCTTCGCGATCTCCGCGTTCATCTCGATGATCAATTCTCTATCTCTCGGTATGTGTAATCGCTTCTGTTCTATCACCTGTTTCAGGTGCGTCATTACATCCGACTTCCGCGGTAGCGAGAGCTCTATTCCCTTGATGTTCTTCAGCCCGGCTCTCCGCGCGTTCTCAGGGAAAGCCTCTCCCACGCCTGTCTGGTCAATGTAGTAAGCTCGTACGTTCCGGAACCGTTCTCCGGCAAGCTTCAGGTATTCGATTACTGCTTGGTATTCTGTGCCTAGAGGAAACCGTTTCAGGTGGACGAGGGTTATCTGGCCGTTCTTTTTCAGTATAACCGCAACAACAGAGTGGTCTCTCTTCTGTCCCAAGTCGACGCCCACATAGTAGTCTTCCGTAGGTACACTGGGTCCTGACGCTTGAATAGGTGTGTTATTGCTCACTTTCTCGTTCACCTCCCGATTCGGGCTTGTTCAGGTCCTCGACGTAGTCTAGATTGTCGTTGACAGCGCTGTCTATGAGGCCGTAGCTGAAGTATGCCTCTTCGTCTTCTGAGAACTCGGCCAGCATCTCGCGCTGCCAGCGCCACGGGTCCTCACGCATCTGCCGCTCAAGCTTCTCCAAAATCCCCTTCTTCAACGGCCCATTCGGTTCTAGCGCGTCGTGGAAGCTGACGTGGTGGCGTGAGAAGTCTCCGTATAGATCATCATCCATACACATCTCGTAGAACAGACTGTCACGAGACCCGGGCGTACTGGTTGCGATGAACCGGCCGTTCGTGGTTCCGAGTGCAAAGACAATTGCATCGTACAATGCCCTGTCATCTTCAATGTACGAAGCCTCATCGACAATCAACAGATCAAGCGTTAGCCCTCGCACGGTTTCCGGGGAATTTGGATATGCTTCGATGGTGGACCCGTTGGAAAACTCCAATTTAGTCTTCAACGCCCGCCCCTCTAGCGCGTTTCTCGGAAGTTTCGGGAGGAAAGAGGATGCTCGGCGGATCATCGCCCGGCTCTGCCGCA